>OBLT010002079.1_pt1 | contig 12581 bp, 9 predicted proteins | sample 1518721 | NCBI WGS metagenome assembly OBLT01 (sample SAMEA3539307, study PRJEB22396) | soil metagenome | biome: tundra; feature: field; material: soil | place: USA | collected 2010-05 | depth 0.15 m | reverse complement strand
ATCTGTCATATTTGACCCCAACATCTGTCATCAACTCAATGGAATCAATACGTTATCTCACCCACATACTCACCCCCCTTTTCTCGATACTGGCCACCGGCGGCTGCTATTAGAGTCCCGGTCGGCGTCGATAAGAGATCAGGAGACGATGTTCGGTGGCCCGGCGGACCCTACGCAACAACGCGACGTTATGCCTCTGGCTCAGCCTGTGTGTCGCTGAACGTGCCTACGGCCAGCGGTTCTCCTTCAAGAACTATACCCAGGATCGCGGGCTGATGAACGTCGCGGTCAACAGCATCGCGCAGGATTCCGACGGTTACATCTGGGCGGGCACGCAGTCGGGACTATACCGATACGATGGCACGCGGTTTTCCCAGGTGGGCGGCCCCGGCGCGCTTCCCAGCCGCGACATCCAGGCTGTCGCGTCGTCGCCCGATGGGTCCGTGTGGATCGGCACCGGGAGAGGAATTGCAATCGCACGCGGGGACCGCGTGGAGCGAATCGAGACTGGCGCGCAGCTCGAGATCCTGGGCAACTCCGCCCTGGCGGTGGACGGGCAAGGCCGCCTGTATGCCGCATCGCATCTCGGTCTGCTCCAGATCGATCGCGACCCCAACGGGCGGTGCCTCACAAAGTGGATCGGTAGAAAGCCCGCCGCCGGGGTCTTTGTGGAAGCCGGGGGCGCGGTCTGGTTCGGATGTGGGAACGATTTGTGCCGCATGGAGCACGGCGCCGTCGCTCAACTGGGCTCGCGCCTGGGTCTGCCCCCGGATTCATGGAACAGCGTCCTGGTGGACCGCTACGGCGATGTCTGGATTCGCAGCACGCGGCGTCTGTTTGTGTGGCGCCGCGGAGCGGCCCGCGCCGAGGAATGCGGCCAGGGAGTGCCGGACTCGAACGTTTCCACGGGCAGGTTGGAGTTGCTGCCCGGCGGTGCGGTGGCGGTCCCGACCGACGACGGCCTGGCCCTGTTCGACGGCAGCCGGCGGGCATTGATCCGTGAGAGCGAAGGGTTGCCAGGCGCATCCATCGCCCAGGTGCTGGTCGATCATGAAGGGTCGATCTGGCTGGGGATTCGTGGCACGGGAATCTCGCGATGGGTGGGGTATGGGGAATGGGAAGCATGGGCAAAAGCCGGCGGTCTGCTCAACGACACCATATGGGCCGTGCGCCGCGACACCTTTGGCGGTCTCTGGGCGGGGACCAGCATCGGGGTCAGCCTCCTTCCCAGAGGCTCCTCAACGTGGCGGAACTTCTCGAAGAAGGATGGACTGCCGGGTTCCCGCGGCCGCGCCATCGCCGTGGCGCGCAACGGTGACGTATGGGTCGGCAACAGCCCGGGCCGATTGACGCGCTTCAACCACTCCGGCCGCGTCCTGGGTAGCTTCGGCCCCGAGTCCGGCCTGACGCAACCACTGCTCCAGGGAATTCTCGAGGACCGCCAAGGCGGCCTTTGGGTCAGCGCCATAGGGGGCCTTTTCCGAGGCTCCATGGTCTCCGGCAAACCGCGGTTCGTCCGGCAAGACGTTCCGGGAAGCTCCGCTCAGGAGCGGTTCTACCAGGCAATCGAGGATCGCAAAGGACGGATCTGGATTCCGGCCACGGCAGGGCTCCTCGTCTATGACGGCGGCCACTGGCAACGGTTCGGAACTCCGGATGGTCTGCGGGATCAAGGCACACTGGCCGTGGCCGAAGGCCGCGACTGCTATTGGATCGCTTATGCCGAGCCGTACGGTGTTTCACGCCTTGTGGAGGCCGGCGGACGCCTGAAGGTGGAGCACTACGATCGGCGCAGCGGTATGGGCTCGGACAAAGTATACTCGCTCGGCCTCGACCAGCGCGGCTGGCTGTGGGCCGGGACCGATGCCGGCCTGGACGTACTGCACGATGGTGCTTGGAATCACTACGGAAAGGCTGACGGGCTGGTTTGGGAGGATTGCGACACCAACGGCTTCTTCTCCGATTCCGATGGAAGCGTCTGGATCGGCACCAGCGGCGGACTCGCGCACTACACCCCTTCGTCCTCCAGCCGGCGGCCCGAAACCGTCCCTACGATTCTGACTCGGGCGCAGCTCGGTGGCCGCGTGTGGCAGCCCGGTCTGTTGACGCGCGTGGGGCACAGGGAGTCTGCATTCGCGGCCAACTTCAGCGCTCTGAGTTACATCTATGAGGATACTCTCGGTTTCCGGTATCGCCTGCGGGGTCTGGACGACGCCTGGTCCTACACCGAGCAGCGGCAGGTGCAATACGCGCATGTGCCGCCGGGCAGTTACACGTTCGAAGTCGAGGCGGTCCACCGCTACAAGCCTTTGCGATCCCTACCGGCCCGTTTTGCTTTTTCGGTGGCTCCGGCGTGGTGGACCGCCTGGTGGGCGCTCAGCCTGGCGGCAGCCGTTTTGGGCGTTTTGACCTGGCGAGTGTTGAGATGGCGGCTCCGCGCCGTGATTGTGCGCCAGCACGCTCTGGAGCACGCCATTGCCGAACGCACACGGCAACTGGAGGAAGCCAAGGAACGCGCCGAACAAGTGAGCCGGCTGAAGAGCGAATTTCTGGCCAACATGAGCCATGAGATCCGTACGCCCATGAATGGAATCCTGGGAATGACCGAGCTGGCGCTCGATACTCCCGCGAATCCGGAACAACAGGATTGCCTCATGTCGGTGAAAAGCTCCGCCGATTCTCTCCTCACCATCATCAACGACATCCTCGATTTCTCCAAGATCGAGGCCGGCAAACTCCTCTTGTGCCCTACCGACTTCAATCCGCGCGACACGCTGGACGATGTCATGAGGGCACTGGCTCTCAGAGCGCATCAGAAGAATCTGGAGTTGACCTGTCGCGTCGCGCCCGATATTCCGCCCATGTTGATCGGCGACCCGGACCGCCTCCGCCAGGTCCTTATCAACCTCGTGGGGAATGCCATCAAGTTCACGGAAGAGGGCGAGGTGGAAGTCGTGACCTGCCTTGAAGCCGCGGCCGAGGAGTACCGCCTCCACTTCCGGGTGCGCGACACCGGCTCCGGCATCCCCGCGTCCATGCAAAGCGTGATTTTCGAGCCCTTCACACAGGCGGACGGCTCCGCGACGCGCCGTTTTGGCGGAACCGGTCTCGGCCTGACCATCAGCAGCCGATTGGTCAAGCTGCTGGGCGGGACCATCTGGGTCGAGAGCGAACCCGGACAGGGCAGCACCTTCCACTTTACGGCCCGCTTCCTCCCCTCGCTCCTTCCGGCTCCGGAGAAGGTGGAGATCGACTCCGGTATGCTGCGGGGGAAGAAGGTTCTGGTGGTGGACGACAACGCGACCAACCGCGCGGTGCTCGAAGGCATGCTGCGCGGCTGGGAAATGCAGGTCGTGCCGGAGGCCGGCGCGGACTCCGGATTCAGCGCCTTCATGAGCGCTCATACCGCCGGCGAGCCATTTCAGGTTGTAGTCCTTGATGCACAAATGCCCGGCCACGACGGGTATGAGCTGGCCGCTCGCATTCGATCCGCGGCCGGGGATGCGAGAGCCATCATGATGCTCAGCTCCTCGGACCTCCCGGCTGAAGTGGCCCGTTGCCGCGAACTGGGTGTCCGCCTCTACCTGGTCAAGCCCGTCACGGCGGCCGCTCTCAAACGGGCATTGCTGGAGTTCCTGGCGACCGCAACGTTGCCGCCGCGCAAGTCCCCCGCCATCGGTCCGCAGGGTCCCATCGCCGCTCTTCTCGAAGACGCCCCGCCCTGTCCAGTTTCAGGTCGCAGTAACACTCCTGCCGCGCGGTTAGCGCTGAGGAAGCTCCGCATCCTCCTCGCCGAGGACAACCTCATCAATCGGAAGCTCGCCGTCAAGATGCTCCAGAAGCAAGGCCACGAGCTCACGGTCGCCGCCGATGGCAGTAAGGCGGTTGCAGCTTTGACGGAAAGGGAATTCGACCTGGTGCTGATGGATATCCAGATGCCCGTCATGGGCGGATTCGAAGCGACCGCGGAGTTGCGGCGGCGCGAATCCCACACCGGCAAGCACACGCCGGTGATTGCCCTTACAGCCAAAGCGATGACCGGAGATCGCGATGACTGCATCGCCCGCGGGATGGATGGTTACGTTTCGAAACCGATCGACTGGGCGAATTTGAACACCGAAATCGAGCGCGTTCTGGAGACGGCCGTGCGCTAACCTCTGGTCGCGGCCTTGGCGGACCGGTCGCTGGCGGCGCCGCGCACGCCATCGAGCGACGCCAGGATGAGCTGCCGGCGGCCCAGCCGGACCAGACCGCGGCGCGCGAGCATGTTCAGAGTCGTGGATGTGGTTTCGCGCGTTGCGCCGATGAGGCTCGCAAGCTCGCCTTGCGACAGCGGAATCGCGTACTCGTCGCCGCCGTCCAGCCGCGACCCGAACGAGGCCGCTAGCTCGGCCAGGTAGTGCAGGATGCGATACTCGACATCCTGCATGCACAACAGCTCGATCTTCTTCTCCATATCGCGCTTGCGCTCCACCAGCAACTCCGCGACGTGGCGCCACATCTCGGCGCGGCCGTCGCAGAAACGCGTGAAAGTATCTTTGCGAATCACGTAGATCGTGCCCTCCTGCAACACTTCCGCGGCGCCGGAGCGGGTCTGTTCCAGGCCGAGGGCTTGTTCCCCGAAAAGCTCGCCGGATGAAACCACCTGCAGGATGATCTCTTTGGCTTCTTCGCCTCGCTTGCAGATTTTGACCAAACCCAAGTCGAGGAAGAGAACCGAATCCGCGGGGCTTCCTTCCGAGTAGAGAGTCGTGAACCGCCGGTTCGGCGCGAATTTAATCACGCCGTCCTGGTGGAGCAACTCCGTCCGGACAATCGCGGCAATAGAACTGGAGGGCGATTCCATGACAGTTGATCGTGTTTATTATATGCCAAATGTCAAGCGGATTCCAAAAAAAATGTTCGACCGGCCACGATCGGCCGTTCCGAGCGTTTATTTTTATGCCGAATCTCGCACGCGATGGGCCAGTTTGGCCCCTTGGTCGAACAGATCTTTCACTTCGCTCCCGGTCAGATTTTCCCGCATCTGCTGGAGTTGCTCTATGAATCGGGCCAGCGCCGTGTCGATCGCTTGGGCGTTGGTCTTCAGGATATCGCCCCAGATGTCGAACGGGCTCAGCGCCAGCCGGGTGCTGTCGACGAGCGCCGGACCCCAGATCGGCGGCGCCCCGCCACCCCATTCCCGCGCCACGCACGCCGCCAGCGCCGTCGACGTAAGTTGCGGCAAATGAGAGGTATACGCGACAACCTGGTCGTGGATCTCAGGCCTGGTGAACAGGGGCTGCGCGCCAATCCGATCCAGCCATTCGACAAAGCGAGCCGAGCGGGGCGACGCAGGTCCCTGGCCTTCCGGCGGAGTCAACACGTAGGTCCTGCCCCGAAACAGATCGGGATTCGCGTTTTCGACACCGCGCCGCTCTTTACCGGCCAGCGGATGCCCACCGAGGAACTCGCACCGCGAAAGCGTCTCGGTGGCGCGGGCCACGATCAGACCTTTGGTACTACCGGCGTCCGTGACCAGCGTGTCGGGCCGGACCCAGAGATTCAATTGCGGCAGAGTCTCCAAAATTTGGGCAATTGGCTGCGCCAAATAGCACAGATCGGCTATGCGAGCTGCTTCTTCCGCCGGCAGAGCATCGTCGATCGCACCCGCCCGGCGCGCCGCGTCAATAGTCGCCGGCGAGCTGACACCGATGATTTTCCCGCTGAATCCGGCCTTCTTGAGGGCCAGCGCAAAGGAACCGCCGATCAGCCCGACGCCGAAAATCGCGACCGTTTCCATCCCTTAGCAACCCTTCGTTCCGCCGAGGTAGAACTCTTGCCGAAGCTACACCGTCCTGCCGACCGCGGAAGCGATAATCCGGATCTGCTGCATCATCTCGGCGAACTGCTCCGGTTTGAGCGATTGCGCGCCGTCGCTAAGCGCATGGTCGGGGTCGGGGTGCACCTCGACGAGCAATCCGTCGGCCCCGGCGGCCACCGCCGCGCGAGCCATCGGGATCACCTTGTCGCGGCGCCCCGTTCCGTGCGACGGATCGGCCACGATGGGCAGGTGCGAAAGCGACTTCACCACCGGGATGGCCGAGATATCCATGGTGTTGCGCGTGTAGCTCTCGAACGTGCGAATGCCGCGCTCGCAGAGGATCACGTCGTAGTTGCCGCCCGCGAGCATGTACTCGGCGCTCAACAGCAGCTCCTCGATGGTGGCGGAAATGCCGCGCTTCAGCAGCACCGGTTTACGCGTCTCGCCGAGCTGACGCAGCAGGTTGTAGTTCTGCATGTTGCGCGCGCCGACCTGCAGAATGTCCACGTAGTCCGACATCATGGGAATCTGCGTCTGGTCCATGACCTCGCTGATCGCGAGCAGGTTGTGGCGGTCCGCCGCAACGCGAAGCATCTTGAGACCTTCTTCGCCGAGCCCCTGAAAGCTGTACGGCGAAGTGCGGGGTTTGAAGGCGCCGCCGCGGATCACACTGGCGCCGTCGCGCGCGACGATTTCGGCCGCCTGCTCGATCTGGTCGCGGTTCTCGACGCTGCACGGACCGGCCATGATGACCACCTTGCCATCGCCGATTTCGATGCCACCGACTTTGACTACGGTTCCGCCGGGCCGGAAATGGCGGCTGGCGAGCTTGTATGGCGACACGATGCGATGGCATTCCTTGACGCCGTCCATCACCTCGAAGTCGAGGGGATCGAAGTCGGCCACCGGACCGACGCCGCCGAGCAGCGTGTGCGTGACGCCGGTGGAGCGGTGGACGGTGAAGCCCATCGACACAAGGCGGTCGATTACTTTTTGTACTTGGGGCTCAGCGGCCCCCTCTTCCATTACGACGAGCATCTTTCCCCTGAACTTCCACTATACCGGGTAGGCCGTTCGCGGCGCTTGCTTCGAGAAGAAGCTGCATCGCCGCGCCCCGCCCTGCGCGCAATGGAGTCAGGGCACGGCTCCCCACGGAATGCAAATCGGCGCCGCGTGAGAGGAGCAAGGCAGCCACGTCGCGCTGCCCGCAATTCACCGCGCGGCGTAGCGGTGTGTCGCCGGCGCTGTCCCGGGCCTCGATGTGCGCGCCGCAATCGGCCAGCGCTTCGGCCACGCGGACGTGGCCCCGCCGCGCCGCCATGTGCAGAGCGGTGCAGCGCTTCGCTCCATCGTGAGCATCGACGTTCGCGCCGCCTTCAACCAGCGCGCGGACGACGTCGCCGCCGCTCTCCGCGGCACATAGATTTCCGGCGTAGTACAGAGGAGCGTGTCCAAAATGATCCACGGCATTAGAGTCCGCTCCGAGTTCCAGCAGCAGCTCCACGATTGCAGCTCTGCCTTGGCCGGAGGCCTCATGCAACAGCGTCCGATCCGTAGCGTAGCGCGCCCGCACCAGTTCGGGATCGGCCAAGAGTTTGCTTCGGACGTAGCCGATCAGCTCGGCGACGCCGCTGCCGCTCATCTTGCCGAGCACTGCGAGAAGGAGAACGCGGTCATCCAGGCTCTCCGCGAGCCCGATCGCTCGCGCCGCGTCGCCGCTTCGAACCGCGGATGCGGCCTCCTCAAAAGTGCGCCGATCGGCCCAGCGCCGCCCGATGTCATGCCCCAAGTCATGCTCGATGGGCACGGCGTCGATCCCTCCGGCAGCCACCGGATGATTCACTACGTAAGTGGATGCTTCCTCGAAGTACCGCCGCAAGGCGCTTCGCTCCGGCTCCGCGATCCCGACCTCGTCGATGGCCCGGAACATTTTCTCGATCCAGTGTTCCCTATGTTCCGGCCCGATCTTGAGGCGCTCGTGGATGTCGCGCAGGCTGACCGACCACCGCGTTTTTGTGTACTCCCGCGGGCCGCCCAGGACTTCGGCGAGGAAAAGTGCAAGGCCTTCGATCGCGCACTTGAACGTCTTCGAGGGGTAAAGTGCCCGAAGCACCGGGTCGTGCTCGACACTCGCATAGAACGCCGCCGCGAGTTTGAAAGCGGAATCCATTCCTATCACCTTCCCACAACCTGGCTGTGTGGCGCACGCAGGAAAGGCGCTGATACTCTGGGTGAATGTCGGCCAACCCAGTCAACCTGTTCGTGTACGGCACACTCCGCAGAGATTTCGACAACGAATTCGCAGCCATGCTCGCGCGGTCCGCCCGCTTCGCCGGCCCCAGCAAGGTGCGGGGAACAATCTATCTGATCGCGCACTACCCGGGGTTGGTCCTCTCAGTCGAGGGCGGCGATTGGGTGGCTGGCGACGTTTACACCCTCGACGCGCAGGGCGAAACCCTCAGCGCCTTGGACCAGTACGAGGCCAGCGAACCGTTCCAGCGTGTTGTCGCGCCCGTTCTGCTGGATTCCGGCGAGTGGCTCCAGGCCTTCGTCTACATCTATACCGGCGACCTGCACGGAAAGCCCGCAATCGTCTCGGGCGACTTCGTCGAGTGGCTCAACGCCAATCGCCGACCGCGATGAAACCGGCCCAATAGAAGGGGTGAGTGCTCTGTCCCCGCGCCCGCCGGCGGGCCAATATTTCGAGACTCGCCGAGCGCACCGAGTCGGCCGTGCCCATGCGGCTGGTGAAACGTTTGCGGTAAAGTGCAGTCATCCAGCGCTCGGTGGAACTATCGTCCACCGGCCACAGGCTCATGATCACCGTGCGCGCGCCGGCGACCTGGAATGCGCGGCGGAGGCCGAACACACCCTCGCCGGGCAGCAGTTTGCCGAGCCCCGTTTCGCAAGCGGAGAGGACGGCCCACTCCACCCCCGCGAGGTCCATGGCGGCGATCTCTTCGGCGGTAATGATGCCGTCCGGCACCTCGGGCGACCGCGGCGTGTGCCGATTCGCGCCCGCCAACGCGATGCCAGACAAGAGGAGCGGGTTCTCGCCGGCGCCGGCCGGCGACGGGCAGCTTTCGTCCATGAAAAATCCGTGAGTGGCGATGTGGACGACCCGCCGCCCCGGAGCATTCTGCTTGAACGCGAGTTCACTGGCCTTGTCGCCGGTGCGCTCCATTACCTCGCCTGCATCGGATTTGCTCCAGACCGTTCCGATCTCGCGCACCTCTCGGGACGACCCTGGGAGCGGGCCGAAGCGCAGCGACTGAAACTCGGAACAGACGGAACGGCTGCCTCGAAACACAGGAGATCTGGAGGCCTGCGCGAGGAACTGAGCCTCGCGAGGGACGCGGTCGAACGCCGGGGCGCCGATCGCAAGCAGGCCACTGCCCGGCGCCGTCGCGGGTGCAGAGATGAGATCGCGCTCTGTCGAGAGGTAATGCAGCAAGGGAGCGTGTTCGACCAGATACCCACCCTGACGGGCGGGCAGGGCCGCGAAATCGATCAGGTTGATTTCGTGATCGGGCGTTACGAAGACCCGGCGCGCATTACCCAACGCCGGCTCGAGCGGATCCCATAGCCGCTTTCTCAACGCCTCACCCGTATTGCGGTAGTGCGATTCCGAAAGCACGCGCGAGCGGCCGGGCGCGTCGGCCTCCGCCTGTATGTCGCGGCGAACGGCGCCAATCAGCGACTCGATCCCGCTCGCCGGACCTAACGGCACCACCGCGGGATTCTCACGGCCGGGCCGCTCGACGAACGCCAGGTAGTTGGCCGGGGACCCGTAGCGCACAAAAGAAACCAGGGCGTCACCGGGCTCCAGCGCGGCTGCGATCTCCCGTCCGCCGGCTTCCCTTTGGACAAGCTCCTGACGAAAGGAAGCGCTACGTGCGGCTAAGGCGCGCTCGGCATTTTCCTTTGCGGCCCGTGCGCGGTCCAGCGCGGCGGCGTACGTAGCAGCGTGGAAATTGCCGGGGCCTTGTACCACCAGGCGCGAGAGTTGCTCACGTGCCGTGGCCAGGGATTCCCACAGACGCCCGATTTCGGCGTCGTTGGTTTGCGCCATCAGCCGGTGGCGGGCGGCCATCTCATCGAAGACCAGAGCGCGGGAGCGTACCAGCGCATCGAAAACGGAGCGGCGCGCCGATGGCTCGCGGGCGGCGATTCGCAACAGGACATCCATCGCAGTGGCCCGCGTGGCCGCGTACCGGAGGGCCTGGCGCTCGGGCAGGGTGCGGATGGTGGTGGTAAGGTGGTCGCGGCCGATCTGCTCGGTGCGCAGCGCCGCGTCCAAGGCCAAACGATTTTCCCCCAGGCGCAGCAGTAGAGTCGCGTAGCCGCTGAGGATGCGGGCCACGTCGGGGTGATTCGGGCCGTAGACGGGCGTGGCGATCGCGATGGCGCGCTCGTAGAGAGCCCGCGCCCGGGCGGTTTCCCCCAGGGTCGCGGATGCCGTTGCGAGATTGTTCAGGACGAACGCGATGTCGATGTGGTTGGGGCCATAAGCCTTCTCCTCAATGGCAAGCGCGCGCTCGAGCAGCGGCTTCGCCTCGCCCGGCCGGCCCATGCGATTCAGCAGCGCGCCCAATTCAGTCAGGCATTCGGTGATGCTGACATGATCGGGACCCATCTTCTTCTCAAAGATGGCCGCGGCGCGCAGAAAATGGTCGCGGGCGTTGGCGTAATCGCCCATCTCGCGCAAGAGCACGGCGTAGGTCACTAGCATGCTTGCTGTGTTAATGCTCTCGGGCGGGCCGTATTTCTGGCGGATGGCGAGAGCACGCTCCAACGCGGAACGCGCGCCGGCGAAATCGCCCGACTTAGTGAGCAGCGTTCCCAAGTCCGCGAATGCATAAGCTTCGCGCCGGGGATCCTGCCCCGGGGTCTTCTCATAGATGGCGACCGCGCGCTCATAAAGGGGGCGCGCGCGCTCATAGTCGGCCTTGGTCGCGAGCAGGTTGGCGAACAGCCGCAGGCTGAGCGCACACTGTGGATGATCGGGACCTAGAAGCTTCTCCTTGATCGCGATCGTCCGGAGGCCGATCTCCTCGCCCTCGGGATCGCGGACATGGTCGCCGTAGAAATAGACCTCGGCCAGCAGGTCGAGAGCGAGGGCCGCTTCGATGGATTCGCGTCCGTGTTGCGCTTCCGTCTCCGAGAGCACGGCGCGGGCGTTGGCTTCGGCTTCGACGTAGCGGCCGTCCGTCATCAACTGGTCGAAGGTCTTGCGGTAGGCGCGATCATCCCAGGGAGCGACGGCGTAAGCGGACAGCGACGCCGCTACGCCAACCAGGATCGCACTGGCCAGAATTGCATGGGCTGCCTTCATTCCGTGGTCATACGGCACTGTACCAAACACTTAGTGCCGAGGGAAGGGCATTCGTGACAAGATCGTAGGAGGACAAAAATGATTCTGATCACGGGAGGCACCGGGACCGTCGGTAGGGAGCTGGTGAAGCGGCTGGCCCGGCCCGAGGCTCCGATTCGCGTCATGGTCCGGGATCGCAGCAAGGCCGGTTCGGTGGCGTACCCGGGCGTTGAAATCGTGGAAGGCGATTTCGATCGCATCGATTCGCTCGACGCCGCGCTGTCGGGCGTGGACAAGGCGTTCCTGCTGGCAGGCCCGGGAGAGCGCCAGCTCCACCTGGAAACGAATTTCATTCGAGCGGCCGGGCGCTCCAAAGTGCAGCATATCGTGAAGCTGTCGGCGTTGGGCGCGGCGCTGGACTCGCCGGCACGGCTCCTGCGCGCGCATGCCGAATCGGAACGCCACATCGAGGAGACGGGCATACCCTACACCCATTTGCGTCCGAACCAGTTCATGCAAAACTTCCTGTCGTACCGCGAGTCGATCGTTCACCGCGGAGAGTTCTACGCGCCGATGGGCGGCGGGCGAGCGAGCATCGTCGACGTTCGGGACGTCGCGGCCGTCGCCGTTGAGGTTCTCAACGCGCATGCGCACCAAGGGAAGATTTACGACATCACCGGCCCTGAATCGCTGACCTACGTCGAGATGGCCGAGCGTTTGACGTTCGAGCTGGGCAAGCCCGTCGCCTACGTCGACGTCCCGCCGGAGGCCGCGGGCGCGGGCATGCGTCAGGCGGGTATGGCGCCTTGGATGGTGGACGCCCTCCTTGAACTCTACGCACTCTGGAGGCTCGATGGAGCGGCGAAGGTCACCGATACGGTGAAGCACGAAGGGAAGAAAGACCCGATCGCGTTCGCGGAGTTCGCTCACGATTACGCCCCGCAGTTGGGCCGCATGGTGGCGCCCGACTTGATAACATGACCCATGGGAACTGAATGGCCGGAACAACCAGTGTCAAGATTGTCGTGATTTACCCGCACCCGACCGACGAGGCGGAGTTCGAGAGGGTGTATGCGCAGGAGCACGTGCCGATGTTGGAGGACAAGCTCAAGGGCGTGACGCGCTTGGTCCTGACGAAAGTGCTGACGTCCCCGCAAGGGAAGGTGGCGGCCTACCGCTTGGCGGAAGTTCATTTCTCCACGCTGGAGGACCTGAATAAGGCGGCCGAATCGGACGCCGGCAAGGCGATCATCGAGCACGCGCGGAAGATATCGACCGGTGGTCCGCCGATCATGCTCATCTGTACGGATGAGACGTTCGTGTACTGGTAGCCGGGTCGACGCCGCGCCGGCGAGCGTGGAGTTCCGTGACCTCCGGTCAGCGTGCCGTGTTCGCACGTTTGTGGCAGGCGAACGAAAACGCGTTCACATGAGTGTGAACGCTGCACGCACGAGTGCGTGCGCC
>OBLT010002078.1_pt1 | contig 12582 bp, 6 predicted proteins | sample 1518721 | NCBI WGS metagenome assembly OBLT01 (sample SAMEA3539307, study PRJEB22396) | soil metagenome | biome: tundra; feature: field; material: soil | place: USA | collected 2010-05 | depth 0.15 m | reverse complement strand
TTTTAGGAATTTAATAAATGCGAATATTTGAAAATCTAAATATAGATTTCTTAGGAAAAAGAAAATTCTTTTATATTTTATCTTCTTCCCTCTTCTTGATAGGGGTAGTCAATTTTATATTCAGAGGATTTACATTCGGAATCGACTTTAAAGGGGGATCTGAATATGTCCTTGAATTCAAGAACCCCATGACTGTCGGAAAGTTGAGACCAAATATCGAAAATATCGGGCTTGGAAATGTTGAACTGAAATCGTATGGTAGTTCTAATGCGATAATTATCAGAACTGAATTACAAACAGTTCCACCAGCACTTTTTCCCGGAATTGTTAAAAACATAAACAGCCAGATAGAAAAAATCTACCCCGGTATCCCATACCAGATTGTTGATTCTACGGCAAAATCGGTCACATATAACTTCCCTAACCCAGATACCACCAATATTATGGTAGATAGGTTATTCCGGGAAGGATTCCAGACTTCGAAAACTACGGCTGATTTAACTAACACCAAAATGAGTGTCAGCATTGGTATCTCCGATATAATAAAAATAAGCCTGAAAGAAAAATTAAAGGATAATACTTTCAAAGTATTGAAGGAAGAACAGGTTGGTCCTAAGGTTGGAGGCGAATTAAAAAGAAATGCTGTTATAGCAATATTTCTTTCCCTCGTGATGATCCTTATCTATCTTGGATTCAGATTCAAGTTCATCTTTGCTGCAGGCGCAGTTGTTGCCTTATTCCATGATGTACTTATTACTCTGGGGCTTTATGCTGCTCTATATAATATTATACCCGGGTTAAACCTTGAAATTGATCTTACAACTGTGGCAGCTTTCCTTACTCTTATCGGTTATTCAAACAATGATACTGTTATCGTTTTCGATAGAGTAAGAGAAATGATGAAGGTCCATAAAACTATGCCTATAGAAGAAGTGGTCAATCTTGCTATCAATAAAACTTTAAGCAGAACCTTAATTACTTCGGGTACATCTTTATTAACAACACTAGTCCTTTTAATATTCGGTGGTGAGGTTATCAGGGCATTTGCTTTTACAATGTTTTTCGGTGTTATTATCGGAACATATTCCTCAATTTTCGTAGCCAGTGCTATTGTGGTTGAATACGCCAACAAGACAAAGAAAAAGCTTCAGTTCTGATTAAATATCTGTTTACAAAAAACCCGGCTAAGCCGGGTTTTTTATTATAGTAGCTGATCACTTGATCTCTTTTACAAATGCACTTCTTGTTATTGGGGGCAATTCAGAACCTTCTCCCTTTACTGCTTTCCATACGATCTCGTTAAACTCTCTTTCGGGAACCGCATCTTCTACAGCTAGATTTAATTCTTCACACTTTTCTCCGCCGAATAATCCAGCCCTGTTCTTTTCATTAAGATCAATCAATGGCTTAACAGCATCATAAAATTTTAAATTAGAAACACTAACAATAGGATTTAATATCGGAGCTGCCGATAGATCGAATTGCGTCATCGGCTTAAGACCAAGTATTAGTTCCATAGTCTTCAATACACTGCTTGAAGTATACATCGTATGGTCAACAAATCCCCTCTTAACATAAGGCCCTATCGTCAGCATGACTGACCTGTGTGCATCAACATGATCCGAACCATTCTGCGCATCATCCTCAACAACAAAGATCATGCTATTATTCCAATATTTACTTTTTGATATGGTTTCTACAATTTGCCCCAGGGCATAATCATTATCTGCAACCATTGCACTTACTGTATGAGTTCCTTTCCGTGTTCCGGAAGTATGGTCACTGGGTAGTCTGATTAACTGAAATGAAGGAAGCGAATCCTTAGAACAGAGATTATCAAAATCATCTTTCCATATTTTGAAACGATATTGATCTGTAATCTGTAGATCAAAGCCTGGGTATTTTTCATATGTGACTGGTATGAGTTCAGACAGTAATCCTGTATAGGTTCCTTTATTGTCTTTAACAAATTCACCATAGTTTCTGTAGCTTAATCCTTTATTGATAACCTGATTCCATATATATCCGGAGGAAGGAGAAGCAATTGCCTTCCCTCCTTCATAATCATATGTACCTCCCCTTCCGCCATAATAAGTCGGCCAGGTTTTCTCCGTATAATCAGTAGCATAAGCTGCTGTTGACCAGTTATGCCCGTCAGCGCTGATCTCAGCATCAGCATAGAAATTATCGAATAGAGTATATTCTTCAACAAGTTTATGAGCATTAGGTGTGATATTGGCACCAAAAAGACAAAGTGAAGAATCGCCGTTCCCTTTGGAAATATCCCCTAGAACCTGATCGTATGTACGGTTCTCTCTAATAATATAAAAAACATGCTTAATCTGGGAGCTTCCTATCTCATCATGTGTAACAGGAATAACCACCTGATCTGAAGTGGGAATCTTTTCATTAATATAAGGAGTGTTATTATAAACCTGTGCTGAAAAATCAGCCAATTGTTTTTCATTGGGGAAATTGATAATTGAAAGAGTGCCCTTAAAAAGACTTCCTATAAATTGTTCATCTTTGTGTGAAGACTTTGTCCCGGGTTTGGGTCCTTTAGGATTTGCGAATGACATAAGTCCTTTCCCGTTTGCAACCAATAACTGATTTTTCTCTTTAAGGTATTTTACCGATGTTGGATACCACCCTACAGGAATAAACCCTATGCTTTTTGATTCGCCTGGTGAGGAGATATCAAATAAAGCTAAATAATTATTATCCGCATTGGCAACCAGTATAACTGATTCATCTTTGTTGAAAGTAATTGCATTAGGAGTGCTGCCGTAAGGTACATCCGGCTTTAATGCAGAGTTCATCCTTTCTGTCTCTGAATTCTTGTTCAGATCAACAACAGAAACTGAATTATTATTTGCATTAGTTACAAATAGCCTATCATCATTTTTAGAAATTATCATTTCACATGGATGGTCACCGACTTTAATGAAATGCTCTATCTCGACGTTTTTCAGGTTAATCTTTGCAACCTTCGACCCTCCCCATAAAGAGACATAAGCATATTCTCCTTTATGATCAATAATAACATCATAGCATTCTGAACCGGGATCTAGCTTCTTTACTAATTGCTTCTTATCAATATCATAAAAATATATGGAATTACTCCTCATTGATACTACGATTATATAGTTTTTAGCGGACCAATAAGTTAAACCCGTTACAGAAATGTTCTTATCATTTTCTGATTTTAGATTTAGTGAATCTTTAATATTTAATTTTCCATCCCTGAAAGTATAAGTGTATATTTTATCATTATTCCCACCGGAAACATATAGGATAGATTCATCATTATTAAAGCAGAGTCCTCGCCAGGTTTTATCAATTACAAGTCTCTGTATTTCTTTTTTAGCTGACAGGTCAATTACAGAAAGAGTATTCTCCCCCATACCGCTGTTGGATGTTATGGCATATCGTTCATCCTTAGTAAAAACAAGGTTCATTGGGAGTTCCCCTACACCTATATTTTCCCCCGAAGGCGTTAATTTCCAGCCATTGGGAAGAAGTGTGTAATTACCATTATTATTGGGGGTTTGATAATTATTTATTAACTGCTTTGATGTGCAGCCTGTTAATAAAATTAGGAAAAACAGAGATATAATATTCGATTTCATCACAATTACCATTTTAATGAAGGATGTTTTTTATTAAAATTAGTTACAAGCTGAAATTGATTAGCTGCTGAGACGATCACCCCCTCATCATAAAGATTACCTACAAAAGTAATACTTGTCGGCATTCCTTTAGACGTAAATCCATTCGGAAAAGTTATACAGGGATGACCTGTAAGATTAAACAGGAGCTGCGAATCATCTTCCAGAGATGGAACAACAAGCACATCGAACTTCTTGATAAATTCATTAACCTGCCTGATAAGTTTTGTTCTAAGTCTGTTCGCATTTATATATTCTACTGCAGGAATAAATCGAGATGCACGGAAAATATTAGGCCATGAATCTTTGTTCTGCTTTACCATTTTATCATCATCCCCGTTCCTGGTTAAAATATCAAAAGCAGCACCTGCTTCGGCTTCTAATATAATTGACAAATCCTGCAGAGGAACATCCGGTATAAATTCAACAGGCACCAGGTTAAATCCCATACCTTTTAATTTGATCAAGGTAAGGGAATCGTTATCCCTCAGGTCATAATTCTTTTCAAAGTTTAATTTAAGGTAACCAACTCTTAAATTTTTCACATTTAATTTTGAAGTATAATTAAAAGGAGCATTAAGGGTGCTGGGATCATTATTGTCTCTCCCCCTTATTGCATTGAAAACGATTGCACAATCCTCTGCAGTTCTGCAGATAGGGCCTACTTTATCCATAGACCAGCTTAAAGCCATTGCTCCTGCTCTGCTTATTCTTCCGAAACTTGGGCGCAATCCTGTTACACCGCAAATGGTTGAGGGGGATACAATAGAACCCCAGGTCTCAGTCCCCATAGCAAATGGAAGAAGACCTGCGGAAACGGAAGATGCTGATCCAGCCGAAGACCCACTTGAACCTTTGGTTATATCCCAGGGATTACGAGTCATTTCCCCAAACCATACATCCCCCATTGCAAGTTCCCCCATCGATAATTTAGCAAGAAGAACTCCTCCTGCAGCTTCTAATTTATTAAATACTGTGGAATTATAATCTATGACCTGCCCTTTATATGGAACAGCTCCCCATGTGGTAGGATAGCCCTTTACAGCAAACAGATCTTTTAATCCGTAGGGTATTCCGTGCAGCCAACCCCTGTATTTTCCGGCTGCGAGTTCTCTATCAAGTTCCTCCGCTCTCCCTAAAGCATAATCTTCTGTTAGAGTAATAACACAATGAAGCTTTGGTGAATATTTCTTAAGGCGATCTAAATAAAATTTCGTCAATTCAATACATGAGATTTTCTTCGTCCTTATTAATTCTGCCAGTTGTCTTATAGAGTACCACGCAAGATCCTCTTTATTCAATGGAAGATTTAGATTATTAAACCTACCAAAATCGATAGGATTCTGTTTTGAATTTAACTGGAAGCCGGGGGGGATAGGGTTAAATATAAGAGATGGACCGATATCATTTGGCAGGAAAGACTCTCTAATGTTTTGATAATTTTTCAGATGAGCATTTAAGCTCTCGATCAATGAATCTCTTTTGGCATCATCAAAATTCAGTCCAATTATATTTTCTGCCTGAATGATAGATTCTTTGTTTATAGTTTTATCAAATATAATAGCAGCGGATATAAACCCAAAAGTAATTATTATTAGAAATAATATAGGGAAATAGGTTTTCCGACTAAGCGGGAATCGTTTCAATTGCAGCATATTCCACCATAAGATTATTGAAATAAAAAGCTTTGTCAATATATAATAATGATCCGATTTGAATTATCAAACCGAATCATACCATGAATATTTTTTTAGTTTACTTTTTCATCAACTTTATCTACATTAAATCTTATTGTTTTGGCCCAGGTATTTTTCTCCTTTTTAATATATTCAGAATAAGCAGCCTTAAGTACAATATATATCCAAAGCTGACAATAAGAAAAATACATTAAGAGGATCAATCCGACCTTTCCAAAACTGTCTTCATTATCGTAAGATATAGCAAGCATAATTTCAAAAATGAATAGGATCATAGCCATAATCCACACAAAAGTATAAGGGCCAGGAAGAGAAATACTTACTAAATTTAACAGCCCGATGATAAATAGAAGGTCTGAAATTATAATAGCGGCAAAAAAGACATAATAAAGAGCCAAAGTATAAAGAATATCAAATGCAAGACGCCTGTTCTTAAATTTTGTTAGCTGCTTGGCAAATTTAGAGATAACATAATTATTCCCTCTTACCCAGCGCATCCTCTGTTTTATCCAGACTCTCCAGCTTTCTGGTTCCTGTTCATAAGTGATGGCATATGGAATAAATTTGATTTTATATCCTTCCTGGTAAATTCTTATACTCAACTCTGAATCCTCAGTAAGCGCTTCCTCATCCCAACCATTTAACTTTTTTATCAACCAATTCCACATAACAAAATTAGTTCCCGGCAGGGTGGCAATATTATGCATCTGCCATCTCCCGGCTTGGAGCATCGACTGGAAGCTTAATGTTTCAATGTTAATAAACCTTGTTAACCAGTTCTTGTCCTTGTTCACTGTTCTGAATTTGCCAAGTACTGCGCCTAGTTCCTTGTGTTGAATAAGCTGGGCAACCAGATATCGAAGTGAATCTTTATCCGGAGTGTTGTCCGCATCATATATTGCAATGATTTCTCCTTTCGCAACGCTCATCCCAATATTCAATGTCCGGGATTTTCCCTTCCCACCTTCTCCCTTTGGTATGTCAAACAGCTGAACACGTCTGTCTTTTTCGGCATAACTCTCTATAATCTTTTTCGTAGCATCTGTAGAGCCGTCATTAATTACAATAATCTGCAACTTATCTTTCGGATAAACAATTTTTAACATGGATTCTATTGTCTTCCCTATAACTATTTCTTCATTATGCGCAGGAATCAGGATTGAACAAGTGGGGTAATCAAATTCCATCTCATTGACATGTTTTTTTTCCTCAAGTGATTTCACAAGGTTTATGTAACCATAAACGGTTAAAACGAATTGGTAGGCAATCATAAACCATATAAGTATAACTGCAATTACAAAGAAAAAACTTAAACTGAGTTCTAAAAAAGACATTAGCGATTGTATGATTGAATTATGTGGTTAAATATTTTCTTCTGATTATTTTTAATAAAAGATACATGCATAATAAAAGAGTCACGGCAAGCGTACCGAAAATTGCAATGCCGGTTGATGACCAAAGGGAAGTTAAATTTATACCATAGGAGAATGAATTACCTACCCCAATCTCAACAAAATGTTGACCCGGCGGAAGGAATATACTGAAACAGTCATTACCTTCCATTATGGTAAACTTATAATCATGTTGGTCAACTTTCAACCAGGTTGGTTCTCTGTTAAGTGATAATATAGTTCTGATGCGGGAATTGTATACAATTTTAATATCCTTCATACCATATGCCACTGATATCAGGTTGCCTGAGAATGAAAGTATTTTTGCCTGAAGTTCATGTGTGGAAAATGAAGTAACAGCCATATCTGAAAAAGCAATAATATGTTTTCCGGCAGGTATTGGGAATTTGTTGTCCCTGAATGGCGCAATTGGATTACCATCAAGGTTGATTTCTTTTATATTATTAGGCAACTTTAATTCAAATGAATTTGGTGAATTGAATTCATAGCCATTTTCCAGCACTTTATATTCTATTCCAACTGAAGCAGCATAGGGGAAGTAGGAAAGATCCTGAGCATTTACACTCGATTCAGAATAAATAACACAACGAGGTGCACCGATTGTAGCAGCATTAATGAGTTGGAAACTTTCCGTCCCGGTCTGAATCAATGTAGGGAAAGGAGTTATTACATTTTCTTTCCTGAAATTTAGTATGTTGAGATCAAGGGATAATTTAGAATTATCACCGATCATCTGAGAATAGAATTTGCCCACATCTATATATCTCATAGGATTTGTAGACCAGAGATTTTCGGGATCTTCTACATTAAGAGAAAAACCATATTTCTTTTGAAGCTGAATAATGTTCCCCATATCTACTGCTATATATTCTTTCATTTCAGGCGAACCATAACTGTCCATTGCAGTAACGACTATTTCAAATCCTTTCTTGCTCCTTGCAACCTGAGTGAATGTATTAAGAAATAAATCATATGCAGAATCTATTTTTTTAATCCTATACTGTATTATTTTATTTTTAACGTCATTACTGTTCTTCCAATATGAGGGTGAAGATGGATCAAATATTTTCCATAAATCAATTCCATATAATTTCATTACTTCATTCCTGGCAGATCGATGCATAGGAGTAAAATATTTTGGGTCATCAAACCCTTTTCCTGCTTCGAAATAAAGTTCAGCCAGATTAACACCGTCCCAGTCGAAACTTTCGAGAAACTTCTTATATTCAAAGTTCATTGCATAAAGACAACTATCATCTGTTAAAGCAACAGGATAACGCCATGAAGGACGGACATCTTCATTTTTATAGTTTTTTTCTCTCCACTGGGGATGATCATTCCAGAATTTCAAACTCACTTGGGGTGGTTCAATCCATGCATAAACTAAAATTCCGTTGGCATGTGCGAGATTTATAAGCCGCTTATAGTCTTCTGTCCATGTGGGATAATCATGCCATCCAGCTGCATGAATAATCCTGATCCCTTGGTTAACCCACTGCTTGACTAAATTTTCGATGCTGTATGTATGCCTGAACCCGACATCAAAAAATACTTCAAGATTATCTTTCCTGACAAATGGTCTCAGATTGAAATATCTTTTTACGTATTCCATTAAATAAGGATATAGGCTATAGCCCATCCGGGAATAAGGATCAAATCGGGAATTAAAGAACAATAATTTCCCTTTACCTATTTGCCTGCCAATCACCATGGGCATCTCGGTTATCTCATCAAAGCAGAAGGTCTCATCTTTAGGTTCAATTTCAATTTTATTTACCTGCTCAGAGTACCGCCATAATATTTTTTCCTCTGGAAAGAATTTATCCCTGAGCCTAATTACTCTTATCTTATTTTCAGAAAATTTAATTCCTAACTCAGTTGCTACTTCATTCTTCGTATCAGTAATAATATTACCACCATTTTCTATAAAAGCGGATATTATATCGAAATCTTTATCCTCCAAGGAATCAACAATTGCATTAGGAATTATCAGAAGATTATATTTAGTAAGGTTAATATTTTGTCCCAGAAAAATAGTATCCACATTAATATTTACACTTCTGAAAACTGAAGCAAATGAAGCCTGATCATTAAATGCTCCACCTTTAGAAAAATAATTCCAAAGTATTACTGGCCGGGCAATATTCCAATCTTCATTTGATACAAATAAGTTATTATATATTTTTTGCGCACTATTGGATATTTTTTCAACAAGCGTTAACTCATGCTCTTTGAATTCAGTCGGTTCAGAACGGTAAAATTCACCCGGCTTTAACTCTATATTTCTTGTTACCAGTCCTTTTAATCTTTTATCAGAAATAATTTTTTCCTTAATATCCCCGTTATGAGCATAGTAGGCTTCAATTAAATACTGGTCGTCAAGATTTATTGTATAACTCTGAGAACCAGTCAGTATTACCCTGTCCTTTAATTTTACCCAATTGGTTTCATCTTTCAGATCTACATAAGTATATCCAAGTGCAGTTACCCCATCAACAAGTTCTTTTAGGAAATCAAGATCAAGAAATTCATGAAAAAAGCAGGAAGCAAAACCGTCCCTTACATTCAGATTTGTTTTAGCTCCTTTAATGATATCCTGCACAGCTTTTTCACTTATACTTTTATTATTTTCATCATAAGGTACATAGCCAAGGTTTTCGGGTATTATCTTCTGCCCATAAAGATCCTTGTTAATTATATAAGGAAAATATTGACTATGATCAAAATCTTCAATTGCAAGTCTTTGTTCCATTGCAGTACTGAAATATTTTGAGATTGTTTTATATAGTTGGAAGGATGCTGTATAATGCGGTGTTTCCCATATCATCGGATATAATCCATTTTTCATGAATTCCTGGACACCCAATTCAATTTTACGGGATATCGAAGTTTCAGTTTCATCTTTAATTGGTTTATTAGTGACCTCATCCCAGAATTCAAAATCAGAAGCAGTTATCCCCTTATACTGGTGGGTAATTCCATGCATTACAATTGTACCGCCGTTTTTAACCATATATTTTAATGCATCAACAAGATCAGGCTTATCAGACAAGCTTACCCGTATACCTTCTCCAGGGTTAACATAGAAAGGAATTACTCCAACCAAAAAGGGGATACCCCTTTCCGACAAGACATCTGCAATATCCCGGAGTTTATCCGGATTATCCATTGGGGATATATCCTCGATTCTTATTAACGCAGAATGGGACTCTTTATGATTTTCTCCTAATATATCATGCAGCATATCTGCAAAAAGAAGATACCTGTCGTTTTCATCAGCATATGAAAACGGAGAATCCGCTACATATATTAGGTTTTTTGACCTGATTATATAAGGGGTCTCCCTCTTTTTCTTAGATGAGTATGTGGTAGCAAGTATCTGTACACCTTTTTTATCAGAAATATTGATTATACTCGTATGTACGTCCCCTTTTGTAAATATTTTACCACTGCTTTTTACAAAATCATAACCGGTAGTTGAATCATAGTTAGTTATATTAAACCCAAAAACTTTTGAAAGATTATGACTTTTTGAAAATTCAAGAAAACCAGTATAGAGCCATGTAATCGGTTTGGTTGATATCAGAACATCATTTAAAAAAACATCAGGTACTTTATTTTTAAGTCTGTAACCAATGTAAAATATAAAATCAAAGTTGTTTAATTCATTTTTAGAATATTGATTGACTCCGATAAGGGTAGTTTTTGTGTTAAAATGCCCCATTAATACAGCTAACTGCCGTCCATCGGCAAAAGCAAAACTCTTCAGATCTGTATTCCCTTCTGTAAGAATAAGGATTTTCTTTTGAGTACTTTCCTGTGCATAGGATCTGCCTGCGTAAGAAAATAAGATAGACATTAAGAGTAAATAGAATAAAGTCGCTGTTAAAGTTCCGGTAACAGCTTTTCTAATATTATAATTCATAAACCCTAAGTTTATTTGTGAGGAATAAATTCCCCAACTTTTGTTTTGGAAATATTAAAGTAATTCTTAATAATTTGGACTGTCCTTTTTGAAGCTAATCCATCACCATAAGGGTTAACTGCAGAAGCCATCTTTTTGTATGCTGTTTTATCTTCAATTAATCTTTTTGCAGTCTTAAATATTATTTCTTCATCCAGTCCGACCAGTTTAACAGTTCCATATTTTACAGCTTCCGGGCGCTCAGTTACTTTTCTTAAAACCAAAATAGGTATTCCAAAATGAGGGCCTTCTTCCTGAACACCCCCTGAATCCGTAATAATTAAATAAGTCTTCGACATAAAATTAACAAAGTCCAAATAATCCAGAGGAGCAATTAAGAATACATTTTTCAGATTATCTAAAGTTCCATGAACTACTTCCCGAACTACGGGATTTAAATGTACAGGAAATAAAAAATTAAAATCAGGATACAGTAAAGCTAATCTTTTAATTGCCTTACAGGCACCTTTCATAGGTTCCCCCCAGTTCTCACGGCGATGCATAGTAAGAAGAATTATTTTTTTCTTCTGTGATATTATTTCATTTAACAGTGGGACAGTAAATTTATAATTCTTTTTAATAGCGATATTCAAAGCGTCTATTACTGTATTTCCAGTTACAAAAATCGATTCCCGGGAAATATTTTCCCTTAACAAAGCTTTCTTGGCGGTTTCCGTAGGAGCAAAATGTATATCAGTAATTGCGCTTGTCAATCTGCGGTTTATTTCTTCAGGGAAGGGATTTGCCTTATCGTTTGTCCTAAGACCAGCTTCTATATGCCCTACAGGAATCTGATGATAAAAGGCTACCAGACTTCCCACAAATGTTGTTGTAGTATCCCCCTGCACAAGTACCAGATCCGGAAGTTCTTTTACGATAACATCATCAAGTTTTTTGATCGTATTTTGGGTAATTGTAACCAAGGACTGTTTTGGCAGCATTATATTCAGATCATAATCGGGAACTAGCCTGAAAATATCCAGCACTTGATCAAGCATTTGACGATGCTGTGCGGTGGCAATTGTAATAACTTTGAAATATTTCTTCTCTTTTTTTAATTCTAAAATAACAGAAGCTAGTTTAATCGTATCGGGTCTTGTACCAAAAATAACAGCTATTTTCTTCAATAGAGTCCTTAATCAAAAAGTATTAGTTAATTTATAAAAATAATTGTAGTTTCGTTTAAATCAAAGACTTATTTGCTTTCCTTAGTACTAGTCCTTTTTAATAACAAGAACTGTTGCATCATCCTCCCATTTTTTCCCCTTTCCAAATGAATCAGCAGCTTCAAATATCCTGTATAAAATGGTATCCGCATTCTCATCTTTGTTTTCCATAATTACAGATTTCAGTCTTTCAACTTCAAATAGTTCAGATCGTCTGTTTTTTCTTTCTAGAATTCCATCAGTCACCGAAATAAAAATGCTGCCCGGATGAATTCTAATATAAGAACGCGAAATGTCTAAATTTGGAAAGGCACCTATAACAATACCGGTCGGTTCCAGTGCCTGGAATTTTTCGCCATCAAATAATAAAGGAGAAGGATGCCCGGCATTTGCAAAAAGAAGACTTCCATTTCTTTCAAGTTCACCATAAAAGAGAGAAACAAATTTTGCCGAATAAACACTTTGGTAAATAACTGAATTCAATTTCTTAAGAGTATGCACCATTTTCATTTCTTTTTCCAGTCCCATTCTCAAACCAGTTATCACATCCCTGACCATAAGGGCGGCAGGTAAGCCATGACCGCTTGCATCACCGATGCAGAATCCGAGTGTATTATCATCTAAAAAATAATAATCATAAAGATCTCCTCCCACAAGTTCAGCGGGCTGTGATTT
>OBLT010002074.1_pt1 | contig 12596 bp, 11 predicted proteins | sample 1518721 | NCBI WGS metagenome assembly OBLT01 (sample SAMEA3539307, study PRJEB22396) | soil metagenome | biome: tundra; feature: field; material: soil | place: USA | collected 2010-05 | depth 0.15 m | reverse complement strand
AAGGGGAGCAGGTGCTGCAGTTTCAGCAGCGAGAAGACCAACGCCGCGCCGGCGACCCCAAACCAAACGAATGCGCGAAAATACTCGTGCCATTTCATCGCCCGCAGGGCAGCCGGGCCGATGAGCCAAATGATTACACGTTCGAGGGGAGCGGCGATCGGGTCCAGCAAGGTGGATTCGTAGGCGAAGACCTTGGCGATATAGGAGCCGAACGGCCGAACCATAGCCGTAAGAACCGCGATGAACGCTAAATATTCGCCTACACCAAGCCAGCTCACAGTGCGTCAATGACGCGGCAAATTGCCGGAGTGGGCGCTGCACATTGGCGCTTGGGCGTCAGCGCAAGGCGTCGGGCTGATGGGCGCCGTGCAGGTTTGACCGAAAGCAAGCGGCGACCAGGAAGGTGCCGGGGCCTATTACATAGGGACGACCCACGCGCTCCACGACGCTCATGTCGATCGGCATTACATTGCTGCCGCCCCTGATGGTCGGCGGATTCTGCAACCACGTCAGCAGTCCCAACATGCTGCGACGACCGGGAAGCCAGGCTCGGCGCGCTCGCTGCGCAGTGCCCGGGGTCGCTTGCGCCAAGGCAACTTGGCCTGTATGAGTGCGGTTCATACGCATACCCGCTTCGTGTCCAAATGATTGATCGGATCCCTTGATCCGCGCCGGCAAGATACGCTCCAATCGACGTTGCGATATTGCGGCCGGCACGCATAAAAAAGCCGTCAAAATTTGCATTTGCTTGGGGAAGCCGCTGCCATGTAATACTTCTGCGCAGCCGACTGTCCGCAATTCGTCGATAGTCACGCCACGGACAAATGAAACCATTGGGCGTCTGCCCGCCCAGCTTGCTTGATCAAATGTATTGCGCCTGCTGCTCACCGCCATTGTGAGTTTCGCTTAATTGTGTCGTAGATGTCGTTAGTTTATGTCGGAGCGTTTAGCTCGAAACCCAGCGCATTTCCGCGGCAGAAACGCGATTCATGCGCAGCAAACGGGTCACACGGCGCATTGTCAACATCGCCGCAATTTGGCCAGAATGTTGCCTAAGTCTGTCGTAAATTCGGAAGTCGCCAGTTGGCTGTTGCTGATGGCAAATATGGAGGCCAACTTCGTCGCCAATGCCGTGGCGCTTCAGACCGTGGCCGGCCAGACGCAGGCACTCCACGAGCTGCGCCGGCGCGGGATCGAGATCCCTGCGGAGGATCTCGCGTACTTTAGTCCCTACCCGACCAGCCGCGTAAAGCGCTTTGGCCAATATCCGGCTAGCATCAAGACCGACATTCAGCCCCCGAACAAGCACTTACCGCCACGGTCGCCCGCGCCCGTGGCGGCAGCGTCTCGCCAATCAGGTCGAAGCGCTGCGAACCAGTAACAGTGGAACCGGCGCATGGCGTGCTACGTATTCGGCGTCACTGCCGATGACAGCGCGCGCAAAGCCGCGCCGGCCGTGAGTTCCCATGACAATGAGGTCGGCTCGCCATTTCTGCGCGTCTTCAATGATCGCTTCGCCAATCTGGGTACTGTGATGCTCGAGCAGACTTGGTTCAACCTCCAGCCCTGCACTGCGCGCGGCCGCCTCCGTCGCCTCGAGCGTGGTCTGGGCGTCCGCGCGCAGTCGCCGCAGCAGGTCGCCGGTATATGCGCCACCCAGTACTGCACTCAGATAGGCGTAGCTGATCACGTACAACACGCGCAGACGCGCCTTTTGATCCGAGGCCAGTTTGATCGCCTCTGTACAGGCACGCGACGCCGTGTCACTGCCGTCTGTGGCTACTAGGATCCTGTTGTACATCTGAGCCCTCCGAATGGCAGCCAATTGCGAAGCACCACAAGACCCCACTTCCGGATCTGGCGCAATGGTAGCACGAGAAGGAATGCGTGAACTCGCATCGCAAGTCTTTGGAGCCGGGCGGTGGAACGACGCTTGGCCTTCAGCCGCATGCGCCTGCCGTCCGCGGATGCGGGCGATCTGCAGATCCGCTGACCTTTTTCTGCCCTTCATCTATGCTGCGCTTGATCAGGGCGGCGTCAGCGCCTTCTTCGCGCTTGAGATAGCCCGGAGCCACAAATCATGTCACGTGGTCTATTCGTATTCGTCGTTCAGATGTTCGCCTGTCTCGGCGTAACCAGTATTGGCGTGTGGGCCTTAGCAAGACCAAAACATCTTCAGCAGTTCATTAATTCCAATTTTGCACTGTTACCCAGCGTCAAAGATACGGTGCAGCTCACGCCCATCCTCCTGCGCTTAGCCGGGGTTTTCGCGCTGTGGTACGGCTACATGCTCATCGGCGGGTTTCGTCAAGAGCTATCGTCGCTCGGAGTCGGATGGCTTTTTGGGAAATTTCCACACAGTTAGGGCATCGGGTGATCGCTCGGGTGTAAAGCGACGATCAAATGGAGGGACTATGGCAAGCCGATGAGAAGACCGGCGTTGAGGCCGACGGAACGCTCTCCGTTCTTGGGATCTACGCTCCAACTCGGTTCCACGTACCAGCCGAGGTTGCTGCGGGACCAGAACATGAAGTCGAGATCGAATTCGGCGCTCAATGAGGTGCCTTTCTCCCGGCCGCTGAGCGTTCTGACGAGCGAGGGGCCGGCGCCAATCATGAACTCAGCGACAGAAGACAGCCGGAACGGCTTCTTGAACAGAAAGTCTCCGGATAGCTCTGTGTAGCCGGCCGTTGCGAGCGCCGTGACACCCAGTTCCAGCTCCAACCAATTCTCGATTGGTGTCACTTCGCCTGCGAGCGTGCCCCCAAAGTTCGAGGCCCCGCCACGCACCGGCCACTCCCCAGCGCCGCCGACCTCCAGCACCAGCGCGTAATCCGCACCGTCGGAATCCTGCGCGCAGGCAACAGCCGCGCCAAGCACGCAAGACATGAAAATTGCTGTCAGAACGAGACCGCGAACCGGAAGCATCCGCGACGTCGCTTTCCTGGACGCTGGCACGAGATTTTGACCGACTCCTTGAGGGCTCTATTTGTACGTTGCGTCCTTTATCTCCCCGCGACTTGTTTCCGATTCCACCAGCCGCCGCCGAGGGCTTGGAACAGCGCGACGGTATCGCCGAAGCGCGTGGCCTGCGCCTGCACGCGCGTGAGCAGCGTCCGCTGATAAGCCGTCTCAGCGTTGAGCAAGGTCAGGTAATTGACGTAGCCGACATCCATCTGCCGGCGTGTGAGATCGTAAGTGACTTTGGCCGCATCTTCCGACGCGACGTCGGCGGCGAGCGCATCGGCATCGGACAGCGATGCATGCAAGGTATCGGCGACGTTTTGGTAGGCGGCGATGACCGTGCTCTGATATTGAGCCGCAGCTTGCTTCAACGCGTCGTTCGCGGCACGCTTGCGGTGCAGCAGCGTGCCACCCTCGAATATGGGTTGGCTAATGTTGCCGTATAAGTTCCAGAACGGACCGCCTGAGCGGAACATCCAGGGGATTTGCGTAGCGTTGCCGCCGTACGAGCCGGTGATGGAGAATTGCGGCAGCATCGCCGCGACCGCGACGCCGACCTGGGCGTTTGCGGCGTGTAGTTGCGCCTCAGCGGCCCGCACATCGGGGCGTTGTTCGATGATCTTGGCCGGCAGGCTCAACGGTAGCTCCGGCGGCAGCTGCAGCGCCTCGAGCTCGAAGGTCTCGGGCACGTCTTGGTTCGGCAGATTGCCGACCAGGGCCCGGATCAGATCGCGCGTCTGCTCAAACTGCTTCTGCAGCGGCGGCAACGTGGCCATAGCCTGCGCCAGTGCGGCCTCCTGTGCCGCGACGTCGATGCGCATCGCGAAGCCGAGCCGGAACTGATCGCGCAGGATCTGCAATGATTTCTCTTCGGCGTCGATGATCTCGTTGGTCGCGCTGATCTGGGCGCGCAGCACCGCCTCCTGAATCGCTGCAGCGACCACGTTGGAGGCGAGCGTGATGTAGGTGGCCTCGAGCGCGAACCGCTGCGCATCGGTCTGCGCGGCCAGTGACTCCACCTGTCGGCGGTTGGCGCCGAAGATGTCGGGCACGAAACCAACCGTGAGCTCGCCGGTGTGAAATGTGTAGTAGCTCGGTAGGTTGTGAGGCAGGCTGTTCGGGTTTTCTGCTTCCGGCAGCTTGTTCTCGCCGTTGGCCTGGACGCCGATCGTCTCGCTGGCGTTGGTGTCACCGGATACTTTGTGGCGCTCGGCCTGGTAGACCGCCGACACGGTCGGAAAGTAGAAGCCTTGTTGCGCATAGACCATCTCTTGCGCCTGGGCGAGCGCCGCCTGCGCGGCCGCGATGGTCGGATTGGCCTTGAACGCCTGATCTACGAGCCGGTTGAGTGCCGGCGATTTGAACAGCTCCCACCATTCGAACGCAAGGTCGCGTCCCGCGATCAGATGCTGCACGTCGCCGCCGTGAATATCGGCCGATGCGGTCGCCTCAGGCAACGGCACGGGCGCGTAACCCGCATTCGCCGGTGCCTCAGGCTTGTGATAGCGCGGCCCCACGGCGCAGCTCGCGGTGAGCACCACGGACGTGACGAGCAGGGCTTTTCGAATGAACGGCCGTGTTGCCGACATGATCGTGATCACCTTCGGCGCAGCCCTTAGTGCAGTCGCGTCAAAGCCCCTCTGGCTGCAATGGCTGCGCATTCGCAGGGGATCTTGCGTTGCGGCCCTGACAGCGACAACTCGGAAAACACACAGTTGTCTGTCCGCGCACTTGCCGCCATTGTCCGCGTCGAAGGTGCTGCACCGAGCGCGCCCGCGGTCGATCACGCGGCGGCTTGCAGCGCGAGCTTGGCAGGAGGAGTGGCCATGGGCGATCGGCGGTCTTCGATGTGGCACACATGGCGGTCGTGGCCGTACCGGCGACCCGCGGGCGCCGGTGCCACGCTGATGTTGCTGGCCTTTGGCGCCGGCGTGTACCTGAATGTCCGCGCGCAGGGCTCGGAAAGGCCAAAAGCGGACGTCGCCGCCCAGGCATCCGACTCCAGCAGTTCCAAGGCGGTTGTGCTGTCGGATTCGCAGCTGCAGATGGTCAACGTCGGGACAGTTTCCGAGTACACGTTCCCGTTACAGCGGGAGGCGGTCGGCAGCATCGATTTCAACGAGGACATGGAAACACAGGTGTTCCCGCCGTACCAGGGCCGGATCGCGCAGTTGTTCGCCAAGCTGGGCGATAACGTTTCCAAGGGCCAGGTGCTGTTCACGATCGAGAGCCCGGATCTGATTCAGGCGGAGTCGACTCTGATCGCTGCGGCAGGGGTTTTGGATCTGACGAGCAAGACGCTCGAGCGCGCGAAACAACTCCACGATGTGCAAGGCATCGCCGACAAGGATCTCGAGCAGGCAACCTCCGACCAGCAGACCGCGGAAGGGGCGCTCAAGGCGGCGCGCGATGGGGTGGTGGTATTCGGCAAGAGTCAGGCAGAAATCGATCGGATGGTGCAGACGCGTACGATCGATCCGTATCTGGTCGTGCGGAGCCCCGTCAGCGGCCGGGTGACGGCGCGTAATGCCGCGCCCGGCGTGTTCGTGCAGCCGGGGAATGCTCCGGCGCCCTATTCGGTCGCGGACATCTCACGCATATGGTTGAACGCCAGTGTGACGGAAAGCGACATGCCGCTCGTAAAGAAGGGCCAGGAGATTCGCGTCTCCGTCATGGCGTTCCCGGATCGCACGTTCGAAGGTCGGATCTCGACTGTGGGGTCCACGGTCGACCCGCAGCTTCATCGCGGGCTGGTGCGCGCGGAGATCGATGACCCGAAGCATGAGCTATTGCCGGGAATGTTCGCTGCCTTCGTGATTGTCACCGGCGATCCGGTCACGGCGCCCGCGATGCCGCTCGACGGCGTGGTGCGCGAGGGCGATGGCTCGATGACGGTGTGGGTGACCAGCGACGGTCATCACTTCACGCAGCGTACGGTCAAGCTCGGCCTGCAGAACGGCGGCTACGACCAGGTAGTCGACGGCGTGAGCCTCGGCGAGCGAGTGGTGATCAAGGGCGCGATCATCCTCGACAACATGGTCAATGGTGGGGAGAGCTGATCCGTGCTGAAAGGCCTTCTCGCCTTCGGGCTGACGCGTCGGGCGATCATCGTGCTCGGCCTGCTGGTGTTCATCGGCGCCGGCTTGGCGGCCTTCTACAAGCTCAACATCGAGGCCTATCCCAACCCGGCGCCGGTGATACTCGAAATCACCGCGCAAGCGCCCGGGCTCTCGGCCGAGGAGATGGAGCGCTACTACACGGTGCCGATGGAGATCGGCGTCTACTCGACGCCCGGCATCGACAATGTCCGCTCGACCTCGTTCTACGGCCTGAGCTACTTGCGCGTCACGTTCAAGTACGGCGTGGACTACTATTTTGCCTACACGCAGATGCTGAACAGTCTGCAGCAGAACGTGTCGCTGCCGGGAGGCCAGCAGGCGCAGATCCAGCAGTCGAGCCTCATCGGCGAGGTTTATCGCTATACGGTCGAAGGCCCGAAGGATTTCGGCCTCACAAACCTGCGCACGGTAGAGGATTGGATCGTGCTGCGACGGCTGTCGACGATCCCGGGCGTGGTGCAGGTCAACAGTTTTGGCGCCCCGACCAAGGAATTCGAGGTCGAGGCGGATCTGCGCAAGCTTCAGGCCTACAATGTCACGCTACCCCAGCTAGTGAGTGCGCTCGGCAACGCCAATGTCAACGTTGGCGGGCGCGAGGTGGCCATAGGCCAGCAGTCGGTCAACATTCGCGGCATCGGCCTCATCGACAGCGGCGGAACTGACGATCTGACCAAGGGCTACAACGTCGCCGACATCGAGAATATTGTACTGTCGCAGACCAATGGCGTGCCGGTGCTGGTCAAGGACGTGGCTCGCTGCTACGTCGGCTACGTGCCGCGCCTGGGTATCGTAGGGAAGAACCACGACGACGATGTGGCCTCCTCGATCGTCGTCATGGGCCGCGCTTACCACACCAACGACGTCGTTCCACGCATCAGCGCAATGGTCGCCGATTTGAACCATGACGGCACGCTGCCGCCGGGCGTCAAGGTGGTGCCCTATTACGACCGCACCAGCCTCGTCAATGTCACGACGCATACGGTGCTGGAGAATCTGATCTTCGGCTGCGTGCTGGTGTTCATCATCCAATGGGTATTCCTGGGTGATCTGCGCAGCGCCATCATCGTCGGCGTCAACATCCCGTTTGCGCTGTTCTTCGCGATTATCCTGCTGGTGCTGCAGGGTGAGGATGCGAACCTGCTGTCGGTCGGCGCGGTCGACTTCGGCATCATCGTCGACTCGGCCGTGATCGTGGTCGAAAACATCTTCCGCAACTTCCAGTCGAAGGCGCAGGATCGGCTGGAGCTGCTCGAGAATCTCTCGGAGGGCCGCTATGGTGACGATCCATCCAACCCGAAGGGTGCCCAAGTCGTTCCTGGATGGAACAATCGGTTGCGATTGATCATGGTGAGCGTGCTGCAGGTCGATCGCGCGGTATTCTTCTCGGCCACGATCACGGTGGCAGCCTTCGTGCCATTGTTCACGATGCAGGGCGTCGAGGGTCAGATCTTCGGCCCGATGGCGCGTACCTACGGCTATGCGCTCGCCGGCGCGCTGATTGCAACCTTTACGGTGACGCCGGTGCTGGCCTCGCTGCTGGTGCCGGAGCACGTGAAGGAAACCGAGACGATACTCGTGCGGTGGCTGCGCGATGCGTACACACCGGCGCTGCGCTTTGCGCTGGCGCGGCAGAGACTCGTGGTCGGCATTGCTGCCGCGTTTCTGCTGGTGGCGGCCCTGCTCACGACGCAGCTTGGCAGCGAGTTTCTGCCGGCGCTCGAAGAGGGTAATTTCTGGATCCGCGCGTCGTTGCCGCCCAGCATGACGCTGGACTCCGGCACCGAGGCGACGCGCAAGATGCGCGAGATCCTGCTGAGCCATCCGGAAGTGGTCACGGTGACGTCCCAGCACGGCCGGCCGGACAACGGCAGCGATCCTTCACCCTTCTCCAACGTGGAACTGTTCGTGCCGCTCAAGCCGTTCGAGGCATGGCCCCACGGCCTAACGAAAGAGAAGCTAACCGCGACGCTGCAGCAGCAGATGCAGGCGGCGCTGCCCGGCGTCACCTTCAATTTCTCGCAAAACATCCAGGACAACATCGAGGAGGCGATCTCCGGCGTCAAGGGCGCCAATTCGGTGAAGATCATCGGGCCCAATCTGGCCGTGCTCGAGGATCTTGCCAGTCAGGTTGAGGCGCAGATGGCGCAGGTGCGCGGTGTCGAGGACCTGGGAATATTTCACGTGCTCGGCCAGCCCAATCTCGACATCAAGATCGACCGGGCGCGAGCGGCGCGCTACGGCCTGAACTCGGGCGACGTGAACACGGTGATTCAGGCCGCAATGGGCGGCGCGGTAGCCTCGCAGGTGCTCGAAGGCGATCGCTCGTTCAACCTGACGGTGCGCCTCGCACCGCAATACCGCACCAGCGTCGAGGGGATCGGCGACATCAAGGTCGGGTACCAGACCAGCTCCGGGGCGAACGCCTACATTCCGCTACGCGAGCTGGCGACGATGAGTTTGGACACCGGAGCGTCCTACATCTATCACGAGCGCACCAGGCGCGACATCCCGGTCAAGTTTAGCGTGCGCGGCCGCGACCTCGGCAGCACGGTTACGGAGGTCCAGCAGCGGATTGCGCACAATATCAAAGTGCCGACCGGTTATCGCATCGACTGGGCCGGCGAGTTTGAAGATTTGAAGCTCGCGCAGCAGCGGCTTGCGATCGTCGTGCCGGTTGCGTTGCTGCTGATCCTGGTGCTGCTTTATGCGCTGTTCAATTCCTTCAAAGACAGCCTATTTGCACTCGCCGGCATACCCTTCGCCGCTGCCGGTGGGGTCATCGCGCTGCTCATCGCCGGTCTGCCATTCAGCATCTCGGCTGCGATCGGCTTCGTGTCGCTGCTCGGCGTGTCGGTCATGCACGGCATCCTGATGTTCACCTATTACAATACCTTGAGGATGGACGGGATGCGTTCCGCGGAGGCGATCTACCACGCTGCCGAACGCAGAATGCGGCCGATGCTCATGACGGCGCTATCGGCCTGCATCGGTCTGCTTCCTGCCGCGCTGTCCCACGGCATCGGCAGCCAGGTGCAGCGCCCGCTCGCGACCGTGGTGGTCGGCGGCATGCTGATCGGGCCGATGATGCTGCTGGTCGTCGTCCCGGCGCTGCGCATGCTGATCTCCGGCCAGCGCGATGACCGGGCCCCGGTGTCGGCGAGCAGGTTCGGGCACTGATGTCATGAATGCGACGCTTGGCCGCCATGTCCTGTACGCACTGATCGCTTGCAGCCTGGCGGGTCCCGCGTACCCGGCCGATCCCGGGGCATCAGGCGCCGAGAACGGACAACCCAGTGACGCGATTCAGAGGCGCGAGCCCGCGGGCGTTGCCGAGAACGCAAAGCGCGATGCGGCGAGACGGGACGGGTCAATCAAGAGTACCGAAACAACTACGCGGGGTTCAAATGCTCGAAATTCTTCAGCTCGGAACGGGCAACAGGCGGCAGCGCTCCACGGTGCAGGCCCCATACCGCACCGCAGCGCCGGCCCACTGCTGGGCACGCATGCCAACGTCTTGAAACCAGCCGTCGCCACCGCCACGCGCGGGTATCTGGTCCGCAGGCCAGATGCCGATCACACGGCCAGCCGTTCAGATCCCGTCACCGGAGCTGCGCGCGGAATCAGCGCCACGAGGGCGTCGGCCGCCGCAGGCCGGCAGTCTTCGGAAGTCCTGCGCGCTCTGAGTCGGCCTTCTGCCAGCCTCAAAGCCCTGGCGGGGAATGGTGTCATCGGCGGTCCGCGCGCTCCAGGCCGCGGCATGGTCGGTGGCCCTGCAAACGGCAGGGCCGTTATCAAGGCGAGCATCGATGGGACCGCGCTGCACCCTCGGCTCTGATTGCGGGAGCGCGTTCGGGCGCGCCCGAATGCAATTACGGCTCAATCAGCTGACCGATTGCCGCCTTGATCAGGGCTTGAGTGCGCGTCGGCACGCCGAGCTTCTTGCGCGCGTTGTCGAGGTGGAATTCAACCGTGCGCCGGCTCAAGCCCAGGATTTCCCCGATTTCGGCGAATGTCTTGCCGCGTGCCGCCCAAGTAAGCGCCTCGAGCTCACGCTCGCCGAGATCGATGTGCTTGGGCCAGATCGCGCTGCGCGCAACGCGCTTGAGCCGCGATGCAATCACCGCCGCGAGCACATCGAAATCAACCGGCTTGGTCACATAGTCGTCGGCGCCGAGCTGCCAGCCTTTGAGCTCGTTGTCATGATCCGCGAGTGCGGTCAGAAACACGAACGGCATGCGCGTAAACCTCGGCTCCAGCGCCGTCAGCCGCTCGAGCAGATCGAATCCGGACATCACGGGCATATTGACATCCGCGAGGACCAAATCGGGCGAGGTTCTGAGAATGGCAGTCAGGCCGTCGCGGCCGTTGTACGCCACACCGACATCGTAGCCCCGATCGCTGAGTTCCTCGGCGATCAGCGCCGCGGTCTCGCGATCATCCTCGATGCACAGTACTCTCTTGCAAGGTGCTTCCATCGTGCCACTGTATTCGCTGTGTCCGGCGTGTCTGTGCCGCTCCTTCGACTGCACGGACGGTAGCACTTCCCGTGTTAAGAGAAAGCGAAGATTTCCGGCACCAGCGTGCATCGCTAGCACCCCGCCAGCGCCCGAAAGCCTGCGCTGACAGCGACCGTCACTGTGCGCTAGGCTTGGGACGTCGTGAGCTCGCCAGCAGCAGTGATGTCCCCATGAAACGAACGCGTTCAATCACGGTCCGTCTATCGTTGGTATTCCTATTGCTGTTTGTCGTGGCGATTTTGCTGGGCGCGTTCGGTATTGTCAGCTTGAGCTATTTCAACGACGTGTCGTCTCAGGTTCGTGATCGATGGTTGCCGAGCACGGGTGCACTCGGAGATCTCAACAATCACACGTCCGATTTTCGCGGGGTCGAGGCGGCCAGTGTGCTGGCGGTGACCCAGAGCGAGCTTGCGGCGAGCGAACAGGAGATGCGGCAGCTGGATCGCAGCATCGCAGTATCGGAGAATGACTACCGGCAGATTCCGCACGATGCCGACGACGACGCGTTGTACTCGAGGTTTACGGCGGATTGGGATCACTATCGGCAGGCGGTGGGCGCGAATCTGGCGCTCGCGCTCCACCGCGACCGGGCTGCCGCGATCGCGCGCTATACCACCGTATCCAAGGCGGCTTACGATGCCGCGAGCGACGCACTCGATGCTCTGACCGCTCATAACCTCGCGAGCGCTCGGCGAGCGAGCCTGCGCGAGAATTTGGCCTACCGACACGCGCGCATGCTGATCCTGATCACGATCGGCCTCGCGGGCCTCGCCGCAGCCAGTGCAATGGTTTACGTGCGGCGCTCGATCTCGGCACCCATACTCGGCCTGGCCGACCGCATGCACCGGCTGGCCGCGAACGACACGGGTATCGACATGCAAAGCACTGAGCGGCACGATGAGATCGGGGAGATGGCGCGCGCGGTGGTCGTCTTTCGGAGCAACGCGATTGAGCTGATGAACAGCCGAATCGGGCTCGAGCAGCAGGCTACGATGCTGCGCGAACGGCTTGCCGAGGAACAGCGCTTGATGCTGCTGCAGCGGAACTTCGTCTCGATGGCCTCGCACGAGTTCCGCACGCCCCTCACCATCATCGACGCTCACGCGCAGCGCCTGATCAGGATGAAGGACCGACTGACGCCGGAGGATCTGGCCGAGCGTGCGCGCAAGATCCGCAATGCCGTGCGGCGGATGACCCATCTGATCGAAAACTTGATCGACTCGATGCGAGTGATCGATGGCGACGTCACGCTGTATTTCCACCCGTCGACTATCGCTATCGCGGCGCTGCTGCGCGAGGTGTGTCAATTGCAGCGCGAGATCGCGCCACAGGCGCAGATTCTGGAGAACTTTCCAGCGCGCACGCTGACAATGGTCGGCGACGCGAACCTATTGTTCCAAGTGTTTAGTAACCTGCTATCCAATGCCATCAAGTATTCACCCGACGGCGGTTTGATCAGCGTCGTGCTCGAGCCGGGAGAATCGCAGGTGATTGTGTCGGTGCAGGATCGGGGCATCGGCATTCCGGAATCCGATGGTGCTCGACTGTTCGAGCGCTATTACCGCGGCAGCAATGCGAGCGGAATCGTCGGCACCGGCCTCGGCCTGTATTTTGTCAAGACGGTAGTCGAGCTGCACGGCGGTCAAGTCACCGCAGAGCCCCGAGAAGGGGGGGGATCGTGCTTCCAAGTGCGGCTGCCGTCCAAGCTCGCGGCGCGGTCGGCTGCCGGGGCGGCCAGCGCATCCGCGACTGCTTGAAATGCCGCTAACGCGACACATCGGTGCAACTGCGCTGGCTCGCCGCAATGTACTCACGGTCGGGCTCAGAGGTCTTCTGAGCCGCGACCGTGGAAGTGCGGTGGCTAAAACTTGACCATGATGCCAGCCGACAAAATGGCCTGACGCGTGCGCAGGTCCGGGTACCAGACGCCGCCGTTGCCGCCGCACGCGGTAGCGGCTTGCGTCGGGTCGCTCGTTCCGGCCGTCGCGCCCGAATT
>OBLT010002073.1_pt1 | contig 12599 bp, 10 predicted proteins | sample 1518721 | NCBI WGS metagenome assembly OBLT01 (sample SAMEA3539307, study PRJEB22396) | soil metagenome | biome: tundra; feature: field; material: soil | place: USA | collected 2010-05 | depth 0.15 m | reverse complement strand
GGGCGAGACGCTCGCCGCCGCGGCCGCGCTCGGCCCTCGTGCCGCGCGCCCCGCGGAGGCGATCGTCAGCGCCTACGTCCGCGAGTCCTTCGGCGGCCTGGCGGCCGCGGACGGAGAGGAAGTCCGGCTGCAGGAGCTTCTCGACGAGTTCCGCGGGGCTGCCAAACGGCTCCGAGCGCAATGATTCAGATTGGGGATATCCTTTCGCGGGAGCTCAGGCTCTTCTACGATGAAACTGGAGGAATGAGATGAAAAAAACGACAATCGCCGTTTCCGCTCTCCTTGCGTTCTGCGTCGGCACGACAATGCTCGCCACGCTCGACCACCAGAAGGAATTCGTGGCGAAGTATCCCGACGCCAAGGCCTCCCTCGGCAAGTGCTCGACGTGTCACGTGAAGCCTCTCCCGAAAAAGGACGGAGACCACGAGCTGAACCCGTACGGGAAGGACCTCCTGGCGAAGGCGGTCGTCGACCCGAAGGCCGAGAAGAAAACGTTCAAGTTCGAGAAGATCGAGGCGCTCGACAGCGACGGCGACGGCGTCAAGAACATCGACGAGATCAAGGCCGGCACGAACCCCGGCGACCCGAAGTCCAAGTAGGCTCTCTAAAGGGACTGGCGCCTCCCTGAATAGGGCGTCTGAATCATTGGCGGGGGGCCGCCCGCGGCCCATCGTCCCCGGATCATGAACAGGTTCCTGAAGGACAAGGAGCATCTTGTTCGAATGGCGGCGCTGTTCGCGGTGGGCGTGGTCCTCTTCCTGATCCTCAAAGCCGTGCTCGTTCCGAAGGGATTTGGGGTCTACGGCCACTACCGCGCCGGCGCCCTCGCGGACAACCGCGTGCGCGCGCCGCGCTTCGCGGGCCGGAGCGCCTGCATCGAGTGCCACACGGACGAGCGGGATGCCTGGAAGGGCGGCAAGCACGCCGGCGTCGGCTGCGAGGCCTGCCACGGGGCCCTCGCGAAACACGCCGAGGATCCCTCCGCGAGCAATGCCTTCAAGCCCGACCCGAAGACGATCTGCTTCACCTGCCACCTGACGAACGCCGCGAAGCCGAGGAAGTTCCCCCAGATCGATCCGAAGAACCACTTCGATGGCGGGGCGTGTAATGGCTGCCACTCTCCGCACGCCCCCGACAAGGAGCCCAAGAAATGAGTTCCGACCGCCGCGACTTCGTGCTCACGGCCGGAAAGCTCCTCGTGCTGACCGCGCCGGCGGCCGCCTACCTCGAGGCAGTGGAGACCGGCAAGGCGGAAGAGCCCGCCTACAAGATGGCCGAGCACTACTGGGGAATGATCGTCGACGTCGACAAGTGCATCGGCTGCGGCAATTGCGTGAGGGCCTGCAAGACCGAGAACGACGTGCCCGTCGAGCCGTACTTCTTCCGCACCTGGGTGGAGCGGTACCACGTCGCGGAGGGCGCGGAGCATCCCGACGTCGACTCGCCCGACGGCGGCTACAGCGGCTTTCCCGAGAAGTACGCGGCCGGCGACGGCGCCAAGAGCTTCTTCGTGCCGAAGCTCTGCAATCAGTGCGCGCACTCACCCTGCACGCAAGTGTGCCCCGTGGGCGCCACGTTCGAGAGCCCCGACGGCGCCGTCCTCGTGGACAAATCCTACTGCCTCGGCTGCCGCTACTGCGTGCAGGCCTGCCCGTACGGGTGCCGGTTCATCGACCCGCGCACGAAAACGGTCGACAAGTGCAACCTGTGCTACCACCGCATCACGAAGGGCCTCACGACGGCCTGCTGCGAGAGCTGCCCCACGGGCGCGCGGCAGCTCGTCGACCTCAAGGACCCGAAAGACCCGGTCCACGATTTCCTGAGGGATCACAAGATCCAGGTCCTGAAGCCGCAGCTCGCGACCGGGGCGAAGGTCTATTACAACGGCCTCGACGGGTCGGTGAGGTAGCGAATGGAAGAAGGGCTTCTCCACGCGGTTCAGGGTTTCATGTACCCGAACGAGGTCGAGCTCCAGTGGAGCATCCTCATCGTCCTTTACCCGTTCACGACCGGCCTCGTCGCTGGCGCCTTCATCCTGGCATCGCTCGAGCGGGTCTTCAACGTGCAGGCCGTCAAGCCGACGTACCGGCTCGCGCTGCTCTCCGCGCTCGCGTTCCTCCTCGTCGCGCCGCTGCCGCTGCAGCTCCACCTCGGCCACCCGGAGCGCTCCCTCGAGATGTACCTCACGCCCCACACGAGCTCGGCGATGGCGATGTTCGGGTTCATCTACCTTTGGTACCTCATGGGCGTCCTCGTCCTCGAGATCTGGCTCGACTATCGCAAGGACATGGTCCTTCTGGCCCGATCCGAGACCGGATGGAAAAAGACGCTCTACCGCGTCCTCACCCTCGGCGTCGACAACATCAGCGAGGAGTCCCTCCGCATCGACGACAAGCTGGGGCGTTTCATCACGATCGTGGGCATCCCTTCGGCCTTCCTCCTGCACGGGTACGTCGGCTTCATCTTCGGCTCGGTGAAGGCGAACCCGTGGTGGTCCACGCCGGTGATGCCGATCGTGTTCCTCTTCTCGGCCATCGTGTCGGGCATCGCCCTCGTGCTCCTCATGTACATGCTCGTCTGCTTCCTGAAGGGCATTTCCATCGACATGCCGTGCGTGGACACGATCGCCCGCTACCTGATGTACGCCTTCCTCATCGACTTCTCGCTCGAGATGCTCGACCTGATCCACCGCATCTACGAGGCGGACGAATCCTTCAAGAGCCTCGACTTCATGGCGCACACGCAACTCTACACGTCGCAGATCATCGTGCAGATCATCTTCGGCACGATCGTCCCGATCTCCATGCTGGCCTTCATCCAGGTCGTGAAGCTGAGCGAAGCGGCTCGAAAGGGCATCTACGTCCTCGCCGGCCTGCTCACGCTCATGGGGATCTTCGCGATGCGGTGGAACGTGGTCATCGGCGGGCAGCTCTTCTCGAAGAGCTTCCTCGGGTACACGACGTACAAGATGGCGTTCGCCACGAAGGAGGGGCTGCTCCCCGCGATCCTCCTGATGATCCTCCCGTTTGGAATCCTCTGGGTTCTCGTGAAGGTGCTGCCGCCCTTCGAAGAGGAGAAGGCGGCCGTCTGAGCTTCTGTTCGCAGGGGCGCGGAAAACGCCGCATCGGGAGTTGACCGCCATGGACGACCGCGTCTCCGGGCTCGAGAAACAGGTTGCCGAGCTGGCCCGGTCGCTCCGGTCGGTGGAGGCGCGGTTGGCCGCGCTCGAGGGAGCCGCCGCGCCAGCTCTCCCGCTTCCGGTCGCCGCGCCCATTCCGGCCGGCGGCCAGGCCAGCGTGCCTTCCGCGGCGATCGAGCCGGCGGACCCCTCGATCGCCGCGCTCGCCGGCCGCTGCCTTTTCGTCCTGGCAGGGGCGTTCCTCGTTCGCGCCTTGACTGACTCGGGCACATTCCCGCGCGGCGCAGGGGTGGCGCTGGGTCTCGCGTATGCACTGACCTGGCTCGTCCTCGCCGACCGGGCCGGGCGGGCAGGCTCCTCCGCCGCTGCCGCGACCGCGTGGGGCGTCACGGCGCTCGTCATCGCATGTCCCCTCGTCTGGGAGGCCTCCACGCGCTTCGACGTGCTCCGGCCGACGGCCGCCGCTGCCGTGCTCGCCGCGCTCGCCGCCGCCGCCCTCGGCGCGTCCGTTCACCGCAGCCTCCGCGGGCTGGCCTGGGCCGCCGTGCTCTCGGCTCTCGCGACAGCGTGCCTGCTCCTGGTCACCACGCATGCCCTCATCGCCTTCGGCGCGCTTCTCGTCGTCCTCGCCGCAGGGGCCTGGGCAGCCTCGATCCTCCGCGGCTGGGCCACCCTTGGGTGGCTCCCGGCCGTCATCGCGGATCTCGTCGTTCTCGAGATTGTCTGGATCGCCGCGCGCCCCGAGGGGCTGCCCGAAGCGTATGCAGGCCTCTCTCCGGGCGCCGTCCTCACGCTCGCCCTCGCGCTCTTCGCCGTTCCTCTTGCGGGGACGATTCGGCGCGCGTTCGGGAGCGGGGGGACGCCCGACACCTTCGAGGCCGTTCAGCTGGGAGCGGCTCTTTTTCTCATGGTCTTTGCCGTCTCGCGGCTCACTCCATTGGCAGGCCTTCCGCCCTCGCTCGTCTGGGGCCTTGCCGGATTCGCGGCGGCCATCGCACCGGCCCGCGCCGTCGGCTCGATTGCTCCGGCATATGGTGCGTTCCTGCTCGCGGTGGCGGCGGTAGCCTCCGGGATGGCCGGGTTCGTCCATCACGCCTTCCTCGGTTCGCCCGTCACCGGCATGCCGGCCCCGGACTCCCTCGTCGTTCTCGCTCTCTCGGCCGCGGCGACGGCGCTCCTCGCGGGCCGCGTGCGGGCGGGCGCCGGAGGGCGCGCCGTGCACTGGGCGATGTTCGCGCTCGCGTGCGTTTCGATCGCGGGGGCCGGCGCGCTTGCCGTGCGCGGATTGGCGCTCGTCGTCGCTCCCGACGGAGATCCGGGCCGCACCGCCGCGGCGCGGGGCGCCGTCCTGGCCGCGGCCTCGGTGCTGCTCGCCTCGTGCCGGCGCCTCCCGACGCTCTCCCCCCTCGCGCGTCTCTCCTATCCGGTGCTCGCGGCCGCCGGGCTCAAGCTGCTCTTCGAAGATCTCCCGCACGGGCGCCCGAGCACGCTCGTCGCGACATTCGTCCTCTATGGTGCGGCCCTGATGGTCGTGCCCCGGATTCTGCGGTCCGCGCGCGCGTAAGACCCCTCGGGGGAGTGCGTTGAGAGGCTGATGGGTTTGCACCATAGCCGCGGACCCTCCTAACCCGGAAAATCAGCGGCCATGTACCAGATCGTCCGGCGCCACCAGTTTTCGGAATCGACGTTCCTCTGGGACGTGTACGCGCCCGATGTGGCCCGCGCCGCCCAGCCGGGGCACTTCGTCATGCTGCGCTTGCGCGAAGGGGGCGAGCGGATCCCCTTGACGGTGGCCGACTACGACCGCGAGTGGGGCACGGTGACGATCGTCATCCAGGCGATCGGCAAGACGACGCGCGAGATGATGGCCGCGTACCAGGAAGGCGACACGTTTCTCGACTTCGTCGGGCCGCTCGGGATGCCGAGCCACGTGAACAAGGTCGGGCACGTCGTCCTCGTCGGCGGCGGCCTCGGGGTCGCGCCGGTGTTTCCCCAGCTCCGCGCCTTCAAGGAGGCCGGCAACCGCGTCACGGGAATCATCGGCTTCCGCTCGAAGGAGCTCGTGTTCTGGGAGGACCGGTTCAGGAAGTACTGCGACGATCTGATCGTCTGCACCGACGACGGCACGTACGGCCGGCCCGGATTCGTCACGGCCGCGCTCGAGGACGTCCTGTCGAAGGAGAAGGTCGACGAGGTGGTGGCGATCGGCCCGCTCCCGATGATGCGCGCCTGCACCGAGGTCACGCGCCCGCGCGGCGTGCCGACGGCCGTGAGTCTGAACGCGATCATGGTGGACGGCACCGGGATGTGCGGGTCGTGCCGGGTCTCGGTCGGCGGCGAGATCAAGTTCGCGTGCGTGGAGGGCCCCGACTTCGACGCGCACAAGATCGACTTCAACGAGCTCATGCTGCGCCAGCAGCGATTCAAGAACCAGGAGACGCGCGCGAACGAGGACTTCCAGCACACGTGCAACATCGAGAAGCTGCTCTTCGAGGAAGAGAAACGCAACTACAAGAAGCTGAAGGACGTGGCGCCGCATGCCACGAAAATGGCCGAACGGAACGCCGAAGAGCGCGCCCACAACTTCCTCGAGGTGAACCTCGGCTACACCATCGCCGATGCGCTCACGGAAGCCGAGCGCTGCATCCAGTGCCTGAGGCCCTCCTGCATCCAGGGCTGCCCGGTCGCCATCGACATCCCGCGCTTCATCCGGCACCTTCTCGTCCGCGACCTCGCGGGCGCCGCGTCGGTCATCCGCGAGAACAACCACTTCCCGTCCGTGTGCGGCCGCGTCTGTCCGCAGGAGAGCCAGTGCGAGGTGCAGTGCATCCTCGTCAAGAAGATGGAGCCGGTCGCCATCGGCCGGCTCGAGCGCTTCGTCGGCGACCATGCGCCCGTCACCGCCCCGCCTCCACGCCCGGCGGTGCCGATCGGCAAGGTCGCGGTCGTGGGCTCCGGTCCCGCCGGCCTCGCGTGCGCGGGCGACCTCGCGCGCGACGGCGCGGAGGTCACGATCTTCGAGGCGCTGCACGTCATCGGGGGAGTCCTGCGCTACGGGATCCCGTCCTTCCGGCTGCCGCGCAACATCATCGACCGCGAAGTGAAGCAGCTCGAGGACATGGGCGTCCGCTTCGAGACGAACAAGGTCATCGGCAAGACGTTCACGATCCCGCAGCTCCTCTCAGAGCGCGGCTTCGACGCCGTCTTCGTGGGGACCGGGGCGGGCGCCCCGGCTTTTCTCGGCATCCCGGGCGAGTTCGCCGGGCAGGTCTACAGCGCGAACGAGTTCCTCACCCGCGTGAACCTCATGGGAGGCGACAAGTTTCCCTACGAGGACACGCCCGTCACGCTCGGCCGCAGCATCGTCGTCATCGGCGCGGGCAACACGGCGATGGACTGCCTGCGTGTGTCCAAGCGCCTCGGAGCCGACGTGGTCCGCTGCGTCTACCGCCGCACGAAGGCGGAGGCTCCCGCCCGCGTCGAAGAGCTTCGCCACGCGGAGGAAGAGGGCATCACGTTCCACTGGCTCAGGGGCCCGACCGAGATCGTCACGGACGACAAGGGCGGCGTGAAGGCTCTCGTCTGCCAGAAGATGGAGCTGGGCCCGCCGGACGCCTCAGGCCGCCGGCGCCCCGTCCCCATTCCCGGCGAGATGGAGACTTTCGAGTGTGACACCGTCATCTACGCGCTCGGCACGCGCGCGAACCCCATCATCGCGCGGTCCACGCCGGGCCTCGATGTGCGCGGCGAGGGGTACATCAACGTCGACGAGACGACGCAGGCCGCGAACCTGCCGGGCGTCTTCGCGGGCGGCGACATCGTCACCGGTGCGGCCACCGTGATCCTCGCGCTCGGCGCCGGCCGAAGAGCGGCCCGCGCGATCACGTCGTACCTGAAGGAACGCGTCTGGCCTCCCGAGGTGCGTGCGGAATCGAAGATCCCGGCCGTGGCCGTGCCCGCCGAGTCCGTGTGCAAGAAGTGCCGGCGCCCGATCGAGGAGGGCGAGGACTACGTCTGCTGCGCGGGCGAGCGGCTTTCCTTCCGGTGCACGTCCTGCCAGAAGGTCTCCGAGGGCTTCGCCTTCCCGTTCGGCTTGTGCCCGATCTGCGGCGGCGCGTTCGCGCCCCGCGAAGAGCTCTCGACCCCGGAAGGCGCGCTCGCCGAGGCCGTGCGGCGCGCGTACGAGATCGAGATCGGCGGCGTCCTCTTCTACGCCCGCGGCGCGGAGGAGATGGCGCGCGCCGGAGGCGACCCCGAGGTCATCGAGCTCTTCAATCGCCTCTCGGCGATGGAGCGCGAGCACATGGAGACGCTCGCGCGGCGCTATCACCTCGAGGCGCCGGACCTCTCGATCGGGGGGCCATCCCCCTCGCAGCTCGCCGTCTTCTCGGGCGTCGAGACCTCGGTGGACGCCGACGGCGTCGCGCTGCTGCGCCTCGCCGTCCATCTCGAGAAGCGGGCGGGCCGATTTTTCCTCGAGACCGGGCGCGCGTTCTCCGAGGCCTCGCCCGAGTGGCGCCTCTACCGCGAGCTGGAGGCGGAGGAGCGCGAGCACGCCGAGCTCCTCGAGGGCGCCGCGATGCGGCTCAAGGGGGGACGCCCGCTCGTGATCTGAGCGCGGCGAAAGCCGGGCGTCAGTACGCGTTCTTGTGGGTGAAGCCCCACTTGACCGTGAGCCAGAGGATCTTCACGTCGAGGCCCACCGTCCAGTTCTCGATGTAATAAAGGTCGTACTCGATGCGCTTGGAGAGGCTCGTGTTGCCGCGCCAGCCGTGGACCTGCGCCCAACCCGTGATGCCCGCGCGCACGCGGTGGCGCAGCATGTATTGCGGAAACTTCTCTCTGAACGTGCTGACGAACTCCGGGCGCTCGGGACGCGGCCCCACGAGCGACATCTCGCCCTTGAACACGTTGATGAGCTGCGGCAGCTCGTCGAGCGAAGTCTGGCGCAGGAATGCGCCCACGAGCGTGCGGCGCGGGTCGTTCTCCTCGGTCCAGCGCGCCCCGTCGTCCTCGGCGTCGACACGCATCGAGCGGAACTTGAGCATGCGGAAAAGCCGCCCGTCGAGGCCCATGCGCTCCTGCGCGTAAAAGATCGGCCCGCGGTCCTCGAGCCAGATCGCGAGCGCGAGGATGGGGAAAAGAACGGCGAGCGCGACGAGGCCGAGCGCCGAGAGCGCGACGTCCATCGTGCGCTTCACGAGCGAATTCCAGCCCTCGAGGGGCATCTGCGTCAGGTTGATGACGGGCAGCCCGTCGAAGTCCTCGATGCCGGCCTTGAACGTGACGTATTGGAAGAGGTCCGGCACCACCTTGAGGTCGACGATCTGGTTGCCGACCTCCTTGAGGATCGTGAGCATCGTGCGGTACGCCTCGACGGGCAGCGCCAGGAACACCGTATCGACCCCGTGCGCGCCAATGAGCGCCGTGACTTCCGAGGTCGTCCCGAGGACGGCGAGGCCACGGTAGGCCTCGACGCGCTTGAGCGGGTCGTCGTCGGCGAAGCCCACGGGCTTCAGGCCCGTCGCCGGGTGGTCGAGCAGTTTGTCGGCCAGCGCGCGGCCCGCGTGCCCCGCGCCCACGATGAGCGTCCGCCGCACGCCGGCGCCCGTGGACCACATCGTCTCGAGGTACTTGCGGATGCCGAAGCGCACGAGCGACACGAAGAAGACGTCGAGAAACAGGAACAGGACGAGGAGCTGCCGGCTCGTGTACGTGAACCCGCGCCAGAAGGAGAGGAGGCCCACGAGGAGGATCGTCCCGAGAGACGCCGCCACGATCACCGCGAGCACTTCGTCGATCGTCGAGCGGTCGCGCCGGATCTGGTACAGCCGGTGGAAGTAGAAGACGACCGGCCAGATGGCGACGAGGATCGGGATGAACGCGACGTAGTTCTCGAAGGGCTGCGCGCCCTTCGGCGTCGGCCACACCGACTCGAACCGGATGAGCCACGCCGCGCCCAGCGCGAGCACGGTCGCGAGGACGTCGGCGGCCACGAGCAGGGCCTGGAGGCGGCGGGTCTGACGGCGGATCACACGGACTCCGGACGGTGGATTCTAGCGTCCCGCGCGGTTCCGTGGCGCCCGGCCCGCGCCGTCTCGAGGGCGGCGCGGAAGCAAGTCCGAAAGACGTCCCGCGAGAAGCGGGCGGCGTTGCGGGGCAGAGCCGCGGAGTCGAGCGTGAGGCCGCGGAGGCGGCCGAGCGCGGCGAGGAGGCCCGCGGCGCCCGGTTCGGTGTAAAGGACGCCGGTCTCGCCGTCGTGCACCGTCTCGGTCGCCCCCCCGAGAGAGAGCGCGATGACCGGCGCCCCGCAAGCCTGCGCCTCCAGCGGCACGATGCCGAAATCCTCCTCACCCGGCATCAGCACGGCCTCCGAGGCGCGGTACAGGTCGCGCAACATCTCGTCGTTGGGAGTGTCGAGGAATCGGACCGTCTCACCGGCCCGCACCGCGAGGCGGGGGCGCTCCGGCCCGAACCCCGCGATCGTGAGGGGCAGCCGGCGGGCGTTCGCGGCGTCGATGGCGTCGTCCAGGCGCTTGTACGGTGCGAGCGCCGACACGACGAGGAAGCCGCTCCGGGGCGTCCCGGGAGGCGGCGGCGTGTAGAACTCCGTGTCCACGGGTGGAAACACGACGGCCGCCTCGCGTCCCCACAGCCGGGCGATACGGCCTTTCACGTTTTCCGAATTCGCGAGAAAGGCGTCCACGCGGGGCACGGTCGCCCGGTCCCATGCGCGAAGCGGGGCCCGTGCGAGGCGCGCGGCCGCCCGGATCGCCGCGGAGCGGTTTCGGAAGTAGTCGTCGAACTGGTCGTGCAGGTATCGCACGGGCGTGTGGCAGTAGCACAGGTGGAAGGCGCCCGGCGCCCTTTTCGCGCTCTTGGCGACGCAGTGGGAGGACGAGATCACGAGGTCGAACTCGGAGAGATCCCACGTTTCGGCGGCCATGAAAAAGAGGGGGAGCAGTTTGCGGTAGTCCGCGTAGGGCGAGACGAGCTTCTGGAGGAACGTCGTTCGGATTTCCGCGGCCTCGATCTCGGGAGGCTGCGAGCCCGGAAAATGGAAGAGCGTGAAGACCGGCGCGCTCGGAAACATCCGGACCAGCTCCAGCAGCACCTTTTCGCCGCCGCGCGTGCCCGTCAGCCAGTCGTGAACGAGGGCGACCCTCACGAATCATGCCTCAGTTCTTCAGAAGGAGATTTTTCTTTGAATGGGTAAAGAACGCTGTCGTAGATCCGCGCCGTTCGTTCTGCGACGCGAGACCACGTGAATTCCGCCGCACGCTCCCGTCCCCTCTTTCTCAGCAAATTTCTCTTCTCTTCATCTCCGAGCAGTGCGCCCAGAGCCGCCGCGATCGATCCGACGTCCGCCGGATCGAAGAACACCGCCGCGTCGCCCGCGGCCTCGCGGAGAGCGGGGAGGTCCGAGCACGCGACGGGCGTGCCCGCCGCCTGCGCCTCGATCACCGGGAGGCCGAAGCCTTCAGCGAAGGACGGTTGGACGAGCACACGGGCGCCCGCGACGAGGGCGGGCACGTCCTCGTCGGGCACCCAGCCGATGGCTTTCGTGCCGTCGGGCAGTGTCTGCCCGGGCTTGACGCCCGCGAGGACGAGCGACAGCGCGGGATGCGCCGCGTGCACGTGCGGCCACGCGCGGAGCAGCCCGTCGAGGTTTTTGTGCGGCTTGTCGTTGCCAAGAAAAAGAACATAAGGAAAAGATTCTTTGAAAGGGGAAGAGGGAGAAGGCGCCGCCACCGCCCGGCGCGAGCCGCCTTTCTTTTCTTCACCTTCGAAGAACTCCTTTCTTACCCCGTACGAGATCACGACGACCTTGCCGGATTGCGCGGGTCCGAAAGCAAGAATCTCTTTCTTCGTCTCTTCGGACCCCGCAATCACGCGAGCCGACAGGCGGAGCGCGCGCCCGATCATCCACCGCGCATATGCGCGTTTCGCTGACGTCGCGTGCTCGGGCCTCGTGAGGTGCATGAGGTCGTGGATCGTGACGACCGTCGCGCGCGGCGGGAAGAGCGGTACCACGTAATGCGGGGCATGGAAGAGATCCGGTGCGATCGCGGAGATCGCCTGCCGGACGGCTACGAGCTCGCCGAATGAATAGTGCGCAGCCGCGCAGGCCGTCGTCGTCACCCCTGCGGGAAAGAGCGCCTCGTCGCCCGGAAGAACGAGCGCCTGGAGTTGGAAGCGGTCCAGGCCCGCGAGGCCGCCGAGAAGACCCCGGACGTACGTGCCGATCCCGAAGTCGCGCGCCTTGCGCGCATCGACGAGGACGACCTTCTTTCGCTCCGTCATGAGAGTGCCTCTTCGAAAAGCGTGCGCGTCCTCGTCGCCGCGGCCGCCCAAGTGAAGCTCTGCGCGCGCCGGGGCCCCTCCGCCGCCGCGCGGCGCCGGAAATCCGCGTCATCGTGCGCCCGTTCCAGCGCCGCGGCGATATCGGGAACGCTCGCGGGGTCGGGCAGGAGGCCGGCGTCGCCCATCACCTCCGGCAGCGCCGACGCCGACGAGCCCACGACGGGCGTGCCCTGAGCCATCGCCTCGAGGGGCGGGAGGCCGAAGCCCTCGTAAAGGCTCGGATACGCGAAGACGCGCGCGCTTGCGAGCCAGCGCGCCCGCTCGCCGGGGCCGAGATAGCCGACGCGCGCGACGCGCGCGGCGTGGCGCGAACGCGCGACGCGTTCCCTGAACCCTTCCATCCCCCACCCGTCTCCACCCGCGAGCACGAGGTCAGGAAAGTCCGGGCGACGATCCCAGATCGACTCCATCGCGGCGACGAGCCGCGCGACGTTCTTGCGCGGCTCGAGCGTGCCCACGTAGAGGACATACGGCCTCCCGCCGTGCGGTGCCGGGTCGAGCACCGCGGGAGCCTCGGGCTCGACGCCGTTGTGCACGACGACCGTCTTCGGCGCGGCATCGGGGAACGCGGCGACGAGGTCGCGGCGCGTCGCGTCGGACACCGCCACGATGCGCCGTGCGCGGCGGACGGTGGCGCCAATGAAGGGATTGAAACCGAGGCGATTCTTCCGCGAGTGCCATTCGGGGAACAGAAGCGGCGTGAGGTCGTGCACGGTCGCGACGCCGGGCAGCGAAGAGAGGAGAGGCAGGATGCCGAGGCTCCCGAAGAAAGCGTCGGCGCCGGCGCGGCGGGCGGCACGCGCGGCGGTGGTCTGCAACCAAACCGTTCCGGGCAGCGCGGGAGAGGCCGCCGCCTCCACGCGCCCGGCGAGGCGCGCCGGCACATGGACCTTCCGCGGCGAGAGCAGGATGAACGAGTCCGAAGGCGTCTGGTCGAGCCATGCGGAAAGCAGCCCTTCGAGATAACGGCCGACGCCAGTCGGACGCTCCTCGAACGGGCGCGCATCGACGGCGAGGCGCATGCTTCCATGTTATATTCCCCGGCTCCTCTTCGTGGAGGAGGAGCCTTTTCCCATGGACCTGAACCTCGAAGCGG
>OBLT010002072.1_pt1 | contig 12603 bp, 8 predicted proteins | sample 1518721 | NCBI WGS metagenome assembly OBLT01 (sample SAMEA3539307, study PRJEB22396) | soil metagenome | biome: tundra; feature: field; material: soil | place: USA | collected 2010-05 | depth 0.15 m | reverse complement strand
GAGAATCAACGCAAGTGATCGCAGAAATCGAGATCGTCCGAAGCCGCAGAGTTCGAAGAGTTTTACATGTCGCGGTTGATAGTACCTTCGCGCCGGCGGGTTATTGCTTCTCTCGTTGTAAGGCACGACAACGCGAGAGAAGTGTACAAGCGTTGACGTATCGGTTCGCAGGAGGCGTATAGTATGTCAGTTCGAAACGGTTCCAAAGCAGCGTATCACCCGGTCGACAAACGAATAGCTGGTTCCACGTTGCTTTTATCCCTGATCGTCAGTGGTGGCGTGGCATTCGCCCAGATCTCCGATATCAGCCATCCCGAAGCGAGCCGGGCTTTAATCGAGGGAATGGTGAAGCTGGCCGACCAACAAAACCAAGCCGAACCCGTCCCCGGCGTGCCATTGACCCTGACCTCTTCTTCAACGGGAAAATCCCAGGCAGCTACAACGGATGCGGAAGGTCGCTATCAGTTCATGAACCTATCACCCGGCACATACGCCATACAGGCAAGGCTACAGGGCTTCCAACCATTCGGCGAGACTCTTGTCGTACGCGATGGAGAGACGAAGATTGAAGACGTCGGCCTGGAGTTGGAGAAGGTGGTTGAAAAGATCGAAGTCAGCGACCAAGTAGCCGCTCTTCCCACAGAGACTGCGGATTCGAGCGCCACGGTCGCCAGCCAGCAGTTTACCACCCTGCCGCTGGCCGAGCAGAAATTCAAGGCGGCCCTGCCGCTAGTCCCGGGGGTGGTGCGAACACGCGATGGCCAGCTCAACTTCAAGGGTGCGCCGGAGAACCAAGGCATGCTGTTGGTGGATTCCGGGCAGACTGTCGATCCCGTGACCGGGAGCTTCTCGATTCCCATACCCTTGGATTCCATTCAGACGATGACCGTCGACAAGGCCCCCTATAGCGCCGAGTACGGGGGATTCTCCGGTGGCTTAACAACCATTGAGACCAAGCCGCCTTCCAGCAGTTGGAACTATGGACTGATGGACTTCATCCCGGGGCTGCGCGGCAAGTCGGATCACATCGTCGGCATTTCCGACTTCACGCCGCGTTTCTACTTCGGCGGCCCTCTAATTAAGAACAGACTCAACTTTTTCGAAGCCATCACCTACGACGTAAACAAGCGTCCCATCCGGGGATTGCCTTGGCCTAACGATGAGACCCGGCGGCAAGGTTTCAATACCTTAACCGGGTTCCAGGCAGTGCTCTCACCCCAGCATCTTTTGTCTGTCAATGTAAACGGATTTTCGAGCCGCACACGGTACGCGGACATTAGTGCGCTGGTGCCGGAACCCGCATCGGCGGATGATGGCCTGCGGGGCGAATCAGTGGGCGCCAACGACAGTTACCAATTCACTTCTGGCGCCCTGCTGAGCACAATGTTCCGTTACACGCGATTTGATAGCAACGCGCACGGCCAGGGGCCCGAAGACATGCTCATTACCCCGGAAGGATGGGCGGGCAATTTCTTCGACACCTGGACCCGGACCTCCAACCAGTACCAATTCGGGCCGGTCTATCAGTCTCCTTACAAGGAGTGGCGTGGCCGGCACCAGTTTAAAGCCGGCGTGACTGTTACCCACCGCTCCTACCTTGGCACCGACCATTCGCACCCGATCGAGTTGTTGCAGCAAGACGGCTCTCTGGCCGAGCAGATTGCCTTTCAAGGGGACAACCGTTTGCATGCCCGGGACACTGAAGTTTCGGAATTCGTACAAGACCACTGGGCGCTGAATGATCGTTTCGCCTTGGACCTCGGAGGCCGCCTGTCCAGCCAGTCGATAGGGCGTTCGGCGGCGTTCGCACCCCGGGCCGCCTTAGTGTGGGCGCCGAGCGCAGACCGCAAAACGATCATCCGCGCTGGCGGAGGACTATTTTACGACCGCGCCCCGTTGCTGGCCGCGGACTATTTGGACTACCCCACGCGTGTCGCGAGTTTCTACAGCCCGGCAGGGGCCTTGATCGAATCGGTAGCCTTGCAAAACGCGTATGTCGCTATGGAGCCCGGGCGTGGACTGGTCCCCGTCCCCAGTCTCCAAACAAGCCCGCGCAACACCACGTGGAATATCGAGGTGGACCGGGAGATTCGCCGCAATACCGTCATACGCACCAGCTATCTCTACAGCCGAACCCAGGACCTCTATGTCGTTACGCCCCTGGCAGCCACCTCCGGAGTGCCTGCCCTGTTGGGAATGACCGACACGGGTGGTTCGCACTACCACGAATTCGAAGAAACCTTGCACTATAAGGCGGGCGAGCGAAGCGATCTCAACGTATCTTATATTCGAAGCCGGGCACGCGGGGATTTGAACACTGTTTCATCTGTGTTTATGCCTTTCGAGGAGCCCGTGATCCGTCCCAACACTTTTGGCAATCTGGCGCAGGATGTGCCCAATCGGGTGGTCGGCTGGGGAATCCTGGCTCTACCCAAAGGTATCACCCTGAGTCCGGTGGTCGATGTCCACACTGGCCTTCCGTATTCGAACGTCGATGCATTGCAGAACTACGTAGGCACACCGAATGCACAGCACTTCCCGGAATTCTTCTCCTTGGATTTAAAGGTTTACAGGGAGTTCTCTGTACATCTTCCTTTCTTCGCCCAGGGAAAGACGAAGAAGATCCGGTTCGGCCTTTATTCGATTAACCTCACGAACCACTCGAACGCCTTGGCGGTCTACGACAATGTCACGTCTCCCGTGTTTGGGCACTTCGTGGGATTCCAGCACCGTGTTAACGGGTTCGTGCTGGACGCGGTGAACTAGCCAGACTTTAGTGGACTGGAAACCCAATGCTAACCCACCTCATCGCTAAACATAAACTCGTGGCACTGGTTCTTATCGTTGTGCTGGGGTTCTGTCTCCGCGTTCGCGGCCTTGGCAGTGCAGGCTTCAACGAGGACGAAGTGCATAAGGTCGAGGGGGCACGTTCGTATCTCCGCGGTGAATTCTCCGTCAACCTCGAACATCCCATGCTAATGAAATCGCTCGTTGCGGTTTCTCTGGCGGCTTCGGATGTCTGGAACGGCGGCATTGGACGATCTCATCAAGTGCCGGAAGAAGCATCCGTCCGGCTGCCAAACGTCATTTTTGGATCGCTGACCGCGGTCGTGGTCTTCCTGCTGGCCCAGGAGTTATTCGGCACAGCCGTTGGGCTGCTTAGCGCACTGTTGTGGGCTACCGGCATCATCGCCATCACGATCAACCGGGTGGCAAAAGAAGACACGTTATTGGTGTTCTTTACCTGGCTTGGATACTACCTGTATCGTCGGGCCAGAAACCTGAGCACAACCGATAGCAAACTCACGACACGCTTCTACGCGGCGAGTGGCGCGAGTTTCGGATTGATGTTAGCCTCAAAGTACTTTCCTCACTATTTGGGGATACATGCTCTCTACTATTGGTTGACTGACAGGGGCAAGCGGCGCCGGCCTTTGGGAAAGCGAAATATTCTTCTTTTTCTGGGAACATGTGCCGCGGCATTTCTTTTGCTTGATCCTGTTATTCTTCTGCCAAGCACACTGAATCACATGGTTCATTACGTGGGCGGAAGTAGTATAACTCATCATGGTTACCTGGTGATGGGACACTTGTACCGTGAGGACCTGGGGAGCACGGGCGGAATGCCCAGGTATTTTTATCTCTTGTTACTCGTGATTAAAACCCCGATTCCCGTTCTGGCCGGTCTGCTCGTTGGCCTCGTAGAGATCTGGAAGCGCCGTCGTGATCCCGCCGCCTCCTTTGTGATCTTCATGTTTGCCGCCTGGATTATCCCCTTTTCGTTGGTGGGGGGCAAGTGGATGCGATACATGCTGGCCTGGATGCCGGCCGTGTATATCATCGCTGCCATTGGCGTCGTCCGAATATGGTCTTGGCTAACAGCAATGGCTCGCTGGAGAATGAGCCCCCGCCTGACGCCGGCGTTGGCCGCGGCTTTCATGTTGGTGTTTATCGTCTATCCGGTGGGCGTGGCCGCTAACAGTGGCCCCTATTATTCGCTTTACCTGAATTCCTTGGGGTTCGGGCATACCGGCTACTATTTTCCGCACGATGAAGTAAATGACATGGGACTTCAACGAGCGGTTCAGTATATCGCGCAAGAAGCCCCTCTCGGGGCAAGTGTGGGAAGCGAAGCCAAACCGGTCTTTCAGTACTACCTGCACAAGTACGGCCGGGACGATTTACAGTACTTTGATCTTTCCGATAGCTCTAAAAGGCTCAGCGCGCTCGACTCCGCCTTCCTGGTGCTCCAAGACGGAAGAACATACTTCGAAAATATTGGCATCGTTCGAACTATCGAGTCCCGCCAACTGCCTATTCGAACGGTGGAGATCGGCGGGGCGGAAGCCGCCCGCATTTACCACAGCGCGGAAGTTGCCCAGCTGCGGAGGATCCGATGAAGCCCGGGCTGCGCTATTTGCGTCCGATAGCCGGCATGGCCAGCATTGCGCTGTTCTTTTGCATGCTGCAGCGGATAGGCCCAGAGGCGGTCCTGCGGAACATCCGGGTGTTGGGATGGGGGGTAGTCGCACTGATTCTGCTCTCCGGCCTGAGACATATCTTGCGGGCGCTGGCATGGAGCTACTGCGTGCAAACTGACGGCCGGCGCCCACTTTGGTTCGAGTTCCTGGGACCCAGACTGGTCGGTGAAGCGCTGAATGACCTCACGCCAGCCGGACCATTGCTCGGCGAACCAGCCAGGGTACTCGCTGTTTCGAGACTGATGCCCGCGCAGACGGCTGCATCGTCAGTCGTACTTGAGAATCTCATTTTTGGCCTCGGCGCGGTCTTATTCATGCTAAGTGGAATTGTGCTTGCGGTGATTGCCGTAGCCGCCCTGCGTGGCTTCTGGTGGGTCGGCGGCGGCCTGGTGAGTTGCTTCCTGGCTTGCCTGGCGATGGTGTGGTGGGCTGTGAACCGGCGGCTTTTATTACTCGGCGGAATGCTTGAGTTCCTTAGGAGCCGGGGGTGGCGGTGGGCTCTTCTGGAGCGCCATGAGCAATCGCTTCGGGCCGTCGAGCAGACTGTCTACGACTTCTTTCTGAAGAGCCGGCGCACTTTTCTCGCGGTCCTGGCCATCGAGATCGCGACTAACTTCACCGGTATCGGCGAGGCTTACTTGATTCTCAAAGTCACCACGGCACACAGTTCGCTGTTCGCCGCTTATCTGGTGGAGTCCGCCAGCCGGGCCGTACAGATAGCGTTTTCGTTCGTTCCTCTCGGGCTAGGAGTCCAGGAAGGAGCCGCTGCCGCCACACTACAGGCCATTGGATATGCCGCGAGCGAAGGCATTTCGTTAGCCATCATTCGCAAGATCCGTATTCTGTTCTGGGCAGTGATCGGCCTGGTTTTCTTGGCCAGGTATTCGATGTTTTTACCCGCCGCGGAAAGGAGCACCACTTAGCTATGATCCAGCTCATTGTCAATGCGGACGATTTCGGACTCACCGATGAAGTGAGCACAGGTATTATCGACGCACACCTTCGCGGGATTGTTACCAGCGCCACTATCATGGCAAACGGCGCTGCATTCAATACAGCCGTGTCGATTAGGCGCCGCGCGCCCGGGCTGGGGATCGGCGTGCACTTGAATCTCGCGGCAGGCCAGCCGGTCGCCTCCGGGCGGAACATTCCTAGTCTGGTCGATTCCAATGGACGGCTGCATTGGAGTCCGGGCTCCTTGCTGCGGGCTTTGGTTGCGCGCAAGGTGAATCTCGCGGAAATAGAAACTGAACTTCGGGCTCAGATCGCCAAGGTCTTTGCAGCAGGAATTCGGCCGACGCACCTGGACGGGCATAAGCACATGCATTTGCTGCCCGGCGTGCGGCCGATTGTGATCCGCCTGGCCCAGGAGTTCGCTATTCCGGCCATACGCTGTCCGAGGGAGGTCGCGCCTAATCTGGCGCACCTGCTAAGCGGCAGAAGCTCCCGAACGAGCGTGATTAAGCAGTATCTCGTGGCGCGCGCCGTTTCGGCCTTCGGCCGTGGTTTTCGAGAAGAGCTGGTGAAGGCCGGGCTGCTCTTCCCCGCACAGTTTTACGGTCTTAGCCAAACCGGATTCTTGCACGTGCGAGGCGTCCTGGACATCCTGGGAAGCGTGCCGGAAGGCGTCAGCGAACTGATGTGCCACCCTGGATACCTTGATGGCGATCTGATGCGCAGCGGCACTCGCTTGCTGGGCCAGCGCGAAATCGAAATCCGGGCGTTGACGTCGCCCACGGTCAAGAAACTGGTGGCCGATCGTGGCATTGAACTGATCAGCTATGAGCAGGTTGGTATCGATCCGGTCCGCGCACAAGCGATACGAAAACTTGAAACAAGGAGATATGTAGCATGAATAAGGAAGTGAAATACTCCATTGTGGTGCCGCTTTACAACGAGGCAGCCAATGTCACTCAACTGTATGTGCGGGTGACCCAGGTCATGGAAGATCTCGAAGAACCTTACGAGATCGTCTTGGTGGACGATGGAAGTAAAGACGACACGCCACTGGCGCTACGCGCCATCTCAGCCAGCGACTCGCGCGTGCGGATTGTTACGCTGCGCCGGAACTTCGGCCAAACCCCGGCTCTGAAAGCCGGCTTTGACGCCGCGCGCGGCGAGATCATCATCTCCATGGATGGCGATCTGCAGCACGATCCGGAGGAGATCCCGGCCTTCATTGCGAAACTGGAGGAAGGTTATGACATTGTCAGCGGATGGCGTGCCCAGAGGCGGGACGGGTGGCTGTCACGCCGGTTGCCCAGCCGCATCGCGAATTGGATGATGGGCAAACTTTCCGGAGTCGCGCTGCACGATTTCGGCACGACCTTCAAAGCCTATCGCCGGGAAACCCTCAAAAGTATTCACTTGTACGGTGAACTGCATCGTTTCATTCCTGCTCTCGCGGCCTGGTACGGAGCGCGGATCACGGAAATTCCCATCAACAATCCGCCGCGCCAAAACGGGAAATCCAATTATGGAATCTCGCGCACTCTGCGTGTGTTCCTCGATCTGCTCAGCACCAAATTTCTGTTGGATTACTCGACCCGGCCGCTGCATTTCTTCGGCCCGATTGGACTGCTGGCGACCGGATCCGGCTCCCTGATTGGCTGCGGCCTGATCTTCAGCAAGTTGTTCGGTCACCAAGCGACCATGCTGCAGCACGGGCCGCTGCTATTTGCGGCAACCGTGCTGGTATTGGGTGGCATCCAGATTCTGTGCCTGGGCCTCGCGGCTGAGATCCTGTCTCGCACATATTATGAGTCTCAGGGAAAGCCAATTTATGCCGTGAGAGAGACGAGAACCTTCGACCCACAGGCAACCATTTCAGTGCATCCGAAACTGCTCCGGATAGATCAGGGTGTTCCTGTAGAGAGTGTGCCTGGCCGCGAGCGATTCCCGGGATCCGAAAAACGAGCGATCGGGTGACCATGAGTATGACTTAAGGTACGGTGGTGTGACTATGCATATGACGTTGTCAGAAATCGACATGGAAAACACTTCGCAGCCTGCTGCGAGGAATCTCAAGGAAAAGATCCGCTCGCATACCGCGTGCGTGGGAATCGTGGGGTTGGGCTATGTGGGCTTGCCGTTGGCCGTCGAGTTTGCGAAGGCAGGTTTCGACGTAACGGGTATCGACGCGAATCCGCAGAAGGTCGCGCGTGTCAACTCCGGCGACTCGTACGTGGCCGATATTCCGAGCGAGCTGCTGGCGTCGCTTGTCAGGACTGGCAAGCTGCGCGCTACCACGGATTTTGGTGTTGTGCGCAACCTGGACACGGTCAACATCTGTGTGCCGACGCCCTTGCGCAAAACCAAGGACCCTGACATGAGCTACATCGTGTCCTCCTCTGAAGACATTGCCAGGTATCTGCATGCGGGCATGCTCATCATCTTGGAATCGACCACCTATCCTGGCACCACGGACGAACTCCTGCTACCCCTCTTTGAAAGATCGGGATTACGTGCTGGACAGGATTTCTTCCTCTGCTTTTCGCCCGAGCGTGTCGATCCGGGCAACCCGCAGTTTCAGACGGCTAACATCCCGAAGGTAGTTGGCGGCGCCACATCGGCCTGCACGCAGATGGGACAATTGTTCTATTCGCAGGCGCTCCAGAAGGTGGTGGGCGTCAGTTCCACGCAGGTGGCGGAAATGGTGAAGCTGCTCGAAAACACTTTCCGCATGATCAACATTGGGCTGGCCAACGAGATGGCCCTGATGTGCGACCGCATGGGCATCAACGTCTGGGAGGTAATCGACGCCGCCGCCACCAAGCCATTCGGATTTATGCCGTTCTACCCAGGGCCAGGGTTGGGCGGCCACTGCATCCCAATCGATCCATTCTATCTTTCGTGGAAGACCAGGCAGGCGGGCATCGAAGCCAGATTCATAGAGCTAGCCGGTTATATCAACGGCCAGATGCCTCACTTCGTGGTCGAGAAGGTCTGGAATGCGCTGAATGACGCGGCCAAACCGGTGAAGGGGTCACGCATTCACATCCTCGGTGTGGCTTACAAGCGGAATATCGACGATTGCAGGGAGTCGCCGGCAATCGACATCATGCATTTGCTTGAGAAATACGGCGCGGAGGTGACTTACTCTGATCCCTATGTTCCCTGTGTAAGCCTGGACGGGAAACGTTGGGTTGCTTACGACTTCGCCAGGGGCGTGGAGGATGCCGATTGCGTGGTGATCGCGACGGACCATGGGGCCTTTGACTATCGATTCCTGGTGGACAGGGCGAGGTTGATTGTGGATACCCGGAACGTCTTAAAAGGGATGACGTCCGATAAAATCGTTCGGTTGTAGACATTGATCCGGTTAATATGGAGCAGCAAGGCAAAAGCTTCGAGCAATGCGCAAAAGCCGTAGAAACCTATGACACGTCTAGCCTCCCTTTTTCTACTCGCCTTCAGCTCAGCTTCACCCGAAACATGGCAGGCCGTGGAGGTCAACCGCCACGGCGATCAGATTGATGTTATGGTTGGCGGCAAGCCTTTCACCACCTACTGTTTTGGCTCCGAGGCTGCAAAACCGTATCTCTTTCCGTTGCGGAGCGCACAGGGCACCGTTGTCACGCGCAGCTTTCCCATGGTGGGCAACATACCCGGCGAAGACCACGACGAGCCACACCAGCGCGCCATCTACTTCGCTCACGGCGATATTGATGGTTACGACTTCTGGGGAGAGGCGGAATTCCCTCGCTGGAGCCATCACTCGGCATCTACCTTCGGCCGGACCGTGTTCCGGGCGCTCGACGAAATACGCAGTGGCGACGACTCAGGCTATCTGCACGCGGAATTCGACTTAGTGACTTCTGATAAGGAGAAGATCGCCGAGGAGACCCAGGCCTACACTTTCAGTGGTGATCAGCAAGTGCGGATCATCGATTGCAAGTTTACCATCCATGCCAACCACGGACCATTGAGGATTGGGGACACCAAGGAAGGTACATTTGCCATACGCGTTGTCAAAGCACTGGCGCCGCCCGCAGGTCACATGGTCAATTCCGATGGCGCCATCGGTGAAAAGGGGATCTGGGGCCGGCGCGCGAACTGGGTGGATTACTATGGCAATGTCGACGGAGAGAGCGTCGGGCTGGCCGTTTTGGATCATCCCGAGAACCTGCGCCATCCGACTTACTGGCACGCCCGGCAGTACGGGCTTCTCGCCGCCAATCCTTTCGGCCTGAAAGAGTTCCTGCATGACCGGCATCAGGACGGCAGTTATGTGATTCCGGCTGATGGATCACTCACTCTTCGTTACCGGGTCCTCGTACATCACGGTGATTTCCGCGAGGCAGACGTGGCAGGCGCCTACCAGCGGTACGCTGGAAAATATATGGGAGTAATTACAATGGAATCGGACATGACTCGTCGCGACATTTTGAAGACCGTGGCGAAAACCACTGTGGGTTTCAGCGCGGTAAGTGGAGTGTTGGGCGCGAACGATCGCGTGAGAGTAGCGGTCTGCGGGCTGAACGGGCGCGGCAAAGACCACATCCACGGATTTTCCCGCGTGCCGAACGTCGAGATTGCGGCGCTGTGCGACGTGGATGAAAACATGTTGCGGAATCGCCGCGAAGAACTCGACGGGAAGCCGCAGACATATGTGGACGTGCGCAAGCTGCTGGAAGATCGGTCAATTGATGCGATCTCCATTGCCACACCAAATCACTGGCATGCGCTGATGGCCATCTGGGCGTGCCAGGCCGGCAAGGATGTTTATGTCGAGAAGCCCTGCTCGCACAACTTCTGGGAAGGCAGCCAACTCGTCCGGGCGGCCGAGAAATACAATCGGATCGTGCAGCATGGCACGCAGATTCGCTCCGCGCCCGCGATTCAAGAGGCAGTCAAGGGCCTTCGCGAAGGCGTCATCGGTGAAGTGTACCTGGCTCGCGGATTATGCTTCAAATCGCGCGACACGATCGGACACGCGCCGGAAGAAGCCGTCCCCGCGGGCGTCCACTACGATCTTTGGACGGGACCGGCTCCCTTGAAGCCTTTCACGCGCAATCGCTTCCATTACCAGTGGCACTGGAATTGGGATACGGGCAACGGGGATTTGGGTAATCAAGGCGTCCACCAGATCGATGTTGCCCGCTGGGGACTGGGCGTCAAGTTTCCGAGCCGCATCTCCGCCATCGGCGGACATTTCATGTTCGATGATGATCAGCAGACACCTAACACGTTGAACAGTGTCTTTGAATTCGACTTGCCTGACGGCAAGCGGAAAATGCTGGAGTTTGAGGTCCGGCATTGGATCAGCAACAACGAGGCTGGCATCGGACGCGGAAGCCTGACACCAGGAGTCAAACGTTTCTTCGGCCACCACAATACGATCGGCGACATCTTTTATGGCGCCGGCGGATACCTGGCCACGGGGGACGAAGATGCGGCAAGCTATGAGGTTCTGCTCGGCCGCGACGGAAAGCCGGGACGTCACGGTCAAGGCGGAGGCAACCACTTCGCGAACTTCATAGAGTGCGTACGCAGCCGGAAGAAAGGGGATCTGAATGCGCCGATTCAAGAGGGACATATTTCGGCTGCCCTGGTGCACTTGGCGAACGCGTCCTACCGGCTAGGCCGGACGCTGCGGTGTGACCCGGAAACCGGGCGGGTGATTGGCGACGATGAAGCGAACGCCTTGCTGCGCGAGGCGACGCGCGGGTACCGGGCGCCATTTGCGGTACCTGAAGAGGTTTGACGTCAGCCTAACTCTTCGACACCATCGATAAATCATCGAGAAAGTGTGCAGCGTGAGAATCCGCGGAACGCGTTGCCCAAAGCACCAGTCGAGGTATTCGTCGAGGGTCGAGTTCGCTGCGGGACGCAGCGGGATTTGGGACAGGAAACGCGCGAATTCTGCTTCTGCCGAGCCGCGCGACGTCGTGCATGGATTCGACGGACGCGATCGATCGAAGAGCGACGTGCTCAGAATATGAGCTTCAGCGCCAGTTGCGCCGAGCGCGGCCCGCCGATTTGATAAAGCGGACTGAACCCGCCATTCGCGCCACCAGAGCCGAGGCTGCCTGCCAGTGTTTGCGTCGAGCGGCCAAAGAGAGCGTCCGTCAGAACATTATCGGGAGGGCCGAAGTTGGGGTGGTTAAAGATGTTGAAGAATTCAGCGCGAAACCGGAGGCCAACCTTTTCCGTAAAAGCAAACTGCCGCTGAATCGCGACATCCGCTTGCCAGGCTCCAAAGCTGCGCAGCACATTGCGACCGAGGTCGCCCTGCTCTCCGGTTGGCGGCCCGCTAAAAGCCGCCGAATTGAAAATTTTGCCGCCCGGATAGCCGGAGCCATAGAGCACAAGGGGTACTCCTGGCTTTACGTTCGGCCGCGGATACAAGGCAACACCATCGGTATATACAAGCCCGGCTACCACGTCCACAGGTGGGGCCGATCTTGCGAACACGAAGCTGTCAACTGACCAACAGCCTATCGAATCGAGATCCGTGTCCAAATCTGAGGGCCCTGGTGATCCGCTTATTTGGTGGTCAGCCGCCGAACACTTCACAATTCAACGAGCTGGACCGAAGGACCTTTAAACAAAAAGTACGCTCGTGGGTGGGCAACTGGGTGGGTAGTTTTCAACCGTAACCACCGACCTCCTGGTCCCGAAACATGCGACCCTCGCTATCTCCTTGATTACAAGGCGAATAATCTTTGCAAAAAACTTCCATTTAAGTAAGCCTGACCTCCTGATTTGCGAAGAAACCCCCGATTGACGTTCAAGATCAATCCTGAGGACTCTCTACGATGCCACTTAGGCGGGGAAAACGCTTTGGATCATCGGCCGGCCGTATTTAATACGGTGCGGGCCAACTGGTTCCATCCAGGTGTTGGCAGCGAGTAGGTGAGACCGGAGGTAAAAGCGTGCCTGATGTCAAAATCCGAACTGCCTCGATCGATGTTCGGGTTGGCGATGAAAGTCGGCGTGTTGTGCAACGGCTGTTCTCCACGTTCGCGGACAGTCGGCCTGGCGCCGGCTTTTAATGCAGCGGTTGCTGGTCGGCGCTGCTCTGGAATACTGCGTGGCCGCGACACCCATCGGCGGTTGCGGCACCGCAAGTGATTGGAGCGCTGGCCGGCCTTCTGCTCATTGCCGGTTTGTGGACGCC
>OBLT010002070.1_pt1 | contig 12608 bp, 9 predicted proteins | sample 1518721 | NCBI WGS metagenome assembly OBLT01 (sample SAMEA3539307, study PRJEB22396) | soil metagenome | biome: tundra; feature: field; material: soil | place: USA | collected 2010-05 | depth 0.15 m | reverse complement strand
GGCGAGGGCGCTCGGAATCTGGCCCACCCTCAGCTGGTCGACGGCAAGTGCCGTCCGCCACGCTGACGCGCCCGCCGGAGCCGTACTGAGGAGCTTGGCCTGACTTGAGGCCCGGCTCGCGGTCTGGCCGCCGATCTTCGTCGCTTTGGTTGCTCTGGTCTGGCTCGCGGCTCCGGATCTGTCATCGCGGCCGGCCGGTCGCTTCGCCGCGAGAGCCTCAAGTGCTCCGCTGGTACCGAGCGCCGCGTCGCAGCGCTGAGCCAGGTGGGGCAATGCAGGCCTGAGGCCGTTCTCTACCCGGCTCAGATAGCTGACGCTGAAATGCACCAGCGTGGCGAGTTCGGCCAGAGTATATCCAGCGTGTTCTCGGTGCAGTCTTAATTGCTCGCCGAAACTCTTGTCGGCATTACGTACGTCATCGGGCATTTCAGTCATGGTCTCCCCTTGCCAAGACAGGACGCACCGGGCTGACGAGCTAGTCTAATCATCATCTGGCCGGGCAATCCCCTCGCAACAAACCCGGCGATTCGCGCTGTCTCGGCTGCGGCTGACGTTGCCATGCTGATTTTGCCAACTCCCGTTGCCAGCCTCCTTGTCAACTTCTGGTTGGCAACTGCTGGGCATTGCCGCAGGTAAAGCGCCGGCGCAGGCTTGGCTCAGAAGGTGCTGAACGACGAGCGGGAGGATCCGGCATTGAACGCCTTCAAGCCCAAGGTGGTGGCCGCCGTCGATTTCGGCACTCACGGGACGGGATTCGCATGGTCCGTGGTGTCAGCCCTGAACGACGACCCCATGACGCGTCGTGTGACCTTCAATACCAGGCACGCGGGGACCCGGGTCGACTATCCCAAAGACCTGACCACGATCCTCGTCGACCAGGAAGGCGGCCTGGTGGCGGTGGGCCACCGGGCCCGGAAGGAATGGGCGAAGGCGGCGGACGCCGGAAACCCCGCCGGGCTCGGGTACGCCTACGCGTTCAAGATGGCCCTCAAAGAGGGCGGCGCCCTCCCCGACCTGCCGATGGTAGGAGGGACGGTATCCCTGGCGGGCCTGGACCGGGTCCGCCGGCTGATCGCGGCTTACCTAGGTGAGGTTCGCCGGATGGCGCTCGCTGAGATCGGTGCGGCGGGCTACACCGAAGCGGAGATCCGCTGGTGCATCACGGTGCCTGCGATCTGGGATGAGGATGATAAGGCGGTGATGCGGGCGGCGGCAGCCGATGCAGGCTTTCCTGCGGACGATGACCGCCTGCTGTTGTCCATCGAGCCGGAGGCGGCCGCGCTGTACTGCTACCTCCGGATGGCGGATCTGGCAGACGGCTCCGGGCAAGAAGAGCGGCTCGGACTTCACCTGGACGGGACTCGGTTCATGGTGATCGACTGCGGCGGCGGCACGGTGGACATCACCGCTTACGAGTCTTCGAGCGGAGCGACCGAGCACATTGCTCTTAAAGAGATCGGCGTGGCGACCGGGGGACGGCTGGGCTCGGAATACATCAACCAGGCCTTTCGCGCGAACGTCCTGGCTGAGCGGTTCGGCGCCGAAGCGATGGGGCGGATCGAGCGGGAGAACGCCACCGATCTGCTCAAGCTTTCTGAGGCATGGGAACACGAGAAGACCACCGCCGAGGTCGAATGGGGCGCGGATGGCTCGCCGCACATCGTGGATCCCGTGATGATCGACCTACTCCATACGACCTGGGAGATGCTGGACGACGCGACCAGGGCCACGCTGACCGACGAGGCAGCTGGTAAGGCGCTTCTTTTGGAAATGACCCCAGCTGAGGTCGAGGCGCTGTTTGAGACGGTGACCGCGGGGATTGTCGAGAAGGTTGAGGAGCAGCTAGCCAACATGCGCCGGACGGCGGGGCCAGCGCCGGGCCCGGAGACTCTCGTTGTCGTCGGCGGATTCGCGAAGTCAGCCTGGCTTCAAACGGCGCTGCGCCGGAAGTTCGGCGACCAGCACCGGATTCTCGTGCCGCAGAACCCGGCTCTCGCGGTGATGGAGGGAGCGGTCCACTACGCCTACAACCCGGCGGCCCTGGTGTCCAGGCAGTCAAAGTACACGTACGGCTTCGCCATCGCAGAGCCGTGGGAGGCCGGCGTGGACTCGCCGATGCGTAAGTTCCGCGACGACGACGGCCACATGCTGTGCGCCGGACGGTACAAGATCGCGGTCCGGCGCATGGACAGGGTCGGCGTCGACGAGCCCTTCGGCTTCGTCGTCGCACCGACCATGGCCGAGCAAGCGGAGATCGAAGTCCAGTTGTTCCGGACCCGTAAGACCGATCCGCGGTACGTCGACGAGGAGGGGTGCGAACAGATCGGCCAGATGACCGTGGACGTCAGCGACTCCATCGGCTCGCCGCCCGCGAAGCGCCCCATCCAGCTGCTGCTCTACTTCGGCCGCTCCCACATCCAGGTAGAAGCATTCAACCCGGCCACCAGTGAGGAGACCAAGGTCGGCGTCGAGTTCGAACGGATGCTCTGACGTTCGCGATTGCATGGCGCGGAAGTAGAAGGAACCTCATATGCCTGTACCTATGCCTCGTATCCGCCTCTGGAGCACATCCGGTAAGACCGATCCCGGGACTCCGGCGCCTGGCCAGAACGCCGAAGCCCAGACCGATCTGGAGGATTGGATCTTGTCGGTCATCAGCCACCAGGTGGACGCCGCGCTCAAGGATCATGCGACGCGTCTGGACATGGAGCTTCAGGCCGTCAGGCAGGAGGCTGTTCAAGCACGGTCCAGCATCCAAGGCGTCGCCGCCAAGGCAGTCGCCGACATCAAGGCCATCGCCGGGCAGGTTCGGACCGATACCGACGGTCTGGCCGGGCAGGTTCAGGCCGACATCAGTGCCCTCGGCGATACCGAAGAGTGCCGGATCAGGGAACTGGCAGACGCAGCGGTCGGCGCGACCGAGCGCCGCTTCGAAGAGCATGAGCGCATCCTCGACGCGATTCGGGCCCGATGGGTCGACGAGAACACCGACCTGACCCACCAGGATTTTCTTGCGCACTACAACTTTGCCGAAGTCCTCAAGTCACTGTTCACGCAGCGGCTCCGGAAGCTGACCAACCCACGCATACGGGAGGAGCGCTCCCAGCGGCCTTCCGTGGACGCACTGCTGCGCGAGGCGGAACTCGTCCGGGACATGAGCCGGGCACTGTTCGGCTCAGGCACCCCCGACTTCGATGCCCTGGCCGCCCTGGTCACCGACGGCGGCCGCCTTCAGCTGAGTGCGGACGACAGCCGCCTGCTAGCGCGAGTACAGCGCGACGTCACCCAGCTGATCAACTCCATCCGGGAGACACGCCACAAGATTGCCTTCACCTTCGACGTACCGCCGGGCAGCCCGGCCGACCCTGACCAATACGACCTGTGGACTTCAAGCATCCCGGGCCGACCGGTGGCGTTCGTCGTCACGCCGGGATACGAAGCGGCTGGACGGCACATCCGGCGGCCTGCGGTCATCACTACCGAGCGACTAACCGGACAAGGCTGATTCATGACCGAACCGGACCTCAGGGCGCTGGCGCGGCGCATCCCGCTGGTCGGCGACCGTGCCCTGGCCGAGATCGTTAACGGCCTGGCGACGGTGGATGCCATGAACCAGTCCAGGACCGGTGAGGGGTTCTTCCGGCGCCTGCTCACCGGCGGCAGCACGGACCGCAGGCGCGGCATCGAAGCGAGCACCGCCATCGCCACGGTCCAGCGGCACCTGGTCTCCTGGGTCCGCGAGGTCAGCGATCACCTGGCCTACACCGACCTGACCGTCGGGCTGCTAGCCACCGAGGTTGAGGAACTCCAGCATGACGTCGCCCATGCTAAAGCGATGTCCGGGCAAGCACTCGCAGAGATCCGCGAGCTGGCGGGGCTGCTCGCGGAGTTCATCAACGCCACTGACCACCGATTCGCAGAGATCGACCGTCGGCTCGACAGCCACGAGCAGGTCATCGATGCCCACGCAAAGGCGATTCTCCTGCTGGACCGCCGCGTGCTCGCCACTGAACTATGGCAGTCGGCCTGGGCGGAGACGGACCTTACCGTCCGCAGCTGGCGCCACGAGGGCATTTACTCGGGCCTGCCGTGGCTATGCCAGGTGCTGCTTCTTGCGCGGCAGACGGCGGCGGGCGGCCCTGGCCTGCATGACTTCGCAGTGGGAGACCGCGGCTGGCGGAACCGCCTAGCCGACGACATCCTTTCCGACCCGCGGACCGCGTCGGCTCAGCGGCAGTTCAGCGCTCACGGCACGCGGACCATCCGACGGCTCGTGGGCGACGTGCTTGATGAACTAGCAGACCCCGTAGAGCGCCGCATGGTGGCGGAGCTGCTCGGCATCGGCCTCCCGGCGCAGCTGAGGCCCCCGCACCGGCCCATTAGCTTCGCCGTCGCGCATGGCCTGGAACTGGGGGCGCGTGAGCCGCATACGCCTCACGCGGAACTGGCCCGGCGAGCTATCAGCCGGGCCGACGAGGACTACGGACATCTTCCCGACTATGTCACCTGCAAGGAGTTCGTCCACCGCGTCATCGGAGAACAGGCCGACGCGGCCCACCAGGCCCGCGCGAACCTGCGCAAAGAACAGCAGCGCAGTCGAGCCGAAACAGCTGACGACCCGGCTGAGCGGCGGGCAGGAGTAAGCCGTGCCTGATGACCTGCCCGCTCTGCACGAACGGGCTGTGCAGCTGGCGAGCCGGCCGCTGCCCGAAACCAGGCCAGCCGCGACCGGCCGTCTACAGGTCTCGGCCCGCGACCGGGCGGCCGTGCCGTTGCGCCACCGGTTCGGCCTGGTGCTGGCGGGCGGCGCCGCTAAGGGGGCCTACCACGTCGGCGCCGTGGAGTGCCTGGCTCAGCATGGCCTGTCCATCGCTGCGATCGCAGGCACCAGCATCGGCGCACTGAACGGCGTCACCCTGGCCGCGGCGCCGTCACTGCGAGAGGGCGCAGCCAGGCTCGCAGGACTCTGGACAGACTTCACGCGGTCCATGGGGACGCCCCCGTTCGGGTCGGGAACGGCGGACGGCGAGACCACGGCACAGCGGCTCGGCAACCTCGGCCCGAGGGCCATTGCACTGCTCGCGGCGCGCCTCCCCCTGGAGAAACTGGTCGATGAGGCCATGGACGCCGCCGCCCTGCGCACCGGTGCGCACATGCGGGTCGCCGTCTACCCAGTGCTGCCGCCCGCTCCGCTGCCTCATATGAAGGTCGCCCAGCAGACCAGCGACTGGCTGATGGGGTTGCTCGGCCGACGTTCGCGCATCATGCAGCTCAATGGAATGAGCCACCACGACATCCGGGAGGCCGTTCTCGCCAGCGCGGCGCTGCCGTTTCTGTTCAAGTCGCGCAGCCTGGCCGGGCAGTTCTACCGCGACGGGATGCTTGGCCGGGACAACACGCCTATTCGCGCCCTAGCCGACCTGGACCAGTGCGACATCGTAATCGTCATCCACTTGTCTCCCGGTGAGCTGGTCAAGCCCGTCGAGCATCCCGGTCTCACCTTGCTGCAGGTCCGACCGTCGCGACCGCTGACGCCGCCCGGGCCGCTGGGTACGGCCAGCGGTCTCCTGGACTTCTCGCCCACGACATTCCAGCGCTTGCGCGAACAGGGATTCGCCGATGCTGAGCGGATGCTAGACGACATCTCCGAAGTGCTGCGGCTTACAGAGCAACTGAGAGCCGCCGAAGCCTTCATGGCCGACCAGGTGCAACGCGTTCTTGAGAATGGAAACCACTAATGGAACCTTCTAGGGGCGGGAAGTCGCGCTTCACCCAGCTTCTGGCGAAGGTCGCCCGGCTCATCGTCATGGACCAGCGGCAACGCAAAGATCCCGCCGAGGGAAGGACAAGAAAGGATTTTAGCCCGCCCCGATGGGCAAAGCCGGCGCCGCTTGGCTATGGACAGGCGGCCGACGCGGCACATTTCATATCGGCCCCCTTGCTCGCGTCGACGAGTGTGGTCCTGATCGGCGTGATCACAAGTACCAGTGCAAGCTTCCGCTGGCCAGGTCCTGCGCTACTGGCCATGTCCCTGGCAGCAGCCTCGCTGGTAGGCAGCATTCAATACGGCTTCCACGCGCGGACCCTACTCTACTCAGTAAACGATTTGGAGGAGTGGTGGGGTCACGAAGATTTCGCGAAGTGGACAGAAACACTTCGCGATCGTCAACGGGCTCATTTCCATGAGTGGCAAGTAAAGATCAATCGTGCGGTAACCACCTATAACGTCGGGATAACCCTGCTGGGGGCGGGCGTAGCGCTGAGCGTCGCCCCGCCAGTGAGTGCCCATGGCCTCAACGCGATCACACGATGGGTAGCCGCTTCCGCGGTCGCCGCAGGAACACTCGGTGAACTCGGCTGGACCGTGGCCGCACCACGGAAGTTCAGTCTCGCAGTATTTCGCCACAGTAGTGGCCGAGCGCTAAAGGAGCGATAATGGGAATCAAATTCGGCGGACAACAATATCAGGCTCAGTGCCCCGTCTGCCACGCGGCCCTGAGATGGAGTAAGAGCCTCCGCGAATCTCAGGAACGGATTGACCGGACCGCCAGACAGCATTACCAGGGCTGTCCGGCCGTTGTTCTCGATCCGCCGCATCTCGTGGGGCTGACATCCGATCAGGCGCTGAGCCTCATTGCTGGCCTCTAATAGCACGCGCCAGGGCTATCGTCCTCAAGGTAATACTCTGACACGCGCAAATATCTACCTAATTGACGTATGGCAGATACTCGGCGATAGCCGCCTTCCTCGCAAATAAGGCGGTTGGGCCTACGGTCATGGAACAGATGTTACCGGTACAGATTGATACTTATGAGGAGCGAGGAGATTTAGCCATGATTGGACGCCGGTCAATGAGTGACATGGACGGCTCGGGGGATGCGAACAAAGAAGAACCCGACAGAAGGAAGATCGAACAGGTCGCGACTGTATATCAGAGAGTTCGGAGCCTTTCCGCCGTGTTGCAGCAGCTAGGAACCCGGCTCGACATCGAGGGGGTCGAGGAAGAGGGATGGCGTCGGGTCGTCCGCGCCCTGTATGTCGTCTCCGCGCTGGGCGATGAACCCCTGGTGGCGATCACGGGTGAGCAGGGTGCGGGGAAGACCCACCTGGCGTCCAACTTGTGCCCGGCAGCAGCTCCCTGGCTGAAAGGCAACCTTGACCGTGGCGAGAGGCTCCCGATCGTGATCCGGGAATCTGACCGCCCGGACGTCCGTGGCGTGGTGACCAGGCGCCGCCGCTGGGACCGGACGGAAAGGAAGACCGACGAGGAAGCGGGCGACGGCCTGACCTATGACGTCCACTACCGCGCGGATACCGCTCACCGAATCGAGCAGTGGCGCCGGGTAGTGCGGGGCGACGACCCCGACGTCCTGCTGGCCCGGCTGGAGGTGCCCAAGGGTTCCCTCAGGCAGCGCGGGTCACTGGGCGAAGACTCGGACGACGGGCACTGCCGCGGATACGTGCTTCTCCCCGGCCTTGAACACATCCCGCAGGTCGAGTGGCAGCAGCTGGTGCAGCTCGTCCTCGCCACCAGCCCGGCGGCGCTGGTGGTGGTCGATGGCTCCGGGCTGGCCGGAAACATGCACGAAAAGATCGTCCCGCTCCTGACAGACCGACAAGGCCGTCGAGTCCGGTTCGCCGTGGCGATCAGCCACTGCGATCTGTTTCGTAAGACGCCCGAAGTGATTACCCAAAGCGTTGAGCGTGCCGTGGAAATCTTTGGTGTCGCCAGCGAAGACATTGTGCCCATCGGGGGTACACGGGACTATCCAGAGGGCTGGCCCGTCCGCCTGCAGGATGCGGTCGGCCGTAACAGTACGGACACCCGGCGAGGCCTTCGGCTGCTGACCGACCAGCTCACTGCCGTGGTCCGCAACGACGTCCGCAGGGTCGTGGACACGGCACGTAACAGGCTCGACGTGGCTGCGCTGGGCAGCGCCGGGGCGGCGCTAGTCGAGGACTGCATGCGCGAATTCGACAAGGCTGCCGGAGACCTCCGGGAGAGGCTGGCCCGGGAAGTGCACGGCACGTTCGAGAAGTACTACTCACGGGCCGAGGCAGAGTTGCTGGAAGACCTGGCTGGCAGCGGCCTCAGGGAAGTCATGCGGAAGGGATGGGATTTCGCACAGGTCAACCCCGGCAAATCCGGAGTCAGGCTAAGGGAGGCAGTGGACGCCGCCTGGAATCCCGGGGCAGCGTTCAAGGTGCAGCGCGAAGTCGTCGAGGGTGTCTTCAACGGGCTCTGGGACACATACGGCGAGGCGTTCACCGTCGCGTGGAATTCCCCCGCTGCTGCGGACATCTTGGCATTGCTCCGGGGACAGAGCGTGCCCTCCCCGGTGGCCGGAGCTCGGGACGAAAGCGGCGTGCCGGCCAGCGGCACGCCGCAGGCCGCCATCATGGACGCCATACGCGCACTGCCTTGCGCGGCTCTGGGGACCCGCATGATCGCGCTGCGCCTGGCTGAGCCCGGCGGCGGCGACGCCGGGGGCGATAAGAGCCTGTGGGGAATCCGGTGGGACGCCGACGACCGCACGCTGGACGAGAAGCTTCAGGTCCTCACCAAGGACCACCGCAGGCTCATGGTAGGACTCCAGGAGATGCTAAGTCCCTGGGACGTGCGACTCGTACGGGGACCGGCTGGGAGCGCCAATGCCCAACCGGCCTTCTCGCCGGTCGTCCGAAGGCTTCTGGTGGGTGCAAAGGAGCCAGCGTCGCACGACGTTCCCAGCCCACCGCGCAGGCCGGGGTCAGGAACTGTCACCGTGGCCACCGAGGCTTTCACCGTAGGCGCCGTTGGGGCTGCAGTCGAGGAGGGCGGCGCCGCCGGCAGCCGGAGTCCTCGCTGCGGCGGCACTGACCGCCGTCGTCCTCTATCAGGGCAACCGCATGATCAGGAAGCGGAACGATGCGGCGATCGCACGTCTCACCCAGTGGCGGACCGCCACCGAGGCAAACATCCTGCAGAGCGCAGACGACCTGCTGGAGATCACCCAGACCACGCTTAGGCGCAGGCTGTGCGCAGCGCAGGGCGTGGACGCCCACCTGGAGGGCCAATTCAAGCTGGGCCGAGCTATCGAGAACGTCAGGGCAGCACGCGAATTGGCGCTGGAGGTCCTGAATGACAGCTGACGTTGCTAGCGTGGCGGACGTGGTGCGCGACCGCTGGGCATGGGCGCGGCGGGCTCAGACGGAACTCCGAGACAAACTCGCAGGACTGGCCGATCCCGACGGCGTTGCGGACATCGCGCACGTGCTCTTGGTCGGCAACACTCAGGTCGGGAAGACGACCCTCCTGCTGTGGATGCTCGGCGTCACCCAACCGCAGGAACTGAAGGAGGCCGACCGCGTCTTGCGAGCTGGCCAGGGCGAGGCGCGGTCAGCGACCGCAGCTCCGATCCGCTACTGCTGGTCAGGTGACGCGGACACCTGGCTGCTCGTGCATGGCCGAAGCCGACAGCGAAAGTGGCTGGCCGCCGACGAAATGCTGGAACGTCTCGCCTCTTTCCGGTCGCCCAACGGCGGCGGCAGCACATGGCAGGTCGGGGATCCGCCACTGGAGATAGGTCTTCCCGGATGCCTGGCGGGGGCGGAGTCTCGCGACAACCTGCGGGTCCTCGACGTTCCCGGCCTGTATGCGTCCGACGAGCGGGAACAGGCCATCGCTAGGAGAATCATCACCCGGGCCGCGCCGAGCATGAGCCTCATCGTTTTCGTGGTTCTCGCCAATCACCCCCCCGCCTTGCTCCAGCCGGAGATCACCGAAAACCCCCACCTCCAGGCCTGGCGGGACGATCCCGACCGGTTCCGGATCGTGCTTACCAGCACGCTTAACCAGGCCAGCATCAGCAAAGAGCTGATGAGCACGTTCCGCGAGGTGCCGCCGGACAGCCGCGTGATCGTCGACTATCTGCGCGACCACGTCCTCGAGCAGCTCGGGGATTCCACGGCGAGCGGCATCGACCCTGACCGGCTCAGGCACATCCTCTTCCCCGTCGAGATCGGTAAGTCACTGGAGAACCTAGACCCCGACTACCTGGCTCTGGTCGGCGAAGCCAACAACGCCCTGCTGACCGAGCTGCGCGAGACGCTGACGAGGGAATCAAGCGAGGACGAGCGCTACCTGTCGGTAGCCAGTCTGGAGCACAGAATCGAGAGCCTCATCCACAGTCGGCAGGCCGCGCGGGAAGCCAGCCTGACGGCGCTCAATGCCGCATACGAGACCGCCCGCGACGACACAGAGTCCGCGGAGCGGCAACTGCGCAAGGCGACGGAACTATGGGATCAGGCGAACGCTGCCATGCGTGCCGCGGCCGACGGGGCCGCCGCGCTGAAAAGCCGCAGCCTGCGCAACAATCGCCCGAAGAAACCCGCGATGAGAACCGAGGAGAACCAGGAGTGTCAGAAGGACGAGAAGAAGGCGCTGTTCGATGCGGCCGCGGAACTCTGGTACTTCTGGAGGCAAGGTGCCGTGCCCGATACCTTCCCGCGGGTCCTGCCCCCAGGGTTCGAATCCCGCCTGTCCGTCCACTACGACGAACTCGTGGACTGCCGCGGCGAATGCGACCACCGTCCTCTTTTCAGGGTCTTGAGATCGGTGAACGGTCCCGATTACTGCTACGCGAAGATGACAAAGGCGCTTACCGCTACCCAGACCTGGGCGGTTGCCCAGATGGTCGCTCATGTCGCCCCGGCCGTCAATGACACAAAAGCTCACCTGGAGCGCGCCCTGGAACAGGTCGCCCGCGCTCGCAGCGTGCTGGACTTCCGGCGAGAGGAACTCGCGAGGGCGGCGACCGCCTGGACGGACGCCGATACGGCAGCGGAACGCGAGCGGGAGCGGGAGAACACGGACCTCGAGACCGCGCACGCAGCGGTCTCGATCTATGCCTGGCACAACCAGGATTATGTGCGCGCGCAACTGCACCGGGCCGGGAAGTCCCCGTCCGAGGAGCGCCTACTCCTTGTCCTCGCGGCATTGCGCGCGGTCTACGACCTTGACCGGATACGCGAAAGGGGATAGGAGACAATGGCTTGGGCGAAACGTGGCGGGGCTGCTGAACCCGTCAACGGGCTGTGGGGCGACGGATTCGATGACGTGGTCGAACGTATTGTCAGGAAGCCGCTTGATGAGACGCTTGAAAAGATCACCGTCATAACGAAGCCTGCTGCTAAGCAACTAGCAAGCATGGCCGTGGAGATCAGGGGTCTCCGTGACGATTTCGAAGGCTTCAGAGGGTCAGCCATTGGGGCAATAGAGACAGGCGTCAGCGGGGTGATGGAGAAGACTGTCGCCACCCCAATGGCTTCGCTGCGAAGCGACCTGGAGACCAGAACTCTGACTAAGGACCAGATCTCCACAACCATAGGAGGTCTGTCTAAGGAGGTCTCTCGGCGGATGGATACGGTGCAGCGCCTTCTATACGTGAACCTAGCCGTGGCCATCATAGCCATGGCCATCGCGATCGTGGCCGTCCTCCGCTGATGACTTTCGTTCCAGACGTGCGTAATGTATAGCGTCGGGCCTGGCATCCCAGTGATTTCCGCAGAAGATTGACGTATAGCCGCTCGCGGCCAGGATTGCCGAGGTCCGTACTTCGGAGACACCGGGATGTCCCCGGGCGAGCCTTGTCACTGCCAGCGGCGGCGGGATGGCATACGGGGGCGTCAAGGCGACTGAAGCGAGGGCTCGCTCTTCCGCCCTCGCCACCAGCCAGTGAAATCAGGCGCAACGGCTGCCAGCGATATCGCCAGCGTGACCAACGTGACGGCGAGGCACGCAAGAAACAATGCATTCCGTTGCAAAGGGATTGCCGGCCGCGAGCCGAACATAGCCGCAAAGGTGGCAGCTACGGCGGCGACGCCCACGGTGCATAGGGCAGGGTCCCGGCAAAGTTGATGTGACGGTGAGCGACTAGCGAGATTCCGATTGGGTCATGTTGCGTGACGGGAACGTGGTGTGCTTCCGGTTGCCTACTCGCGTCCGGCCGGGCGTGGCGGGTGCGCCGGGCTTCCGCTCGCGGGCCCGGGATGCGCGGCGGGACAAATGAGGAGAATCTGGCGGATTGCGGCGTGCCGGGCCGGAGATGAGCAACGGAGCCCCGGTAGGACAGGGATTGCTAAGGTCTCCGTCCGGAAGGTGGCTCCGTTGCTCATCCAGTCTGTCACTGCCGCTCCAGTGCTCTCGCCCGGTCCCGGGGTGCCCGGCTCGCTGTGGCAGTGGCTGGCGCGGCTGCCGGACCCGCGAGACCCGCGGGGCGTGCGGTTCACCCTGGCGTGCGTGATCGCGATCGCGGTGGCTGCGCGGCTGGCCGGGTGCGACTCGTTCACCGCGATCGGGGAATGGGCGGCGGGCCGCCCGCAGCGGGTACTCAAGGCGCTGGGCTGCCCGCGGCACAAGCGGGCCGGGGTCCGCGTCGCCCCGTCGGAGAAGACGATCCGGCGGGTCCCGGGCCTGCTCGATCATGACCTGGCCGATGACGTGCTGTGCGGGTGGGCGGCCGGGCTGGCCGCCGCGTGCGAGGTCCTGTCCCCGGCGCAGCTGCAGGAACGCTGCCGGGACAAGGCCCGCAAGGCTAAGGACAGGGCCCGGAAAGCGGAGAAGCAGG
>OBLT010002069.1_pt1 | contig 12608 bp, 14 predicted proteins | sample 1518721 | NCBI WGS metagenome assembly OBLT01 (sample SAMEA3539307, study PRJEB22396) | soil metagenome | biome: tundra; feature: field; material: soil | place: USA | collected 2010-05 | depth 0.15 m | reverse complement strand
AGCATCAGCTCGGCCAGCAGGGCGCCGGCCAGCCCGATGCCCAGCGGACGCGGCTGCAAGAACGGCCGGCCGCTGGTCTCGTGGTGGGCCATCAGGTACAGGTCATCGGCGACCAGCCCGGTGCCCCCCAGACCCCCGCTCACCGCGTCCCCGCACCGCTGCCGGCCGGCACGCCACGCCGGGCCTGCTGCCGCTGACCCCCGCCCGGCAGCACTGCCGTCAGCCCGCCATCCGGGCGCGGCCGGGTGCTCACCGCTACGGTGAACCTGGTCCGGACGTGGTAGCCGAGCCCTGGCACCCAGCACAGGACGCCTTCGCTGGCCAGCACGCGGAACGCCCGCCCGGCCGCGCCGGGCGCCACCGCGGCCTCCAGTCCGAGGCTGGTGACCGGCGGGACCCGGCTCCCGGCCCTGACCGCGCCGCTGGCGATGCAGTCCAGCAAGGCGTTCGCCACCTGAACCCATTCACGCCGGTCACCGTCCACGCCGATCACCAGCCGCAAGTCTGGCATGTCCGGCGTCCCGCAGGACCATGGTGCCCCGTCCATCGGCGGCCTGGTCACGGCTGGCGCCGCAGACCCGGCTCGCCAGCTCATGCCCGCCTCACCTCGTGAGGCTCCCTGCGCCGGTTCACCTGTAACGGCCGGTGCCGCCATCACCCGGTCACCTCCGTCTTCGTCCCCGGTGACGCCACGCGACGCACCAGCGTCAGTCGGCCGCCGGCGGCCTCCCGGTCCTCACCGTCACCTGCGAGCTGTCCGGCGTTCTCGGCCAGGCCGGACACCTCGATCACCAGGCGGCCCGGGACATACGGCAGCGTCAGGGACATGCACCCGCCGATCACGGCTCTCGCCTCACCAGCCTGGCTGCCCAGGACACCTCGTGGTTCCGGCTCGTCGCCGGGTATCACTACCTCGGCTGTCCTTGCGAGCGTGATCAGCTCACTGCCGGCTTCCAGCAAGTCATCCAGCCGGGCCGCCACCCGCATGGACGGCCGCTTCCGGCCGTGGATCACATTGGACAGGTAGCCCGCGCTGCACGAGATACGGCTCGCGGTCTGCCGCAGCGACAGGCCGCGCGCCTGCATCAGCGCGACCGCCCGTTCCCCGAACGGGGTCTCAGCGCGCGGACGGCGCATCAGCACCAGCCGGTCCTGCTGCGGCAGGCTCTCATGGTCGGCCAGGTCCAGCAAGCACAGCACGCCGGTCTCGTAGATCTCAGCCAGCAGGCAGAGCACATACACCGAGGGCTTACGCGTGCTGCCCGGCCATTTCTCGTACTCACACAGATGAGAGCCGCTCATGCCCGCGCGGGCCTGCGGGTCCGCTCCCTCGCGCCCGGCACGGTCGTTGAACCTCGCTGCCGCCCGCTCCAGTGACCAGCCGCAGGCCAGCCGGTACGCCTCGCGCGGGCGCACCCGGTACCGGCGCGACACCTCGGCGGCGATCTCGTCATTGCTGAACCCCAGGCCGAGCATCCGCTCCCGCAGCCCGTCCAGCTCAGCCTTGAACCCCTTGCGCCTGGCCCCGGCCGACACTGGCACCCCCGGCACCGCCACGGCATTGCCTGGCTTACGGCAGCGGCTCCTTTTCTCGGGGGCAGTTAATGCGGTTGAATTCGGTGCATATACATTGGCCACAATGATCTCCAGTGTCAGGGCTTTTTTCCGATGCCGGCGTATACCCAGCGAGTCCCGCCGCCGGCGTAGTATTCCGTTGACGGACGCCATTGCGAGAGAAAAACAATGCCGGGCTCGACTATCTTGAACCCGGCGAAGAAGCGCTCTACCTCATCCTTGCTGCGCATCACCATCGGTGCGGTCGCCCGGTCATAGGCGCCAGCGATCTGCGCTAGTGCGGCATCGTCGCGGTTCTCCCAGGTGACGTGGGAGATGACCAGGTAGCTCCCCGCGCAGATAGCATCACATAGCCTGGCCACGCTGCCGTACGGGTCGTCTTCGTCGCGGACGAATTGAAGCAGCAAGGTCATGCTGAGCGCTACCGGCCGGGAGAAGTCGATGATTCCCTGCAGTTCGGGATTACCCAGGATGCCATCAGGATCCCGCAGGTCACCGGGGATGAGAGCCACGCCGGCCAGGTCGTCGAGATAACCGTGACCCCGGGCGAGCACCTCCGGGTCATTATCGACGTACGCGATTCGCGCGCCCAGGTTATGCTCTCTGGCGAGCTGATGGACATTACCTCTGGTGGGGAGGCCAGGTCCTATGTCAATGAACTGCGAGATACCGGACTCTGCGGCAAGGAAGCGGACCGCGTGCTTGAGGAATTCCCGGTTCTCCAAGGCGGCCAGCGGGACATCAGGCGCGGCCCCGAGCACCAGGCGGGCCGCTTCCCGGTCAGCGTCGGTATTTTCGTTCCCGCCGAGGTAATAATCCCACATTCCCGCGACGCTCGGGATTGCCGGGTCAACGCCGGGCAGCTCTGCTTCGTCGGCCACATGATCCTCCTGGTCAGCGGGCGTCCGGGAGAGGCTCACCTGCCGGATAGCCCGTTACGGGTTCGACAGCAGGGCTGCCGGTTTCGCGGTGGCGCTGCGCGAATTGCCTAATGCCCGTCTGCTCTAGTGGCTAGGCGTCCCTGCACAAGTCGATGGTGGCGGCCTGAGCGGCCGACAGGAACCTGCGATTACCAACAGGCGTCGGGCTATTACCGTTGCTGGTAGCTGTCGCTTCTGGTCACGTGGCGTAACCTATCCTCATGGACCAGGCAGAAAGACACCTGCCGCCAGAGTTCTGGTCCTCTCCAGCCGTCGCCGCCGCGCTCGCGAGCTGCGACTTCGCAACGCTGCTGGAGGAGATCCGGCGAGCGCACGGCTGGACGCAAAAGCAGCTGGCCCTGGCGGTGGGGTACTCCCAGAGCTGGGTCTCGAACGTGCTTCGGAGGCAGCAGGCACTCACCGTAGACCAGGTCCGGGGAATATCTCGCCGGATCGGGGTACCTGTTCACCTACTCCGGTTCGGCGATCCGGGAGGTGACGATCCGACGAAACGGCGAGACTTCGGCAAGGCCATGGCACTGGCGCTTGTCCCGTTGCCCACGCGGGCGGTCGTCGATGAGACGACGGCCCCGGCCCTGACAGCGATCACCGGGGCGCAACGCAGGCTGGATGCCACCACATCCGCCCGCGAGCTGGCGCGGGGCGTGACCGCGCACGTGGAGATGGCCAGCCGGCTGCTCGCGCGGTCCGGCAAGACGCCCTTCGCTGCAGACGTGGCCGCTGCAGCCAGCGAGGCAGCAGGGTTCGCCGCCTGGCTGCACGCCGATATGTACGACATCGGCAGCGCGCGGGCTTACTACCGCATGGCGATCGCCCGCGCCCGCCAGGCCGGGCACGACCTGCTCGCCGGGTACATGCTCGGCAGCCTGGCCGCGTTCGAACTCGACGGCGGCGATCCCGAACTGGGGCTGATGCTCGTCGGCGAAGCGCGGCAGCAGATCGGCGCCACGCCGCACCCGGCCCCGCGGGCATGGCTGGATGCCACCGAGGCCCTCAGCTTCGCTGCAGCGCGCCGCGACGGGGATGCCGCCGGGCAGGCGCTGACCCGCGCGGCCAGGGCCATCGACCAGGACCGGCGGTCCGAGCCGCCGCCGTGGCCATGGGTGTTCCCGTTCGACCACGCCAAGCTGGCCGGCTACCGCGCGCTGGTCGCGGTCAGGCTCACCCGTCCCGGCGACGCGCTGGCCGCGTTCACCGAGTCCCTGTCCGCCGCGCAGCCGGCCCCCAAGCAACGCGCCGTCGTCATGCTCGAAGTGGCGACCGCGGCCCGCCAGGACGGCGCGGCCCGCCGCGACAGCGACCGGATCGATGAGTCGTTCCGGCTCGCCTGCGAGGCGCTCGCGGTCGGCGTCACCTACTCCTCCGAGCGCATCATTGACCGGGCGCGGCGGTTCCGCCGCGAGTACTCCGGCCCCGCCACGAGCTACGTCCGGGACTTCGATGACCAACTCCGCTCGGCCCTGCTGTTAGATGGCATGCATGTACCGCATCGCGATCTCGGGCCACCGTGGCCTGTCCGGAACGACCGCACGCCTGGTTGACGAGGCCATCCGGGCAGCCCTCGCCGAGCACGCACCCGAGGTGACCGGCATCTCCTGCCTGGCTGACGGGGGCGACCAGATCTTCGCCCGCGCGGTCAGCGAGCTCGGCGGCATCCTCGAAGTGGTCATCCCGGCCGCCGAGTACCGCGACGGGCTTCCGGCGGACGCGCATCCCGAGTACGACGATCTGTTCGCCCAGGCCGCCGCCGTCCGCCGCCTGCCGTTCACCGAGTCCACGTCCGAGTCCCACATGGCCGCCAGCAAGCTCATGATCGAGACGGCCGACGAACTATACGCCGTGTGGGACGGCAAGCCCGCACGATCTTACGGCGGAACCGCCGACGTAGTGGCATACGCCCGCGAGCGCGGCACCCCAGTACGCGTCATCTGGCCAGACGGCGCACAGCGCGACTAGCAGCAGGCAAGCAGCCGGTTGCGCGCGCCAGCCGTGCTGACCTGGCGTATACCTCTCCCGTGCACCTGCGATGGTCCTTCCACGGGCCTCCGGGTGCACCTCGGCGCGTCGGCCTGTGGCTAACCATTGACGAGACAGTGCTGCGCCGTGCCATCACGGCCGCCAGCTCATGAGTTAGGCAGGCCCAGTCAACAAGTAAGTCGTCTACCTGGCTTCCGGCCAGCCCCGGGCATCTTAGATGCCTTCCGCTTGAGGCGGCCCGTGGGAACGCATTCTATCCAGTGACGGATAATTTCCCAGCTCATTGGGCTGCTGTGCTGGGAACCAGACGTTCCCCGCACGGGGAGTGATCTACCGGTGACCGTACTGGCAGTGTGGGGCCTAGCCAGATTCCAGCTCCCTGACCTCGGCTCGAGGACGTGACCAGATGACATCCCCGTTACAACTCGAAGCGACCGGATACGCCGGGTAGCCCACCCCGGGCTATGCCCGCACGCCAAGGGCAAGAGGCCAGCGTGCCTGACCGATTCAGGCATGCTGACTATCGAGTGCTGGGACCAGGCTCCGGGCGTCCCGGTGCTCCGCGAGGCGTCCGGTCTTACCGAGCGCGGCGCGGCCTGGCCATCATCGACGACCCGACCGTCGGCGCGTAAGACTGCCAGTCCGCGACCGGCCTGGCCGGCAAGTGTGCCTGGGCCGAGATCGCCTGCGCGGAAGTGTCCGCCCGCCAGCTCCTGGCCTTCGTCCCGGCCATGACCGCAGCTTCGCGAAGAGAGGCATCACGGCATGCATGAACTGATCGTCAGCCCGTTTCTTGACAGCCATCTCGTTCTGCGTCCGGGGCAGCGGAACGCGATCAAGATCTCACGGGGCAAGTACGCGCAGCTCCAGTCGGCCGGGCTGGCCGGGTCGTGCCCGGACTGGCTGGCCGGCGCGGTATGGCGTTCGTGGGGCATGGACGTCAGTGGGCGGCCGCTGGGTGATTTCGCGCTCTTGCGCGCACCGTCGCCGCTCGGGTACGGGCGGGCTTCGTATGAGCTGAACATGGGATGCAACTACGCCTGCAAGCACTGCTACCTCGGCCTGAAGGAGTTCGCCGGGCTGGACTGGCCCGCGCGGGAGCGCATCCTCACCGCCATGCGCGACGCCGGCGTCCTGTGGCTCCAGCTGACCGGCGGGGAACCGATGATAGATAGCCTGTTCGGGGCCACCTACGAGCGTGCCTTCGACCTCGGCATGATGATCGAGGTACTGACGAACGGGTCCCGCCTGTCCAGCCCCGCGATACTCGGCCTGCTCACCTCGCGCCCGCCGCACCGCGTCACGCTGAGCGTCTACGGCGCCACCGAAGCGAGCTATGACGGCCTCACCCAGCGGCGCGGCTCCTACAAGTCCTTCATCAAAGGACTGACCGCGGCCCGCGAGGCAGGCATCCCGCTGGACCTGAGCGTCGTGATCACCACAGATAACGCCCACGAAGTTGACGCCATGCACGCGATGGCCGGACGCCTCGGCATCAGGCACCGGGACTACCGCAACATGTCCCCGACCATTTACGGCGGCGGGGAGAGCCTGCCCTCGCAGTCTCTTCCGCATCTGACCAGGCCCGAGCCGTTCACCGGATGCGATGCGGGACACACGTCCTTCCACGTTGACCCGCACGGCCGGGCCAGCATCTGCAAGGTCGGCCGCGAGCCGAGCATCGCGCTGGCCGAGGAGGGACCCGAGGGCCTGCACCGTCTCGGCGGCATCGCCGACCAGCTCCTTCGCCGGCAGGGCGGCTGCACCGGATGCACCCTGAGCGCCATGTGCGGCACCTGCATGCCGCTGGCGGCCAAGTACCGCCAGGCCCAAGCCCCCTTGAACCGTTACTGCCAGCACACCGAGAGGAGGTGAGCACATGGGACCCGTTCTAGTCAACCTCACGGCCGCGCCCGGCGCCGAAGACGAGGACATCGCCTTCGTTGACGATGTCGACAGCCTCAGCGGCACTGAGGTCATGCTCGGCTGTGGCAACGACAACCCGTACTGACTGCATCCCCCGGGGACGGCCGGGCGCTTCCGCGCCGCCCCCGGGGGCCTACCGCTAGGATCGCAATGTGATTACCGGAAAAGCCGGCTGGGAAGACGCGCGGGAGCTTATCGAGAAAGAAACCGGCCCCATCCGCGCCGTCATGGAACTCTCAGAAGGCCGCAACTCGGAAATCTCCGTTATTGTCCGCACAGACGGCGATGCCACGTTCGTCAAAGGCCGCAGGACCGGCCACCCCCAGGCGTGGACCCAGGAGCGCGAGAGAATCATCAACCCGCTGGTCCGGCAGATCTCCCCGGCACTGAAATGGTCGTCCGTGAACGGCGGCTGGGACCTGCTCGGATTCGAGTACATAGCAGGCTTTCACGCCGATTACTCGCCCGGTTCCCTCGATATCCCCAAGGTCATGCGCACGCTGCTGCAACTCCAGGAGATCACCTGCCCTGACATCGACGTCAAGCGCGCGGACCAGCGATGGGCCTCCTATACCGGCACGCCGGAACTGCTGGCCGGCACCTGCCTTCTCCACACTGACTGGAGCCCCGGCAATGTCCTGGTCAGCGACCGCGCGTACCTCGTGGACTGGGCCTGGCCCACCACGGGGGCGGCCTGGATCGACCCGGCCTGCCTGGCCATCTGGCTGATCGCTTCGGGCCACAGCCCGCGCTCAGCGGAGTCCCTGACTTGCCGCATCCCCTCCTGGCAGAACGCGCCCGCCAGCGCACTTGATGAGTTCGCGCGAGTCCAGGCGCTCATGTGGGCCGGCATAGCAGCCGATTCCCCCGAGCCGTGGAAAAAGAACCTGGCCGGGGCATCCCGGCGATGGGCTGACCACCGCGAAACCCGCTCATCCCCCTCGGGACACCGAGATGAATGACAAGAGCGCGCCGCAGATCCACCCGTCACAGCGCCTCACCGCGCCCGACGGAACCCACGCGGACATAGACACCGAAATCGTTTCCCTGGTACGCGCCCTATGGGCGCTCAACCTGACCACCACAGCGTCCTGCCAGGATTTCGGAGAAGGAGCGGCAGGCCAGCGCGCGGCCAATCAGCGGCCCTCCAGTTACGGCGGTGACGAATTCATCGCGTACTACACCGGGTATGCGTGGCTCAAGATGCCGGTACCGGACGCGCTACGCCTCGCTAACACGCTTATCGGCACCGAATTCCATGACAAGGTAACCCGGCGCTGGGAACCCGGCTCGTGGCGCATGCACGTGCCGGTAGTATTCGATGAGAACCGGGAAATTATCCTCGACGGCGCTGCGCAGATTCATTTTCCCCGAAAGCAGATAGCGAGCCTGACGTCTACCCTGGAACGCGTCCGCCGCTAAGAGAGATCGAGGAGGACAGGACGCCGCCGGACGGCCAGTGCTCGAAGTCTCCGATCCGGCCGGCGGTCATCGGAGCACGCGGGCCGCCGACCACGTCGTTGAACCGCATCGCCGCCACCCGCATGGATGGTCAGCCGGACAGCAGTTCGAACCAGGTCACCGTCCGCCGGCACGCCGCCGCCAGCCCCACCGCGCCGCCAGGGCCGCCACCATCTGAAGCCCGCGACCGCCTTCCGCATCCCGGCCAGCAGGGTACAGCTCCGGTGCCCCAGGCCCGCTCCGGTCGGTGACCTCGACCCGGACCACGCCGTCCCCCGCCCTGACCGCGACCGTGACCGTCGCGCCCGCAGCGCCCGACCGGCTATACCGGACACTATTGCCGAAAAGCTCCGTTACCAGCAGGGCGGCGTCGTCCCCGCACAGGTGCCCGGGACCAAGCACCCCGCTGACGAAGTGCCGGGCGACCCGTGCACGCTCCGCCCGCCCGGCAAGCGTCACGCTCTCCCGGACCACCACCCCAGTCATCAGCGCACCCATCCTTCCCCGCCTACGCTGCCCCGGGGGAAGCCACCGGGCCGCCGGGCGGACACACCGGGATGCACGCTCGACTCAGCGGCACACGTCAAGCCGGAACACGCCACCGTGCCGGCCCGTCAGTGGCCGTCCGTGGAAAGCCGACAGTACGCCGATCGTCCAAACGGGCCGGACGCCATCCGCTATGTGTCCGTGGACACCGCGACACAGGGACCTACAGCGCGACAAGGTGACACACGGCGGGACAGAGAAGAAACGGCACACATGGCCGAGAATTCGCAGCTATCGGGCCGTTGCGGAGAAACCTCATTAATGATGGTCAAGGCCCCTGACGCAAACCGGCTTCCGGAACGACCCGCCCGGCCCAGCCCGCAGGCACCAGCCAACCCGGTGTCATCCGCGGCCTGGTACTTCGAGCCGACCTCACCAGATCAGCGGAACTAACCACCCAGCCGATCTTGCAGGACGAGAGCTTCGGCCTGTCAGTGACTGCACGCAGCTCGATGAGCAAGGAGACGGCGCAGCGTTCGGTCATGCCCAAAAATCGATCAGCTAGTCTATTGCATCACTGGTAGGCACAGGAAGAATGACAGTGACGCTGACGCTCACTTGACGGCCGCCGGTTGCCAACCGAAGGGGCAGTGAATGGATGAACGGAACAGGGAAGTTCGATTCAACGTAAGGCTGGGTGAGAAGATCCGGAGTCGCCGCCGTGACGCGGGTTTGGTGCAGGCGCAGCTAGCACAGATGTCGGGGCTCTCGCGGGCATCCGTCACCAACATCGAGGCCGGAACGCAAGCTCCGCCGCCCTACCGTCTCGCCCTGATCGCAGATGCGCTCAGGGTGCATGTTGCCGACTTGGTGCCAACACTCGACGAGATTGGGGAGTCGGCGCTTCCGGATAGCTTCGCCGCCGCGTTTGCCAGGGTCACGGCGGAGGCTGACAAGCAGGTGGGAAAGGGAATGCCTGGTGGCCAGGGCTGACGTTGCCGCGAGGCAGCTGCTTGACAGGATCGGCTGGACAGATCCGCCGGTTGATCCAGCACGAATCGCTGCGGAAGTTCTGGGTGTTGTCATCGCCGAGGTGGCCATGCCGCCGGACATTTCAGGCATGCTGGTACGCGAACCAGAACGTGTCGTCATAGGGGTAAACGAGGACCACAGCGCTGCCCGCCAGCGCTTCACGATCGCCCACGAACTCGGTCACTTCCATCTTCACAAGGGACGCTCGACGATCATCGACTCGGACGTGCGGGTGAACTTCCGCGACCAAGTCTCGAGTTTGGCGACCGACCGGGAAGAGGTCGAGGCGAACCGCTTCGCGGCTGCACTTCTCATGCCCGATCACATGGTGCGCTCCTGGATCGAGCGCGAGTCATTCCAGACCGCGCCGGAACTCGTGGAACGACTCGCCAAGAGTTTCGGGGTCAGCAAGGTCGCGGTCAGCTTCAGGTTGGTGAACCTCGGGCTGATCCCGACCCCTGTTGACCTCGGCTACGAGTAGTCCGCACCCGGGGTTGACGGTGTGCGCCCCGAGGCTGTCCGACGATCCCCGGCGACACGGAGCGCGCGAGCCGAAGCGCGATAGGTCCGCTGTGGCGGTGAGTTCGCCAGCGTCGAGGATTTAGAGGGCAGCACGCGGTGCGACAGCTTCCGACTCCACGGTTACCAACCGTTCGCCTTGGCGACGCATGGCCTGAGGTATCCCACGATTAAACCATAGTTTGCGATATGTCGCGATTGTGAATGACAGCTAGAGTAACCTTCAAAAAATGTTGCAGACCATCTTCTGCTGTGCGATCCTTTAACTGGACGGTGAACAAGTCCCAGCAGCAACAGGAGGTTCGGGATGGACTCGATGGCTTCGACCCCTGACCACAAGGTGAAGCAGGTGGCGATCGTCGTGAACCGCAAGGAAGTGCTGCTTCCTGCCAAGGAAGCGACAGGCGCGGAGATCAAGCAGGCGGCAATTGCCCAGGGAGACACCACAGTGCGGCCGGACTCCCGGCTTTTCCGCAGGGAAGGAGACAGCTGGGACTTCGTCCCTGACAACGAGACGATCAAGGTACACGACGGGGAGCGGTTCCGGGCCCAGGGCAAGCAAGAGGACTCGTGACCGGGTACACCAGGGCCGTAGCAGACCAGGTCGAGGAGCTAAGGACACAGTTCGCCGACAAGGCGGTTACCGCTGAGCCCGACGGTTCCGGGGGCGCCTATGTGGTGATCGACCCGATCGACCCAGGGCCCGCTTATCAGCAGCGGAAGTGCTGGCTTGGCTTCCAGATCACCTACCTCTGCCCCGACGCCGACATCTATCCCGTCTTCCTGGATCCCAACCTGGTGCGGATAGACGAAAAACCCCATACACCACCAATCACCCCGGCGAGGTGGCGCGACCGGGACGCGCTGCAGTACTCCTTGAGGTCGCCGCAGCGCGACCCCGAGCTCGACACGGCGGCGATTAAGGCAGCGGGGGTGATCGCGTGCCTGGCCGAGCGGTCGTAAACCCGCCAGCGGCGGGGATGTCTCTGACGGTACCCCCAACGCTGTGGGATCAACTGCAGGCTCACATGTTCCCTGGTGACGGCGACGAACACGGCGCGATCATCCTAGCTGGGCTGGCTGCCGGGCCCCGCGGGCCTCGCCTGCTGGCCCGTGACCTGATGGTGGCGGCCGACGGCGTGGACTACGTACCCGGAGAGACCGGCTATCGTGCCCTCACGGACGACTTCGTTAATCGCGCGATCGACCGCGCCGAAGCCGAAGGACTCGCCTACGTTGCGGCCCACTGCCATGGAGGCATCGCCTCTGTCTCGTTCTCCGCGCCCGACATGGCAAGCCACGAGCGCGCTTATCCAGCGATCGTGCAAATGCTGGACCGCCCAGCCGGAGGACTCGTTCTAGCCCGGGAAGCTGCCGTCGGCGACGTGTTCTTGCCCGACGGTACGCGTAGCAAGCTGGCCGAGGTCGTGGTCCCCACGCGCAACCTGCTGCGGCTCCGGCCCGAGCCCGCAGCGCCGACAAGGGGCAGCGATCCCGGCTATGACCGCCAGTCGCGTCTGTTCGGGCCGGCCGGTCAAGCCGCGCTCAGCAAGATGCGAGTGGCTGTTGTCGGCCTCGGCGGCATCGGCTCCATCCTGGTTGAACTCCTTGGCCGGCTCGGAGTCGGGCACCTAGTGCTGATCGACCCCGACAAGGTCGACCCCACGAACCTGCACAGGCTGCCTGCCGCCCGTCGCCTCGACGCGATGACCTGGCTCAGACGCGACGGTGCGCCCGACTTCGCCAAGCGGCTCGGGGAGGTACTAAGCACACCCAAGACCCGGCTCGCCGGGCGTAACGTCCGACGCGCGAGTCGCACGGTCAAGGTCACAAGGCTACGGTGCGACGTAGCGGACCCACGGGCGGTCAAGGCGCTAACCCAAGTCGACTGGATCTTCTTGGCCGCCGACACGAACACTGCCCGGCACGTGACCAACGCAGTCATCCAGCAATACCTCGTGCCCGGCATCCAGGTCGGGGTCTCAGTCCCGGTCGCAGACGATGGCAAAGTCGGCGAGGTCCATGTCGCGATCCGCCCGCTGATCCCCGGGGCCGCATGCCAATGGTGCCAAGAACTCATCAACCCGTCTGAGCTCGCACTGGAAGCCCAGCCCCACTACGTGCGCCAACAAGCCCGGTATGTTCGCGACCTCCCCGCACCCGCTGTGATGACCCTCAACACCATCGCCGCAGGCGAAGCCGCGAACTATTTCATGTTCTCCAGCGTCGCCTTGCACACGGACGATGTGGACCTAGACGCGCGCACCCACTTCCCACGCACCAGAGAACGCGATCGCCAAAGTGCAGCGGCCCGACCACGCTGTCGATGGTGTTCACCCGCCCCAGGCTCCGCCCTCGCGCTCGGTAGCTCACGCCCAGTACTGCCAAGCGTCGACGCGAGGGATACACGCTCGACTCAGCGGACCGCGTCAAGCCGGAACAGCCCGTTAGCCGCCCCGTCCGTGGCCGTCCGTGGAAGCCGACGGTTACACCGACCGTCCTGGCGGCCCGACGCTGTCCGCTATATGTCCGTGGACACCGCGACACAGCGGTCCACAGCGCTACAAGGTGACACACGCTGGGACGGAGAAGAAACGGCCCGGATAGCCGAGAATCCGCAGCTATCGGGCCGTTTCCCCAGGGTGTGGCAGGTGTTGGGTTCGAACCAACGTAGGCTGAGCCGACGGTTTT
>OBLT010002065.1_pt1 | contig 12623 bp, 10 predicted proteins | sample 1518721 | NCBI WGS metagenome assembly OBLT01 (sample SAMEA3539307, study PRJEB22396) | soil metagenome | biome: tundra; feature: field; material: soil | place: USA | collected 2010-05 | depth 0.15 m | reverse complement strand
CCAGGGAGTTGGCCACCGCCAGACCAAGGTCGTCGTGGCAGTGGACGCTGATGGTGGCGCGTGCAATGTTCGGAACGTTGTCGCGAATGCCGCGAATCAGAGCGCCGTACTGCTCGGGAACTGTGTAGCCCGTGGTGTCGGGAATGTTGACGACCGTCGCTCCCGCATCGATGACGGCTTCCAACATCTCAAAGAGGTACGACGGCACGGCGCGGCCGGCATCTTCAGCGTAGAACTGAACATCGCCAACGCAGTTGCGCGCACGCTTCACCGCATCCACGGCCAGGGCCACCAGCTTTGCCTTCTTGCCTGCGAGCGTCTTGCCATACCGCTCGTCGCGGAACTTGCCCATAATGTGAATGTCGGAAACGCCGATGCCGGTGTGAATGCGCGGGCGCGCGGCCTTGGCGAGCGCCTTGCCGCAGGACTCGATGTCGGCGGCAACCGCGCGAGACAGCGCGCAGATCGTAGGCCCCTCGATCTCCTGCGCGATCTTCTGGACGGCATCAAAGTCTTCCGGAGACGACGCCGGGAAGCCGGCCTCGATAATATCCACCTTCAGCCGGGCGAGCTGGCGCGCCAGCGTTATCTTGTCACGACTGCCCAAGCGGGTTCCCGCTGCCTGTTCGCCATCTCTTAGAGTGGTATCAAACACCGCGATCTTTGACGTAACCTTCATTCCGCATCCTCGATGAATGTTTTGGATTTGTTATCGGAGCAACACAGCCGCACCGCTCCAGGATACCGCAGGGGGCTTTCGATACCTCGCAACACCGCATGACTTTCCCGTTCGAGCAATGCAGGTCGATGGCTGAAGCGAGTTCGCCGCCGAGTTCGAGCAGGCCTGCTAGCAGCGTGGCCTACATCTGTTCGTGCTGCTGCCGCGTTCCCGCAAGCTCAACGGTGCTGTCGAACGCGCCAACCGCACCCACACCGAGGAGTTCTATCAGGTCACGGCCTGTTCGCTGGAGATGGACGGGGCCTTCCACTATGAAAGTATGCAGGAGCCGAGAACGGCACTGCGGCCGCGGAATCCGGGAGATCTCGCAGACTCGGGTTCGCAACGGCTACCCGAAAATCCGGGTGCTGTTGAACCGCGAAGGCTGGAAGGTAGGGATGAAGCTGGTGTACCGCCTGTATAAGGAAGAAGGCTTAACGCCGAGGCACAAGCCACGACGGAAGCGGCCGGCGATGCATCGGCGCGAACGGTTCCGGCCTGTGGCACCGAACGAGGTGTGGGGACTTTGTAGCCGACCAGTTAGCCGACGGGCGACACTTTAGCGCTGACCGTGCTGGATGTGTTCACGCGGGAAAGTCTCGCTATCGAAGTGGGGCCAGAGGTTGCAAGTTGAAGACGTGGTTGGTGCACTCAATCCGATCCGCAGAAGCGAGGAGTTCCAGAGCTTATCTTTTGTGACAACGGGTCGGAGTTCACCAGTCAGATCACGGAACTTTGGGCATATCACAACCAGGTGCAGATCGACTTCTCACGACCGAGAATTGGCGTGGCGGCAAGCGGGGCCATCGGAGATGATCTACTCTAACGCCCAAACACTCGTCGCCATCGGAAATCGCGCGATCACGAATCGAATTGTCACACGGCTCCCTGAACTTCCGGTTTCTGAACGGAACGCCCGTTCAGGATGTAGGCGGAACTCCATTTGGTCAGCAGAAAATTGTCGATAAAGACGGCATCGGTGCCGGAGCAGAAAAAGGTGCGAACGGCGTCTCTTGGGCGAACCACCGGGGGCTCGCCGGGAAGATTGAACGAGGTGTTCACCAGAATAGGTGCCGGTCCCTGTTCGCCAAAACGCCCAAGCAATTCCCACAGCAAACGGTTTGTTTCCTTCTCCACGATGTGCAGGCGCACCAAACCGCCGGGAAGTTGCAGGGCGCGGGGTAAGACGTCCGCGTCTGCACGCACCACAGCCAGAGAGTTCATGAAGCGGCACAGTGGCGAGCCCTCAAAGTAGCGAGCGCAGTCTTCTTCACGCACTGAAATGGCGAAGGGGCGAAACGATTCGCGGTGCTTCACGTAATCGTTGAGGTTCTCGGAAACGTATGGCGACCACGGCGATGCCAGGATGCTGCGGTGACCGAGGGCGCGGGGACCGAACTCCGTGGCGCCGTGGAACCAGCCAACGATCTTGCCGGCGCGCAACAATTGGACGGCGGAGTCCAGCGTTTTCTCGCCGGTGTAATGCAAGGAATAGCGGGCTTTAACATTATCGAGGACTTCCTTGATTTCTGGGCGCGCAAAAGATGGCCCCCAATACACCGAGCGGACTTCGGGGTTGCGCTGCTTGCCCATCCGCTGGTGCCAAATCCAGGCGGCCGCGCCCAGCGCACATCCGGCGTTGCCCGGAGCAGGCGGAACGAAGATATTTCCCACCCCGAACTTGCGTTCCAGAGATGCTACGAGAAGCGTGTTGTGAAACACGCCGCCTCCGAGGCACATCTGCTAGATGCCGGTTTTCTTCTGGAATGATGCGAGCAAATCAGAGATCAACTCCGTGATAGCGGCTTGCACACTGCTGGCGAGATTTCGTTTCTGCTCGACTGTGATCTCCGATTGCTCGGCGGTGAGCCCGAGTTCGTCAAACAGGAATGGGGAAGGCACGAAACGGCCAGTAAGGTTGCGTCGAAAATAACGAAGATCGAGCTTGGGCAACACTCCGCCCGGACGGCGCAAAACGCGAAGGAAGACATCTTTGTGTACAGGCTCGCCTTCCAGTCCGAGCCACTGCGTTTTATGTTCTTCCTTGGACGCAACGTAGCCCAGCATGTCGGTGACTCGCGAGTAGAGAGATCCGACTGAATTCGACTAAGAAATTGCGTCTTGGATACGAATCTTGCTGCCTTCACCGAGCGCCAGCAACCCGCCTCGGCCATCGCCTTCGCCGTCGAGCGTGAGAATCAGTGCCTTGTCGAAGGGCGAGAGAAAAAAGGCGCTGGCAGCATGGCAGGAGTGATGGTCGAGGCTGACCACCCTGTGTGTGTCCTGCAGACGCTGGCGCAAAATACGGACGTCGGTCCACTCCCTTTAGCGAACCGGCTCAGTTCCTTTCCTTGTTGGTAGCTTGTCGCTACCGGAGCGAAAAGCGAGAGGCGACGTCGGGAGAATGCACGACGCGCCCAGCCGCGAAACGGATCGCTGGCGACGGCAACGACATCAATGTCGCTCCAGGTGACACCGCCCTTCGACAGACAGTATTGAATCGCCGCCTCGGGAATTCCGCGGGGAACCGTGGGCTGCAACTTGTAATTCTCGAGGGCAGCCTCGATCGCACCATCGCGCACAAGAGCAGCGGCGGTCTCATTCTTGAACAACGATGACAGACCGAGTATCAGCATGACAACCTCGCACCCCGGACCCGCGGTAACGATTCCCCGACAGAAGGGCAAACCATGTTGGATTGGCCATAGTGAGCAATACAGAGCAGACACGACAACAATCGTCGCGTGTACTTGAATACGAAAACCCTGTGAGTGTTGTGCCAACCACCCGTGGACTCAAGATGAAAATCCCGAAAAGAGGAACATTCGGAATGCTAACCCAGAAGGCAGAAGCAAAAATGGAAGTCTGTTTGCAATGAGACATCAAGCGCCTCAGCCGGGCACCGTGAAAGCCGCTTGCCGTCATATAGCGGCCGCTTTGGGGAACGGTCTGAGTTTCCTTATTTGGCTAACCCTCTTTCTTCAGACTGGAATCGCTGCGCTGGGTGCCACCACGCCGGCGTTTATTCAGGAACGAGATAATCAAGTTACTTCTGGGAACACAAGCCGCGCAACATTGTCCTCTAAGACAACTGCGGGCAATCTCTTTGTCGTCTATCTCATTTGGGATAATACGGGTAGCGCTTCTGTCTCAGATTCCCTTGGCAACGCATACGCAAGCGCAGTGGCACCTATCCGATGGAGCAACGGAAAATACAGCGCTCAGATCTTCTATACGATCAACCGCAGCGGCGGCGTGGGTACGATGACAGCAACGTTTGCCACCGGCATCAAGTCATTTGGGATCATATACGCTCACGAATACTCCGGAGTCAGTCAACCCGCGCCGATCGATGTGACGGCCGTAGCAGCCGGTACGTCCGGATCTCTAAATAGCGGCTCGGCCAACACAACGAATGCCACAGACCTACTTTTCGCTGGAGGTGTATCGGCAAATTCTGTGACGAGCCCTGGCGCCGGCTACACGGCACGCTCCACCTCGCAAGGGAACATGACCGAGGACAGGATCGTTTCTGCGAAAGGCTCCTATGGCGCTACTGCGAGCAATAGCGGTGGCGCTTGGGCGATGCAGATGGTCGCATTCAAGGGAAGCGGAACAGCGGACATAACTCCTCCCACCGTGCCCGCAGGGCTTTCGGCAGTCGCCCTTTCCCCTTCGCAAATCGCGGTATCATGGATCGCTTCGACCGATCCGGATAATACGTCCAGTCAGTTGACCTATGGCGTTTATCGAAATGGGATTCGCATTGCCACCACGGCGGCAGGAATAACTTCATGGGTAGATACTGGCCGTGCGGTATCGACTACATACTCCTACACCGTTTCTGCCTACGATCCCGCTGGCAACGGCTCCGCCCAATCCTCTGCGGTGCAGGCGACTACGCCACCGCTGCTGGACACGACCCCTCCAACCGTCCCAACCAACCTATCCGTGACCGGCACCACGACTTCTACGGTCTCTTTGGCCTGGACCGCCAGCACCGACAATGTCGGCGTGGCCGGATACAAGATCTACCGCGGAGGCGTCCAGATCGGAGCATCCGGCGTAGCCTCCTATACCGACACCGGCGTTTCGGCGTCGACTACCTACTCCTATACCGTCTCTGCTTATGATGCAGCGGGCAACAATTCAGCCCAGACAGCACCCGCAAGTGCCACAACCGGGACACCGGACACCCAAGCTCCAACTGTATCCATCACTTCACCTGCGAACAATCAGAACATCTCTGGCGTCACGACCATTGCTGCCAACGCCGCGGACAATGTTGGCGTAGTCGGAGTCCAGTTCCAACTCGACGGTGGAAACCTGGGAGCGGAGCTTACAACGTCCCCTTACTCCACCAGTTGGGACACAAGTCGCACCGCTAACGGCTCGCATCTCTTGACCGCCGTCGCCCGCGATGCGGCTGGCAATAAAACCACCTCATCCGCGGTGACCGTCACTGTCAATAATGTTTCACTCCGGCCTTACAGCACTACCTTCCCCCTTACCGAGAATCCGATTTCGGAGGGTGGCAACTGGATCAACGGAAAAATGGTGGGCCTTGACTGGAACGACGTTCAGACGACTCCCGGCCTGGCCTTTGGGACCGAGTCAGGCACCAATGGCTACGACGATTCGACGGCCGTGTTAACGGGTACCTGGGGGCCGGACCAGTGGGCACAGGCCACGGTCCACCTTGCCAACCAGCAAGGCGGGACGATCTATGAAGAGGTGGAACTACGCTTGCGATCCGCGATCACAGCCCACAAGCTCACAGGATATGAGATCAATTTTCAGGCCAGCAGTGCATCCAACGCCTATGTACAAATCGTAAGATGGAACGGGCCGCTGGGCAATTTTACGTATGTCGCCGATAGAAATGGTCCCGGCCTCCATGATGGCGATGTTGTCAAGGCGATGATTCAGGGCAGCACGATCACTGTATATCTGAACGGAACCCAGATACTTCAGGGTACAGACAGCACGTACGCGAGTGGCGCGCCCGGAATGGGATTTTTCCTGCAGGGCGCGACTGGACTGAACGCCGATTATGGCTTTACAACTTTCATGGCTTCAGACGGATTAACGACCGATACGACTCCACCATCAATTCCAGCGAACCTCGCCGCCAGCATCATCAATTCTTCCCAAATCGACTTTGACTGGAGCGCTTCCACTGACAACGTAGCTGTCGCCGGATATCAGGTGTTTCGCAACGGTACTCAGGTGGCAACCACAACAGCGACCAGCTATGCCGACACCGGGTTAGCTCCGGTGACGACCTATGTTTATACGGTTGCGGCATATGACAGTTCCAATAATGTTTCCGCACAATCCCAGCAGCTTATCGTCACGACGACTTCTGGCTCAGTAACGCCACCATCCATTGTCCAGGTGAATAACAATCAAATCTCAAGCGGGGCAAGCACCGCGGTTACCCTGGATACTCCGACATTAGCTGGAAATACGATTGTAGTTTATGTGATCTGGAACAATGCCGACAGTGTCGCCTTGACGGATTCTCGCGGTAACACGTTTGTAAACGTCGGGGCACCGGTGACCTGGGGTACTGGATACAGCGCACAGATCTTCTACGCTGCAAATATTCTGGGAGGCGCGGACACAGTTACAGCTGCGTTTCAGACCCCCGTTACCGCTTTTGGTGTCGTTTATGTGCATGAGTACACCGGAATCCGTGTGATCAATCCAGTGGACATCACGACATCGGCAAGCGGATCTTCCGCATCATTGAATAGCGGCACTGCCACCACGACGAGCGCCAATGATTTGATCTTTGGCGCGGGAGTCTCAGACAACGCGGTGACTGCGGCAGGTTCGGGTTTCATTTCACGAGACGTGGCATACGGCAACATCACCGAAGACCGGATCGCCGCCTCAATCGGTCCCTATGCTGCGACTGCGACCCATGACGGTAAGATGTGGGGCATGCAAATGGTGGCATTTCGCGCGGCGCAGTGAGCGATGTTGCGCCTCCAGGTTACGATGGCATTTTGGGCTTTTCCGTAAAACTGCACCGACGTCTTCGATCTGGCTGGAGCGGCTTACTAGAATAGTTGTCTTCGCAGAACACGCAGACGGTGAGGATCCCTACACATCTCTCAGCTCGTGCTTGAGCAGTTTGCCGGCGCTGTTCTTTGGAAGTTGAGGCATGACTACGAACTCTCTGGGCACGAGTTGAGGTAGCATATGCTCCTTACAAAAGGTGCGGAAGCAGTCCTCAAATGCGGGACAGTCGGGCATGCGCGCCACTAGAAAGGCCTTGACGGCTTCTCCCAGAACCTCGTCCGGGGTAGCGAGTACGGCCGCCTCGAGCAGACAGTCAAACTCCTGCAGTTGGTTTTCCACCTGCCGACAACTTACCCGTTTACCGCCACACTTCAGGAAGTCCTCGGCGCGATCAATCATATAGATGAAACCGTCTTCATCCACCGTCGCTAGATCGCCAGTATGAAGTCTTCCGTTACAAAACGTATTTGCCGTTTCTTCCGCCTCACGCCAATAGCCCAGCGCGACGTTTTCACCTTCCGCTATAATTTCGCCCATCTCGCCCGGTTGCACATCCAGGCCAGACTCATCCGCTACGCGCAGTGTGACGCCGGGAATTCCACTCCCCACTGATTTCGGCTTGGCGTCGAGAAACTCCGGCGGTAAATAGGAAAGGCGGGCTGTAGCTTCCGTCTGGCCATACATGATGAAGATCTGCGTCCCGGGCAGAGCGCGCTTGAGTTCTTGAATTAACGCCGGCGCCAGGTGCCCACCAGCCTGCTGTACATACCGCAGGTGAGGAAACGCGACAATTCCAATATGGTCGATCACCATGGGATACTCGCGGCTTAACGCGGAAAATCCATCTTTCGGTCTTCCTCGCCAATATCTACGGTTCTGTGGCCACCTGCGGCGCCTTCGCGGGTCCGGCCTCAACCTGACGGCTGGCCCCCAGCACCCATACACCCTTCACGGTATCGAATTGCTTCACAATGCGTGCGGGATTTCCGGAAAGCACGGAGTATGGGGAAGCGCTTCGCGTCACGACGGCGTTTGCCCCCACTACACAATTCCGTCCCAGGGTGAGTTCTCCGCTATCGCAGATGATTGCGGCACCCTGCCCAATCCAACATCCTTGCCCAATGCGAACGGTTCCGCCGTCAGCAGTACCCTGATCCCCAATAGGCACGTCGATGTTACTGAAGTTGTGGCCGTGATCCTGAATCAACACGGAGGCCGCCAGCAAAATATTGCTCTCAATCTCAATATGGTTCTTGGCTGAAATGTGCGAGCGCCGGGCAATGAAGCAGTGATCGCCAATGCTGAGCACCGGCCCCCCTTTGTCTTTTGCAGAACGGTGGGCATGGAGCCAAACGTCTTTGTGGACGGTGACGTAATCCCCGATCTCCATCAAGCCAGTATTGTGCAGGTCGCAGGTGTAGTGAATCGAGACCTCCCAGGTGAGCGAACGAATACGCAGCGCGAACCCATAGGTTGTAGAGTTTGGTGAGGGCCCGAGAAATGAGACGCAGCGAACCGTTAATGCCGATGTGCGAACTGGTAGTACCGGGGAACATAAGTTCTATAACACCTGCTTGCTGCTGCCACTGTAGTGATACCTGCAGTGGAGAGCTGCTGCGTTATACCAAGGGCTAACGGGCTTTGGCGGTCAAGGCCGCGGTGCAGAACAGAGGGGCGTCAGTATTCTGCTTAGAGATCAGGTGCCTGGATCTTTCAGCTGATTCGACCCTGGGCGGAGGCGTCCATTTTTCAGGCCCGTTGTTCGTAGCCCAATGCACGCATGCCGGCAGCAGCTTCGTGGGAGACAATCCATCGCTCACAAAGTCCCAGCCGGTGCCGCCGAGCCGTGCTGCCCACAAAGGCAGACAGTGCGGCGCCTTCGTTGAGTTTCAGTCCAAGCCAGGACTCCAACTTGCGGAAGTCGACTCTACCACCAATCAGGTCTTCATACTTGATGCGAAAGGCTGGGAGACTCGCGGGTAGTTCCGACCAACTGAGCGCAATCCGGTTCCAGTGCCTCGCCAGCCCTGCGGCCGAGTCGACTCGGATATTAGGACGCATATGATAAATGTGATGCCATCCCGAGTCAGAAAGCGATCGGTAACAGTCGTACGGATGGCGTGAGAGCAGCACAAATTTTGCCTTCGGATAGAGCCAATGCAGGAGAGTGGCTTCCGCTGCACCCAGTCGAACTTCTTTGAAACCCCAGCGGATGAATCCCCGCTGGCGCGCCGGTTCCCCAAGCCATCGGGTAAGAAGAGTTTGAAGACCAACCCGGAAATCATTGCCCGGAGGATGCAACGAAGCAATCCAGGAGGTTGCCAGCGAAGAGAAAGGTGGGTAGTTTCCGGCACAGAGCTCTTTGAGTTTTGGAAATGTGGACAGGCGAGTCAGCATCCCGGCGATTTCGGACACAAGCGCCATTTCCCCGAGCGGCTCGCCCCACATTAGCACATGAGGATCGGTGACGAGGATGCGTTGCAGCAAGGTCGAACCGGATCTCCAACCTGTGGCCAACAAGAAAATGGGCGACTCGCCTTCAGTATCATTGTGCACTCGAGATGAACTATCTAACGCCGCCATCGCCTCGGATAACTGCTTCACGCTCGGCCCAGTCACGCGCTCACATCGCACTTAATCCCACAACTCGCGGACAAAGTTTCTCCGTGCTCGCCTAACCAGCTCGCTGGTGACCTTTCTTCTTCCCCCAATTACCCGTACTTCAGATCGTGCGGCGGCTGACGCCGGATCAGCGCCAGCTCGCGCCGGCCCACGGGAAAGGACCGGCTTGCTGTTAAAGGATGTATTTCGCATTTAGTGCTCCGTAGTCCACTAGGCGCCGCATTCGCTGGCGGCAGCCGATGCCGCAACCCGCTGCTCGATAACTCCAGAGTTTGCAGCATAAGATCCAGGTTAAGGAATGGCGCCGCTGCTGACGGCGCAACCAAGGCCAAGAACCCAGGACTCGGAGGGGCCCGGCACCCCATGATCTTTGCCGAGGCTTGATCAGCAGAGACACAGGGGTATTCTGGAACTTGTTCTGGCGATTCGATCTCCCGCTCGACTGGAATCCTTCGGCCCGCTTCCGCCGGCGATGGCACGTCGCGCCACACCGTCGAGTTGAAGGCTGTTGATTTCTTCACGCCGGGCTGTCCGGAACTGGATTCCTCCATGTCGGTTCGCAGCGCGTTTAAGTCGTCCGAGGCAGAAACTACAGGACACAGTAGCGCCAACAGGAAGGCGGCAAAGGCGAACAAACGAAAACGATATCCATCGCCCGTCTTTCCCGCAGGCTTCGGAACAAGCCAGCAAGTCAAGGCAGCCAGGAGCGCCAGAATCAGCCAAAGAAGATTGAGCAGTAATTCCATTACCCGAAAGAAAGACGATGAATTCGCGGTTGGGTCAGTTTACGGCTGCAACTCTTTCAAGACCCTGAATATCCGTAAATCGGGTCTTTGCAGAATTAACTGGAAATTCTCTTTGTGCACCGCTAAGAGTCGCTCGAAACAGTAGTCGTCGTCGGGCAGATAGTAAGGATAGGCATGGTTGATGACGACAACGTAATCAACACCGTGCTTCACAATGCCGTCGATTAAGACGCTCGGATCCGAAATCGGAGCAAACCAGATCAGCTTCCGCTGCGCGTAGTGATGCACGGTGGGCCAGTGTCTGGCCATCACCACGGAATCCGTAGGAGTATGGGAGCGGAGCCATACACCGGCCTCGACTTCAGATGCTAAGATCTCACCGGTACCTGTCTGTTCAGCGTTGACCAGTCCAGTGGTGCGGAGGTTTTCGCGAGCGATTCGCGCTTCGATAACAACGCCAATCAACACTAGACCCATCACCATCAGATAGCCCGCGTACCGGACCAAACGGAGTGGGCTAACTCGCCCTCTGCCCAGTGGCTGTGTGAGCCACCTCTGTACCCCAGAAAACGTCTCCACAGAGAAGATTGATTTTCCTTTATACGCCATCCAGCAGGCACATCCGGCAGAAATCAGCCAAATTGGAATCAACAGTTCGTCCGGAAAATCGCCGTAACCGATATCTTGGTGCGCATAAATCCATCGCGCACCCGAAACAGTCATAAGGAGCGCCACTGGAAACCAAATGATCCCCACGATCCGGGGTTTCGTTCTCGAGGCAAGTGTTAACCCATTGATTCCCTGCCAAATATAGAGACAAGCGAGGGGAGCAACGGGAAGGAGAAACCTGGGTTCCATTGTCCACGGCCAAAGCAAATAGATAATCTCATAGCCCGCAAAGTACCAGTCTACTAGCTCCGTACCTCCCGTCTTCCAGACGGAATATACCCATCCGATGGCAATGAGCAAGACCGGAACAATCACCACGGCTGTCTTTGTCTGGTTGACCCCGCGGCGTAGCACTATATGCGCAAGTATCTCTGACTCGGCCCACAGATTCGTTTTAACCCGCTCGGGGATGTCAGTCCACTTCGCCATCCCCAGTTCGGGATAGTTGCCGCTCTTCACCTTAAGCTGGTTCAGGTAAGAAGCAGGATAGCCAGGCAGGGTCCATTCCAGATGAGCTGGCTTGCGGAGCATCCACACACCCTGCACTGCGACTCCCACCAGCAGCACCGGCAGGAACTTTAGCAGCCGGGTTCGCGCCACGCGCCGATCCTTGAATGCCGTTGCCACGACGACGGCAACCATTGCACCGAGCAACGCGATTGTTCCTGAGGCAATCAACAGGGACGCGGCAACGGCCGCCGTCAATACAGTCCCCCAAATGACTCTTGAACGCACGGTGGCTGCCTTGTCATATTCTTTGCCGACGAGTAACGCGATCATCGTTGTAGAGAAATAGGGAAAGCACGCATAGACCATCCTGGTCGCCCACGCAAAATACACTGGAGACGATAACAGAATGAGGCAAATGGTCGCCGCCACTAAGTTGGGTACGCGACGCCGTAATAATGCATAGGCAGCCATGAATCCGAGGGTCTCGAAAACAGCCATGGCACCCACACAGATGGCGTAGCTGTATCCGAACATAGAAAACAGCACTGCGAGAATCCCCGCTAAGCCAGGAGGTTGGGTGGTTTCGGAATTTCCATTTACGCCATAAAAACCATGCTGCAAGAGAGATTGCGCTGCATCTGCGTAAAAAACATCCTCGCCCATAAAATCGGACGTCCGCTGGTGTAGGAAAACTGAGGACGCACCGAACAGGACAATCACCAAGAAGACGATGAGATCTGCTCTCATGATGGAAGGGCAACTCTCAACCCCTTCGCAGTTTCCGAAGTCCCCTGGTTGGGTTCCCCAGCCTTTAGCGCGAGTCGACATCACGAGTTCTCCTGTATTTCTTGTACCTGATCGATCGCTACCATTGTTTTGTCCTAGCTCCAGGGAAAGCATCCCCTGGAGTAGGACGCAGGCACAAAGACTGGTCTGCCACCAGCCCGATTGATCTCGTCAGGCATTGAGCAATCAACGAGCGAAGGCGCTTCCACACCGATATTGGTAGTCCCAGCTTGCCGGAGAGGGATGCGGCTGCCCGAGTGAAATTGACGTTGTCGTGGACGAGGAACTACGTCTATTTTTTCCACACCGGCTCGATGCAAGCCATGATGGCTGCGGTCTGTTTGGGATGCGTGCCTGAACCACGGTCAGTTCGCATCTGGGGCTGGCTATCAAAGCTGGTGAAAAACGCACGTCCGAAATACTTGCGTCGTAACGCTGGCAGGTATGAGTGACAATCTTTATGACTGACGGCTACTTCTCTAACTCACGATCAGCGCCACTTCTTTGAAATTGGGTGAGGCTCTATGTGTAATGCGTTCATCTGCAGCGAGATTGCCCGGAACTCCGTTGAAAGTTAGCGACTCTCGAATGTCATAGGTTAC
>OBLT010002064.1_pt1 | contig 12623 bp, 7 predicted proteins | sample 1518721 | NCBI WGS metagenome assembly OBLT01 (sample SAMEA3539307, study PRJEB22396) | soil metagenome | biome: tundra; feature: field; material: soil | place: USA | collected 2010-05 | depth 0.15 m | reverse complement strand
GCGATCCGTCCCCATTTTCGGCATTGCCAAGACGTTCTCGTTTTCGTAATGCGCTGCCAAGGCTTCCATACCTGATGGCCTTATGCACTATGGAGACTACGCTGCGCGGGTGACTTGAAGCACACCGCCGAGTAAACCGTACGGCGCTGCGCGCCAGATTTTGTCAGTAGCTTCTGCCCAAGTGAAACTTCGTGGACGCGATGAAACCTCTTTGAGCCGGGGCACTCAATCCCGCCTGGATTCTTTCGGAGCCTGGACCCGTGGACTTGCTGCCCTCTGATCCGAGAGCGGGATCGCCGAAGAGCGCCGAAGCAATGTCGAATCCAAGCCAGTAGCGAACGTCGGGATCGCTGGTTCGGGCTTTTGCCACCAGGGGATCAGAGTCAGCCATGGCGGCGCCTGTGGCAGCCGATTGGGCATTCCGATTGCGATCCATTACAAACGAGGTGGCAACTTTGAAGCCCTCCTGCTCCGCCGGTTTCAAGGCGTCTAGTATTCGCTGCTTGCCGGGCCCCCAGAGTTGGTCGCTCCCCGTTGCTGCAACACCGACGTCGAATCCTCGGCGAATCGCGCCTTCCGGCTGCCGGCGGCGAAATTCGGCCAGCATCGTATCTTCACTGGCGATAGTTGCGCCGGAAGCCGCAAGCTGGTCTGCCTCGGTGATCAAGGATTGCCCACCCCCATTGGCGCGGCATTTCGCCACCAGATCGGCCGCCTCAGGCGCTGTTCGATTGAGCGCTGCCTGGGCCGCATCGCAAACTGATACCGGCGCGCCGGATGGGCCGGGTGCAAGGTCTTTCTTTTCGTTCGCTGCGATTAGCTCATTCCGGGCGGCAATCTGCGCCGCATTTTGCGCTTTCCACACGTTGCATTGCGCATCAAGATACGGTGCTGCCGGTGAATTTCGTGCCCGCGCCGAAGCCGCCGCATCGCAGATCGATCCATGTTGACCCGAGGGCAACGGCGAAGCCGACGGCACTCTGCCGATAGATGCCACGGCGTTGGCAGGTGGTGGCGGCGGAGCACCGCAGACCAAGCCCATTGCGTCGAGCCATTTTCCCGCGCGACCATAGACCCCGGTCGCGATTTGGCCCGCGGGACATACCTGATGATCCTGGGACTTCAATATCGGCGAGCCACCGACAAAAATTGGAATTATTGGCTTGGATTGGACAGCGGAGGGGCCGTCAAAGACCGCCGAAGGGCTTGCTGGAGGGTCTTGGTGAGAGATCGGCAGTCCACAGTAGAGATGGACGTTGTTCACAACGACCGTATCCGCACCCTCTGCGGCTACGTCGAGGCCAAGCACGGCGGGAGCATTCCGCGGACACCACAGTTGCACTGGGCTTCCTCCCGGGCCGCCGGAAAAACTGCCCCTTGTGCTGATTGAGGTGGCACTGGCACACACCGGCGCGATGGCGTCGACATCATCTCCGGCGCGTAGTGCTACTCCGGTCAGGTATTCACCCTTCCAGCAGGGCGCTGTGAATTCACTGCCGCCAGGGCCACCGATGAGAGGCATATACGATCTGAGCTCAACGCCGCCAGGAATGACACTGCCGGCCAATTGTCCATGCGCAGGGGGTGCCAGAGACGAAAGCAGAATGAGTACGAAGACAAAAAGCAGGTGCCCTCGATCACTTGACGCCATGTAAGGCATAACTTGCGAACCATGGTCAAGCTGCGCGGAAACGTGGTGATTGCACTTCTGCATTGAAAGCTCCTTGCCAACAACCGGGATGCATTTGAAGATCGGCATAGTCAGTAGCTCCTGCTCAGGTGAAACTTTGTTGAGGCGTTGAAACCTCGCTGAGCCGGCGCGCTCAAGCCGGCCCGAATTCTTTCAGACCCCGGGCCGGTGGATTTGCTGCCCTCCGATCCCATCTTGGGATCGCCGAAGAGCGCCGAAGCGATGTCAAAGCCAAGCCAATAGCGAACATCGGGGTCGAGGGTTCTGGCTGCTGCCACCACCGGATCAGCGGCAGCCATGGCGGCGCCTGTCGCTGCCAACTGGGCATTCCGATTGCGATCCATGACGAAGGAAGCAGCTACTTTGAAACCCTCCTGCTCGGAGGATTGCAGGGAATCGATGATCCTCTGTTTGCCGGGGCCCCAGAGTTGGTCGCCGCCCGTGGCAGCAACGCCGATGTCGAATCCCCGACGGGCCGCGCCTGCGGCTTGCCTTTTCTCTAATTCGGAGAGGAGCGGATCACTGGCGACGAGATCGCGTCCTTGTGTAGCCAATTGGGCGGCTTCACTCACCAGGGGTTGCGTACCCCCGCTGGCACGGCACTTGGCCACCAGATCGGCCGCCTCGGGCGCGTTTCGATTGAGCGCTGCCTGGGCCGCATCGCAGACTGATACCGGTGCGCCCGATGGGCCGGGTGCGAGGTCCTTTTTTTCATTCACTGCGATTAGCGCATCCCGGGCGGTAGTCTGCGCCTTAGTTTGCGCTTTCCACGCGTTGCATTGCTCCTCAAGGTCGGGTGCTGCTGGTGAATTTCGTGCCCGCGCCGAAGCGGCGGCATCGCAGATCGATCGATGTGGGTCGGCAGGCAACGACGAAGGCGATGGCACTCTGCCGATAGCAGATACGGCGTTGGCAGGTGGTGTGCGGTGCGCGGGTGGTGTGGCGCAGATCAGGCCTACCGCGTCCAGCATCGAACCAGAACTCCCATGAACACCAATAGCAATTTGGCCAGGCGGACATCCCTGGTGGTCGTGCACTGTTCCAATAAAGGACCCCGAAGACCTCTTCACAGCAGGGCCGTCAAACACTGCGTCGGGATAACTCACAAGGGCCTTGCCAGAGGTGGCTAACCCGCAATACACGTGAATGTTGTTGACGACGATAGTGGCCTGGCCTTCCGCGGCCACATCAAGGCCGATCACGGCGGGAGTGGCAGGCGGGCATAGCAGAACCTTGAGGGTCCCCCCTGCCCCGCCATGCCAGACGGTTTGAAAATCACGCCGGTCGTCTACGCCCAGACAGAGTTGCCTGACGGCGTCCACATCGTCACCCGTACGCAAAGCGAGCCCAGTCAGGAAGGAACCGTCCGGGCAGTCGTCGCTGAACGGGTCGCCGCCTGGACCACCGATGATCCCGAGTCCACGATTCTGGCGGGGAGGAACGGATGTCTGTCCATCAAGGTGTGGGAGAAGTCCCGTCAGGAGCAAGGCCAGGATCAGCCAGTGGACTCGCCCGCCGCAACAAGCTGATGTGAGAGTTGGCCGAAATGGTCCTGGCGCCTGCGGTGTCGATAGGGTCGCGCCCTGACGGCAAATGACCAGTTGAAGGACGGAGGAATGACGGTGTGCTCGTTTGTGGAAGATGTTCATGATCGGTTCCTGTCTGTGCGATTGCCGCTGTCGTCGATCGCTTCAGCCACGCTATGCACGTCGCCTGGTAGTGTTCCGAGATCCTGCATATTGCCGGAGAAGGTGCGAGTAGACAGATCTATAGTGCCAAATTGTTGAAAACCGTTGCCTACACATACCAAAGGACTGCCGCTTGATGGGACCGTGAACAGAACCAGCGCGAGCGCACCGAAAATCTTGCGTTGCCAAAGCATATCACGAAATTCTCCCAGGCTAACGTTTGAAAGTTCGGGGGAACCAGCACACGAAGTGACGATTGAGCTGAAGCGTCCCCCCCATACACATAGGCGCGGAACGCGCCCGGAAAGTATCACGCAGGGGCGATTCGTGCTCCGACGCTGCTTTCTCCCCCCAGTACGTGAGTTCGATATGGCTGCGGACTTGCTATCCCAGACCGCAGATGCCCTGTTAAGGCATGACTTGACGCAGGCGGCAGAATTGCTTCGCGCATCTGATCTCCGACCCCCTAAACTAAGTGTCTTTGCATATTCGGTCGCGGGGCCCATCAACCCGACGATTCATCGACAGACAAAAACCCGGTATTCCTCCATAGGCACAGGGAAGGCCCGCGAATGCCGTCCATGAGCGTCGTCAAAACGATACTGGCCCGTGACGGCTAGAGGGCCAAGTAAATCGGCTGAAAACCTTAAAGCGTCAGATGTACGGACGTGCGGGCTTTGAACTCCTTCGGGCTCGCGTCTTGCCTTACTCGCCGACCGTCTCTGCTGGACCGGCACCATGAGGTTGCATCAAAACTGCGGAAGAGCCCAAATCAAGTTGACAAACGCAGAAGCGGCCCCTGGGCTGATCTCTCTGGTTTTGGCTGCGGACAAGTCTCCAGCCGGCCCACCATTCTTCAAACAGTTGGTGATTCCAGTGGCGGCGGAAGTCAGTGGCACCGTATCTTTGTCACGATGCCCGCTTGGCGGGCGCGGCAACGTATCATGTGGTTGCACGCGCCGGCATTTGGTTGACCTTGTGGAGGCCACCCCCAGCGGACACTGTTCCTTCAATGGCCAGTGCGTTTTGCGGTACTCGCCGGATAGACGACTTTCCGCAGCCGGTTGATTCCCCCCATGGGATGATGTTCTGCTAGCGCGTGCCACGGATTGAACGACAGTAACTCACACCTGGATGCAAGTTCGCCCGAGGCATCAACGCTCTGCGCCGCGATATGAAGCGTCGCCACGGTAACCGGCGTTGAAACATTCTCATCCCATTCGACCGAGACGTCTTCAACCGGCATCGCCACCGGGTCAGTCTGTAACTGCACCTTGAAATCGAAGACCGCCTCCTTCGATTCCAAAAAGCGGGACAGTGCCTGGGTGAGATAGTCGTCCGGCAGATCTTCAGGTTGATCGGGTGGAGCAGTGAGCCCGATCTGGTGCGAAACAGCCGAGTACTTTACGGCGTGACCTCCCTCTCCGGTGGCGGGACCCAGCCAGTATGGCGTGCCGCTCCAGTAGTTGATCTCCAGGGGGTTGGCTACATGCTTGCCCTTGATGGCTTTTAGGATCTTGAGCTCTTTTGGTTCCAACAAGGCCAGGTGCGCCAAGACCACAAGATCTCCAACCAGGGGGATATCTTTTTGGCTAACGGTTTCGACGTAGGCTTTGGGATCCGGGAATGGAAATACGGGATGATCCATCATCAGAAAATCCTGGGTGCTGTCGCCGTAACCGGCTATGGCCCTCGCACCGGCGACATCCAAAAGCTTGATCCCCATGCCGCGCGCGGTTCCCGTGCCGTCCTTCTCGAAGGTGCCCTGCGAGTTCGACAACCGGACGATGGCGCTGAAGGTTCGGCCAGGTTGGCGAAATACTCCATGCCGCAGGTGGGATGGAACATCCTCAGCGATGCGAAACTCCGCAGCAACACAACACGTCGCTTTCGCATGCTGGGCCCGTCGAATGTGACCGCAGATTGGCTTCATATGGCCGACAGTAAGGTTCACCATTTGATCGAAAATCTTCGGGTCATCGAGTTCGGGATATTCGCGATTCAGTTCTGGTGTCATAAGGTTGCGTTTCCTCCCCATATGCAACTTCAACGCCGTCTGGCAGCATGGCGTAGCCGGTGCGGCTGCAGACTGCGAGATAGGTCGACTGGGCGCTCCACAAGAATCGCTGATCGCAGCCGGTTGCGGCAGTATGATACGGTAACAGTCCCTCAAAGTGAGGCTGACGCCGCACCTTGCCTCCGAGGTGACTCGTTTATCATTGCGCATCTCCCCCTCGGCTGAGAGCACGCAAAATCTCCCCGCGTACTCGATTTGTCTCGGCCTCATAGCTTCGCGCTTGTTTCTCGCGGCCAATCTCAAGGGCTTCGTCACACAGCGCCAGCGCCTCTGGAAGCCTTTCACCTGCAAACAGGGCCTCCGCCAACAGCGTGAGACAATACGGGCGCTCCACCAGACACCGCATCGCCGACTGGTTGTCCAGACTCTTACGCATCTCGGCGATCCCTTCGGCCAGCCAGCCCAGGTGGGCCAGCGACGATCCCCGAACCACCCTCCCCCACTCCAGAATCTGAGGCAGGCCGTGTGTGCGGCTCAGGTCCATTGCCGCTTCCAGGTGGCGGCACGCCTCGGAATGATCGCCCCGTGCGTGCCGAATCCAACCCACCCAGAACGTTGCATACGCCAGGCTCGGTGGATGAGCCAATTGCTTCGCGAGGTCAACCGATGCGACCGCCTTTTCAATGGCCTCGTCAAGGAAGCCCATCCGCGCCAGTACTCGCGCCAACATACTCAGCGAGGTGACGCGGGTGTCCAGTACGTACAAGGAACCCCTGAACTGGCCGATCGCCGAAAGCGTCAAAGCCCTTTCGAGAGCTTCACGGGCATCAACCAGGTTCCCCATGAAGGCAAGAGTGGTTCCGTGGGCGTGGAGGGACTCCATGATCGAAGCCGGGTTGTCCAACGCGTCGGCCACTTGCCGCATCTCCCTCGACACTTCCAGTGCGCGGACGAGTTCGCCGGAGTTTACCATGCAGGTATGGATTCCCCAGAGTACTCGCACCAGACGGCGGGTTTCGTTCAATCGGAGGCAAAGCTCGCGCGACCGCCGGTGAGTCTTTTCCACCTCCGGCGCCGCATAGCCGCAGGTAGCCATCTGCGCCATTCCGAGGATGAGGGAAAATTCCAGTTCCCGGGTATCGCGCTCCCGCGACTCCGGAAGCGAAAACAGGGCGCTCAAGCCCCGCTCGCTGAGAATAACAGCCTCGGGGTAGGCGAAAACGGCGGCCGCATGACGCGCGGCGCGCAGAAAATGCTGCGAAGCCCGTTCGCTGTCCCGGCCGCACTGGAAGAGCAGCGCAACTTCGGCTGCCATCCCCGGTCCCGTATCGCCCCCGAGGCTGATCAGTGATTCCGCCACAGCAAGACTGCGTGCCGCCCGCCGGGTAGGCACCAAATCGGCGTAGAGCGCGTTCTGGTAAAAAACGTGAACAAAGCGGTAACGGATCGAGAAGGTCCGATCCGGAAACGTCCGCTCTCCGAGTGCATGCACGAACCGACGAACCCTTTCGAGCACACGGAGCCGCTCCTCGACCTCTCCCACCTCCATCGCCAGAACCCGGCAAATGATCGCGGAATCGAATTCTATTCCTTGAACGGCAGCGGATTGTAATATCCTTCGGTCCATGTCGCTGAACTGATCGATCTGCATCCGGATCATGTCCTCGGTACCGGTAGGAATCATGCTACGGATTTCCGCCACATCCAGTCTGAGCTGCCAAAGTCCCTCCTGCGCAACCAGAATTTGCTTGTCTACAAGAAAATTCAACATGTCCTTCATGAACAGAGGATTGCCCTCGGTTCGCTCGTGTACTGCACCGGCAAGTTCCGCGGGAAATTCATTCGTGGGAAAGCGGCACTTCAGATAGCATTCGATATCGCCGGTAGTCAGGCATTCAAGGACGATTTTCGCGCAGACGTCCTGGCGTTCCAGCGCGAGCCTTACCGGCAGAAAAGGATGCGTCCCGGAGACCTCCGAGGGTCTGTAGACAGCAATCAGCAAAATCCGGATGTCTTTCATCTGCGAGCCGAGGTATGCCAGAAGATCGCAGGTAGACGCATCCGCCCAGTGCAAATCGTCAAGGAACATAATGATGGGTCGAATGGTTGATAGCGCCTGGAAGAATCGCACGAACTCACGGCGGAGGCGCTCGGACGACGCATCCTTTGCCGAAATCCCGGCCAAGTCCTCCTTTGCTGGCGAAAGTTGAGAGAGCCACACAGGAGCCACCGTTTTCATCAGCTGCAACGCTTCAACACCCGGTTCGCCTCGCGTGAGATCGTCCAGACATTCAAAAACGGGTACGAAAGGATCTGTCTTCGCCAGCCGCTCGGAACAACGTCCGCGACAGATCCACGCCGGCGGGTCTCCGCCCTCGATTTCAGCTAGGAAATCCTCGACGATCGTCGTCTTTCCTATGCCGGCATCCCCGGCAACGGTCACCATTCGCCCCGGTCTGCGGGATGCGGAGGCGAAGGCTGCGCGGATCTGATCGAGTTCCAGCCGCCGGCCAACCGATGTCTTTACCACTGCTGAATGCGTGAGCGCTGATCGGGTGTCTCGCCCGATGGGCAGTGAGGACGCAAAGACCGGAACATAGCGACCTTTCGGAAAGTCGATCACCACGGGGTCCGATTGGCCGCCGCGATGATAATACTCGGCAAGTCTGCCGCGCAGTCGGTTTGCATTAACACGGACCACATTGTCCGTCTGCGGATCGAATAGGTTACCTCGCTCGAAAACTTCAGCGCCGATGACAAACTCTTTCAGGCTGTCTCCTTTGCCGGCAAGCGTTGTTTCAACAGCGAATCGCAGGAATGCGCTCAAGCGTTGCGATTTCTGAAACAACGGATGAGCGAGAATTCGTTCGAGCTGCCGCAGGACTTCGCCTTGCGCAACAGTTCGGATCGTCTTCGAATCAGGCGCGGGGGGCGCGGGGGCGGGAGTCGGCATGAGAACCTGTTACGGTATTATACTGCCGCAACCGGCTGCAATCGGTCATCCTTGCTACAGATGAAACGCGAGCGATGAACAGTGATCTCCAATACAGTCAGCATCGACAGTCACGGAACGGCAATTCAGACGGAGTTGTTCAGCCCGGCTGGAGCATCCAATGGCGCCGCAGTCATTGTCGTCCACGGATCTGACGGCATGACGGAGCCCTGGGCGGCAAGTATCCGGGAGTACGCAATCGACCTCGCAGCTAAGGGCTTCACCGCCCTAATCCCGAACTATTTCGAAAAGACGGGGACTACCCCCGGCCTACATCTGTTTTCGGAGCCGCCGGCAAACTGCATAGCGAACCTCCATTCCTGGGAGGAGGCCGTAAGCGATACGGTAGCCCATGCCAAAACACTGCCAGGAACGCCGGTCTCGCGAATCGGCCTGTTAGGGTTTTCGCTGGGTGGCCACCTCTGTTTGCGGCTTCGAGGATTGGCGCAGGCTCTGGTTGAGCTTTTTGCCCCGGAACTGCGTGATTTCGGCGGTTTGGGCCCTGCGGGAGCCGCATCGCCGCACATTCAAATTCATCATGGCCTGGCGGATTTGCTTATCCCCTTTTCCAACGCGCAAGCCATCGTCGACGTGCTGAAACACGAGGGCGCCGACCCGGAGCTCTTCTCCTATGAGGGGGCGGGCCACGGGTTCGCGGGCGCCGATCCCAACAATGCAACGGCTCGGCGTTCTTCGAAAGATCGAACTCTGGCCTTTTTGCCAAAATATTTGTAGTCGACCATTAGCAGGCTCAGCCCTTCCCGGGTAACACGCTGATCCTCCACGAGCGCCACGCGAATCGGTTGCGCCACGTCTTTATGCGACTACCATCGTGTGCACTCTCTCTGTAGAGTTGTTGCAGCGCTGCCTGCGCCACTTTGACTCGGCACTATTCGTCTCACTTGAAGGGGGACTCATCTGTGAACACACTCATTCCGCAGCTTCTGGGGTTCGTGCAATCGGTCGAACCTGCGCCCGGCGCCCCCGCGAGCGCTGTCCGCGATTTCCTTCGCGTCGTTGCGGCCAGCGCGATCCAGCAGGATCCCACCCAAGCGGATATCCCGCCGGGCGACCTCGATCCGTTGGTTGTGGAGGCCATTCACGCAGGCGTCGCGCAGGTTGCCGTTCTTCAGAAAACGTCCTCCACCCTGCGACTGAGCAGTGAAACCTTACCGCTCGGTACTCTCGCGGCTCGAGCCGGAGAGCAGGTAGCGGAGACCATCGGTCCTTTTGTCGATCCTGACGGACGGCTGGTGCGGATTGTGACTTTCCAGTCCGCCCCGTTGATCGCCGTCGGAGCCAGCAACCCCGCGGCGATCCGCGATTTCGTAATATTTCTCCTGATCCCACCCGGATCGAAACCCGACGCACCGGATCTCCACACCTGGACGCTCGCTCCGGGAACGGTTTGGATCGAATCGAGATTCCTGGTCGCGGACGCGACCGGCTTCACCGGCCTCCGGGTTGCCGGTGGCACTCTGCAAGTGGCTGCGGGGACCTTCTTCAAAGGCGATAGCATCGAATTGCCTTTCCTGTCGGCGTGGTCGCTATCCGTGGAACCCGAACTCGCGCCGCCTGCAAGCACGGGCTCGGACGCCGAGGCCCTTGCGATCACTTTCCCGGCCCGCCTCGACGTACATTCCAACGCCGCGCCAACTCTGTCCGGCGCCCCGGCGCTTTCCGGTTTCGGCTCCGATCTCCATTTCACCTTCTCCGGCAGTCCATTCTTCGATGGCGCTCAGATCTGCTTTCCCATGCAGAGCGCCGATCCCAAATGGTCCATCGGCGGCAATGCTTCGAACCTCGCTACGTTCACCGGAGAATCGGACGTCGCATCGGCAAACTATGCGTTGCCCGTCTCCTCCACGCCACTCCCCGCCATCGGCGAAGCCACCCACGGCGGATCGCTCGTCGTTCGCTTGAACAGCGGCCTCATCTCCACCTTCGCCTCCCAGCAGGGCGGGCCTTCCAACTGGTTTGTCAGTAACCTCACCGCCAATGCGCAGCGCGTCGAACTCGAGGGCTTGCAGGCCGATTCCGCGGCTCGCTACGACTTCGATCTCTGGAACACCTCGTCGTCTTCGCTGCAATTCGCCCGGCAACCAATCTCCCGGCTGCTCTTCCGCAGCGAGCGGGGCGCCATCGACACCGCAGGCATCTTCGGCGGAGCTATCGGCGATAAATGGGATCTGCCTTGCGCCGCCGATGGGCAACCCTTCCCATTCCAGGGCGCCATCACCAGCTTCGGGCTCCTCTCCAATCCCTCCGGGTCGTGGGTAACCTTTACCGCCACTGCGCCCCCGCCGACTCCCGATCCGCTGCACGGCATCGCTCTCGAGAATCTCTACGTCGTCGTCAAAGCGCCGCGCCAGCTCTTCGCTATTTCACCCTTCGATACGCCCCCACTCCTTTCATCCGGCGTGGCGATTCTCATCTTCGATGTCAACCTCGCCGTCCCCACTCTCCCAGACCCGTACGCGACCAACCTGCCGCTGGCCGCTGCCCAAGGCCGCGTCGCCGTTCCGCTCGGTCCCGCCATCGTCGCAAACGCGTTTGGCATCCACCTCGCGTGGGCAGACGCCGCGACCCCAACGATTCGCGCGTATCTTAATCTGCAGGTCCAATTCCTGACGCCTTTCACCAGCGAACCGAGCGACGGTGACGAGCGAGCGCTTCTGGAAGCATTTCACACTCATCTGGCTTCGAAACCGGAGCTCCTCTATCTGCTCGATATGTCGAGCCGGGAACACCTCCTCGGCGTCGCCATCGAGTCGCCTTCGCACAGCTCCGCCAGGTTGATTGACAATCGCCTTGCCGTTCCCATGAGCAGCGTTCGCCTGCTCATGCAGCCGCAGGTGCAATGGGAGCCGGTACAGATCGAACCCAATCCCCAGCTTCCCCCGTCGATCCCGCCGCTGGTCTCAGAGATTGCCCACTCCATGTCGAATGGCGGCCCTACGTTGGTCGGCGCCAACACCGTCACCCTGGTGCCCACGCTGCCGGCACCTGTAACCGCCGCCATTCTGGACGCGATCCGCCTTGACCAGCCCAGCGCTGCCCTCTTCTCCCTGCCTTTTGGACTCCGCGCGATGACGCTCTTGAGTCCGCCGGACCCCAGCCCCGCTTTCCTCCACCGGCCCGTCGCCATCACCGAACTTCACGAGCCCGCTTTCGATACTCTGACAAGCGCGCGCCAGTTCCGTATCACGGCGCGCAACAATCCGGCTCCCATTGCGCCCGACGCTTTCTTCGGTCTTCCCGGCATGATGCGCCGGTTGGCGAATCTGCTGCCGAACGGTTCGCAATTGACCAGCGTCACGCCGCCGGAGCTGATGGTCCCGCTGAACCTTCAGTTCGCCAGCTTCGTTCCCCTGCAGCACGCGGACCTCTCCGGTTACGGTCTCAGCAGTTTCAGCCAATGGGGCGTAGATGGCGTCGGCTTCACCAAAGCCGAGTTCCAGGTGCTCAATGGCCGCACCGCCTACGAAGTCCTCCAGTCTCGCTCCATTCTCTATGAGTGCGGCGCGCTCGTGGTCCGCACGGTGATCCTGGAACGCCACCCCTCGGGCCGCGTTTTCCGCTCCGATAGCGGATGGGTGGCGATCGGGCCGGGCCTGTTCACGCAACCGGTCTCCTTTGAAAAGGGCTCCGTCCGGTCGTTCCAGAATGTCCGTCGGATTCGCAACAACGGCGGCGTGAGGCAGCTCATCGGAGGTACGGCGGTACAGCCCGTTATTTTCGATGCCGACGCCGATATCCTGGACCATACCGGCACCGTTCCCATCTACGACCGGCCCGGCTACATTCAGGTGCAATTCGCGCCTCCGCCTCCCGTCCCCCCTAACGCGCCCCAGCCGCTCATCGACACGGAACTCAAGGCTCTGTTCGATCAAGTGGGCCCTATCGGCAGCCCCGTCGATTGCGTCATTCGCCTCGGCAAAACGCTCGAGATGCACCTTTCCAGCATCGTCTCCGACGTGGCGCTGGATGACACCGGCCGCCTGATCGGTTTTGCCGTCGCCGTGGTAGGCTCTCCCAAACTTCCCCGCGCCGGACAGTGGAACGTCATGCGAATCGACCCCGCCACCCGCGAGGTCTCTCCGGTCGATCCGCGCCGCGGCGTTCCGGTAGTCAAGGTGGGCCTGGGGGTGTACCGTTTTCGCGAGCCCTCCGATGCGCGCCTCACCAATCCGCGCATCCAGCACGGCCTGCTGCTGTCCACCGAATCCAGCCGCG
>OBLT010002063.1_pt1 | contig 12626 bp, 11 predicted proteins | sample 1518721 | NCBI WGS metagenome assembly OBLT01 (sample SAMEA3539307, study PRJEB22396) | soil metagenome | biome: tundra; feature: field; material: soil | place: USA | collected 2010-05 | depth 0.15 m | reverse complement strand
AATTGCGCTCGCGGTGCTCGTAGTGCTTGGCCAGTTCTTCGAGCGCGCGCACGCGATAGGGGTTGCGCGATTCCGCCAACTCCGCGAATGCCGCCAGCGCCGCATCTTCGCGTCCCAGCCGCTTCTCCATGGCCGCGATATCCCACAGCGTGCGAAAAAGCAGATCGTCGGGCAGGCCCATATCCACGGCCCGCCGGAACAGGCTTAGGGCCTCTTTCCGGCGTCCGCCCTGGTCGAGCCAACGCGCCAGTCCGATCAGGTCGGGCCCATGGCGCAGCGGCGCGTCTTCCGGCGAGCGGAAGGCGAACGGCACGATGGCCGTCAGGCACGCCAGCGACAGAATGTCGATGGCGTTGTGATGGAAAATGGGGACCACCCGGAACGCCTCCTGCGTCCGCAGGAACTCGAAGTAAGTGTAGGGGATCATTTCGCCGGGAAGATCGCCCTGGCGCTCCACTCCAAGGATCCGGTTCTCGAGGTCCACCAGACGGCAGCTTTCCAGGCGCAGCTTCCACAACCGCCGCGCCCCGAACAGCAGGTCCAGGTGTTCCATGCGGTCGAATGGATGGCGGGCCCGCGCCATGCGGAAGCGGGTCTCCAGCAGCGGCTGGTCGTACGACTTGCCGTTGTACGTGATCAGCACGTCGAACCGCGCCAGGTACTCGGCCAGCCTGAATAGCTGAGAAGCCTCCTCGCCGTAATCGCGCATGAAAAACTGACGCAGCCGGAACCCCGACGGCTCGATGGAACCCACGCCGACCAGAAAGGCGTACGTGCCGGCTCCACCGGCCAATCCCGTGGTCTCCGTGTCCAGGAAGGCCCATTTGGCCGGGTGCGATTGCGCGATCGCGCCCGCCGAGAGCTGTTCGAGAAGGTCGTCCGGCAATTCCGCCAGGGCCGAAATGTCCACGCTGCCGTGGCGGCGGTGGCGCTCCCACAGTCTCTCGGTCTCGAAGTGCTCGCCGTGCGGCGTGTGGACCACCTCGCCGGTCATGAGCTGCTCGATGAAAACGCGGGATGGCTGGGGCAGCTTCCGTGGCGGGGACGTTTCCGCCGCCCCGCTTCCCCACTTGCGGTCGATCCCCGCCACGCGGCGTCGCAGTTCGGCGAGTTGTTCCCGGAGATCCTCCATGCTTCGCTTTTTCTTTGCCTACTATAGTCCCTCGAAGACCCGCGTTTCAAGTTGCTATATTCAAGAGAGTGATCGAAAGCGCAGTGATTCCCGTCGCGGGATTTGGGACGCGGCTTCTGCCGGCCACCAAATCGCAGCCCAAGGAGATGCTTCCCGTCGCGCGAAAGCCCATCGTGCAGTACGTGGTGGAAGAGTTGGTCTCGAACGGCGTCCAGCAGATTTTGTTCGTCACCGGCCGCAACAAGACGTCCATCGAGAATCACTTCGACCACGATCCCGAGCTGGCCCGAACGCTGGTGGAGGCGAACAAGGGGGACCTGCTGAAAGAGTTGAATTTCGAGGCTCTGAAGGCCAACTTCTTCTATACGCGCCAGCGCATGCAGAAGGGTCTGGGCGACGCCGTGCTCTGCGCCGAGAGCTTCGCCGGCGAGAAACCATTCGTGGTGGCGCTGGGCGATTCCATTCTCGGCCTGAACGCGCTTTCGCGGGCGGTGGGCCGCATGGCGGATGTCTTCGACTCCCGGCGCGCCAGTTGCGTGATCGCGGTGGAAGAGGTGCCGCCGGAAGAGACGCGTCATTACGGCATCGTGCAACCCGCCGACGGCGCCGGCGACGTGTTCCGCATCGCCAACGTGGTGGAAAAGCCCGACCCGAAGAGCGCGCCCAGCAACCTGGCCATCGCGGGCCGCTACATTTTCTCGCCCGTGATCTTCGACATGATCCGCCGGGTACAGCCCGACCCGCGCGGTGAAATCCAGCTCACCGACGCTATCCAGCTCATGTGCGAGGAGGGCCGCCGGGTGGTCGCGGTCAAGCTTCCGGCCACGGAGAAGCGCTACGATATCGGCAACTTTCCCAGCTATTTTGAAAGCTTCGTGGAATTCGCGCTGGCCGACCCGGTCTATGGCGCGGGTTTCCGGTGCGCCCTGGAGCGCCTGCTGGCGAAAACCGCCGCAACGGTTTGAGCGAGAAACGGCTATTCTTTCCGCTGCTGTTCGCGCTGCTTCTGGCGGCGCGGCTCTGCCACACCGGCATTCTGTGGGAGGGCGACGCTTTTCCCCTGGCGGCCGCTGGCCAAATGCTCGCCGGCAAGACCATCTACCGCGGCATCTGGTTCGATAAGCCGCCGCTCTTGCCGCTTTTCTATCTGCCGATCGGCGCGCGTCCCGGTTGGGCGTTGCGGCTGGAGGATGCGCTTTACGCCCTGCTGTGCTGCTGGATTGTCTACCGGTTCGGGCGCGATCTGTGGTCGCGGCGCGAAGGCCTATGTGCCGGGGGGTTGCTGGGGTTCTACCTGGTCTTTTACGTGCCTTCGGCCGTAATCCCCGTCGCTTCGGATCTCCTGATGCTGGCGCCGCATGCGGCGGCGGTGTGGATGGCCTTCCGGCGGCGTCCGTTCTGGAGCGGCGCGCTGGCGGCGGTGGCATTCTGGATCAGCCCAAAGGGAGTATTCGTGGCGGCGGCCTGCGCGCTCTGGTATCCGGCGGGCATCCCTCTCATGGCCGCCGGATGGGCGGCGGTGAGCGGAGCGGTGGCGGCATGGCTGTGGAGTTGCGGCGCACTCGCGCCCTACTGGCGGGAGGTGTGGCAGTGGGGGTTGCTCTACGCCGGAACGCCCCTGGCCGAGCCGGTCAAGAACGGGCTGCTGCGCACGTTTAACTGGATGGGCTTCCACGTGGCCGCGTGCGCGGCGGCCGCCTGGTTTCTGGCCAAAGGCGCCGGCGGCCGCTTCACCCGTCTGCGCTGGGCCGGATGGGTAATCGTTTCCGCGGTCGGGGTGGCGGCGGGGCTGCGTTTCTTCCCGCGATACTACTTCTTGCTTCTGCCCGCCATCGTGCTGATGGCCGCGCGCGGGTTCACCCTGCTCGGCCGCAGCCGCGCATTCGTGGCGGCGCTGCTGCTGATTCCCCTCGCACGGTTCGGTCCCACCTACGCGACAGCGCTGACCGGCGCGGTCTGGCGCGATACCGAAATGGACCGCGATAGCCGGGCGGCCGCGGCGCTCATCCGGGAGGCTAGCCGGCCCGGAGATACGCTTTTCGTTTGGGGATACCGCCCCGAAATATACGTTTATGCGCGGCTGAGCGCCGCGAGCATGTTCCTGGATTCGCAACCTCTCACCGGCGTCCCAGCCGACCGGTACCTGACCCAATCGGCGCCCGTGGAGCAGGAGGAAGATCCGCGGAAAAATCGCGCCGAACTGGCGGGCACGCGGCCCACCATCGTCGCCATCACGGCCGTCGCCGCCGATAATCCCCGTCTCGATATTGCGCAATACCCGGACCTCCGGGCGTGGTTCGCGCAGTACCGCCAGGTGGCGCGCACCCACAATACCGTGATCTACCTGCGCCAGTCGCGCTGAGTGGGCCGTCCCCTTGTATAATCGGTGGGGAGCATATCAATGGATTTACGTCCGCTGCACGACCGCGTCATGGTGAGAAAGCTCGACGAAGGCGAGCAGATACGCGGGGGAATCATCATTCCGGATACCGCCAAGGAGAAGCCCCAACAGGCGGAAGTCATCGCCGTGGGCAACGGCAAATTGCTGGAGACCGGCGAGCGCGTGGCGCTCGATGTGAAGGCCGGCGACCGCATCCTGTTCGGCAAGTACTCGGGGGCGGAAATCAGGATCGAAGGCGCCGAGTACTTGATTTTGAAGGAGGACGAGATCCTCGCGGTGCTGGAATAAGAGCGAAAGCACATCTGGGCCGGGGTAGCTATGATAACCTAGTCGTTGACACCCTATCAGGAGTTGTTTCATGTCTTTACGGATGGGGATCAGGCCCCTTATGGTCTGCTCCGCGCTTCTTGCCATCGCCCCGGCCGCCTTCGCCCAAACCAAAGTGGCGGTCATCAACCTGCAACAGGCGGTCTTCGAATCGGCCGAGATCAAGAAGGCCAACACCGAGATGATGGCCAAGTACAAGGCGCGGGACGACGAGATCGAGCAGATCAAGGCGCAGGGCGCCGAAGCGACGCAGAAGCTTCAAGCCGGGCAGGATACCCTGACGCCGGAACAGCAGGCCGCTCTTGAGGCGCAAGTTGCGCGATTGCAGCGCGATTTGCAGCGCAAGCAGGAGGACCTGCAGGCCGACGTGCAACGCGATCGCGACGAGGTTCTCTCGAAGAGTTCGGACAGAATGACCGCGATCGTCAAAAAGATCGCGGAGGAGCGCGGCTTCGACGTTGTGGTGGAGGCCTCGGGCTTGCTTTACTTCAAGCCCGCCACGGACATTACCAAGGACGCCACCGCCGCCTACGATCAGGCCTATCCGCCAGCGCCTGCGGCGGCGGCGAAGCCCGCGGGCAAGTAGGGTAGGCCATCACGGGAGGAGCATGAGCGGCTATCTCGACAGCTACGGAGCCGGCGACGAAAGACGCGAACGGATCGTCCGCAGGTTTGCGCTGTGGACGGTCGCCACCCTGGCGATCGCCGGGGCTCTGTACTTCGCCTTCCATTTCGTCATCCCCAACCGCGGCGAGCGGAGCCAGGTGAGTAAGTTTTTCCAACTGCTGGCGGCTAGGGATTACAAGCAAGCCTATGCCATGTGGGGCTGCACGGATGCCAAGCCGTGCCGCGATTACCCGATCCGCTTATTTATGCAGGATTGGGGCCCTGACGCCGTCCCTGTTACCACCTTCGAAGTGCTGGACGGCGAAACCTGCGGCTCCGGCGTGATCGTCGACGTGGATGCCGGAAAGGCGGGCGACAGGAAGCTCTGGGTGGAGCGCAAGAACCAGGAACTCGGGTACCTCCCGCCGGGCTTCAACCGGTGCCCCCACAGCAATCGCATCTACAACTTCGTCCGCAACCTTCGCTACCGCGCGCACGGTCGAACGTTCCAGTGATTTTTCGCTTCCCGCCCCCCTCCGAAGCCGCGAGGACGCCGATTCGGAGCCTGACCCTCAGTTGGCCGATGCTTCCATGAATCTCCGGCTTCCGCGTCGCGCACTCGAAGCCTCCCGAGCGCGCCCGCCGGAGTCTAACCCTGCTATACTGAAAGCGCCTTTTGAAAGTCCCGCGAGAACCTGGCCGAAATCCAACATCTGCCTCGTCTGGCAGGAACAATTGGGAGACAAAGAAGCCATGAAAAATATTTTTGTAGGTAATTTGGATTTCGCGGCCACGGAAGCCTCCCTCCGTTCGCTTTTTGAGCCTTACGGGAGTGTGGAGCGTGTGAGTCTGGTGACCGACCGGGACACTGGCCGTTCCCGCGGCTTTGCTTTCGTCGAAATGACGGACGCGGCCGAGGCCGACCGGGCGATCGCGGCTCTGAACGGCGCCGATCTGGATGGTCGCGCGCTCAACGTCAATGAGGCCCGGCCCAAACCGCAGGGCGGCGGCGGCCGGGGTTTCGGCGGCGGCGGCTCGTCCCGCGGTCCCCACGGGGGTGGCCCCCCGAAGCAGCGCCGCGAGCCTCGCTGGTAAAAGTCCGGGATCGGACTACGGCGGCCTGGCCCAGACCGGCGCGGCCGCCTCTTTGAGGAGCCCCATTATGGCTACGCGTTCGCGTACATCGTTTCAGAAACGGCAGAAAGAGATCGCCCGCATGGAGAAGCAGCGCGACAAGCTTGCCAGAAGAGCGCAGCGCAAGTTGGCTCCAGCGGAACCTCCCGAGGGCGAAGGCCTGGAAGGCATCGAGGGTATTGAGGGTATTGAGGGCGCCGGGGGCGTCGAGGGCGCCGAGGGTGCGCCTCAGGACCCGGCGAATCCCACGGATGCGCCCACTGCCGCGAACGGCTAGTGTTCCGCGGGGCCGTAGCGCACGGAGGCAGTAATGGAATTGCGGTACTTGGGATTCGACCAGAAGCAGAACACGCGCGCATACAGATTCGATGGCCTCACGAAGGGCGAACCTACCATCCACTTCGTCGTTACCGCCGATCTGGACATGTTCCTAAAGCACCGCATCGGCATTCAAGAGGGCCCGAGTTTGTGCGCTCATAAGCTCGCTTCCGACGCGCAGACGCCTCGCCTGCAGAAAATCGAGCTTACCAACGACGATTTGCGCGCGCTCGCCGACGCCCGCGCCGCGGCGGATGCCCGCAAGGCGGAGCTGCGCCGAAGCGGTCCGCGCCGCCGTCCTTCCGCATAGGTCGAAAGTTCGCGGCGTCCGGGCCTGCGCCTGCCGCGGTCTCGCCATAGAAAAAAGCGCTGGGTGCAGTGCTCGCACCGGTAAGGCAGGGCCACAACGCCTAAGGCCCGTTCCCATCTGGTGCGGCGGGACGAGCGGTGAAATGCGGAAGATCCGCACGCCGGACAGGCGTGCCCCCGACGGCATTCGGCTTTTGAATCGGCTGACCGCGGATTTACCCCGCTGCGATGGCCTTGGCCAGCGGAATCCGAAGCTCCACCGTGGCGGCGTCCGGAGTGAGCGAAAGCGCCAGGTGCGAGGACGGGCCGTAACAGATCTCCAGACGCCGCTTGACGTTTTGCAAGCCGACGCCGGTCCCCACACTCCCGGCGGGCTTGCCGCTGCCGCTGTTCTCGACGGAAATCCGCAACTCTTCTCCCCGGCGATTGGCTTTGATCCGCACGCGTCCAGGCTCCGTCCGCCCCGCAATCCCGTGCTTGATCGCATTTTCCACGAGGGGTTGTATGGAAAGCACCGGGATCGGAACCTGCTCGATGTCCCGATCTACCTGAATTTCAATCTCCAGGCGGTTGCCAAGCCGGTTCTGCTCCACCTCCAGGTAGGCGCGGACAATCTGCATCTCCTCCGCCAGCGGCACGAAGGTCTTGTCGGATTGCAGAAAGTAACGAAAAATTTCGGCGAGGTTGATCACCATGCGGCGCGCCGCGGATGCGTCCCGCGGGATGGAACCGTATAGCGTGTTTAAGGCGTTGAAGAGAAAGTGGGGGTTGATCTGCGATTGCAGGGCGCGCAATTCGGCCTGGCTCACCAGCCGGTTCATTTCCTGCTGCCGCAAGGATTCCACCTTGGCCGCGATTTCCGCGGCCGCTCGACCCAGCGCATCGAGATCCTCGCCCAGGTAACGTTGCCCGCCCTGACGGCGGCCGAGGGCGATCAGCTTGGAGCTTTCCTGCCCGAGCCGAATGGGGACCACGGCCTCCGCCCAACTCCAGTCCTTCGAGGAACCGATGGCGGGGATCATGGTGGCCAGAACCGGGGTGTGGAGACTCGCGGCGGCCGGCAACTCGCTCTGACCGATTACCGCGTAGTCCTTGGTCTTCACGGCGGCGGCAATCACCGAGGCGGCCCAATCGAGGTACTGCTCCTCGCCGGCGAATGCCGGGCCGCCCTTCACCCGGTCCGCGGCCTCGGACACGCTGCCCTGCCGGAAAACGGCGTGGGTGAGCCAGGATTGCGCCCGGTTGCGCAGCCAGGCGAAAAACACCAGGAACAGGCAGACGCAGATCAGCAACAGAGCTTCCTGCAGCGGCGCGGGCGCGGCGCGTTCGACCAGTACCAGGCGGAAGGCGGCCACGATGACGAACCAGGTCAGCACGGCCGCCAATAGCGCGTTAGCCAGAAAGCGCACGAACGCATCCAGCAGAATGAAACGATAGTCCTGCAGAAGGACGAACAGGGCGAGTGGGATGCCGGCGTGGTGTACGAATAACTCGCTGGACCATGCTTGATCGGCGTGTCCCGCCCCAAAATGGAGAAACGACATGGCGAACAGCGCCAGGCACATGGATGCCGCAATGCGGCCCGAATCGCGCCTGGCGTGGCCCCGAAGGGCGGTATTGGCCACTGCGGCCGCCGTCAGTACCAGGAATCCCGCCGTGATCAGCAGGAGCGCATCCCGGTGGAGCGTGGGCGCACTGCCGGGAACCTCCCGGAAGTGCATCCCAACGGCAACCGCGCCCAGCAGATAGCCAGCCGCCACCAGCACGGGTTGGCTGTCCTTGAGCGACAAGTGCAAAAGCACGGCGGGCAGAAGGCTCAACACGGAAAAGCTGACGGCAATCGTGAGGTTGCGGGCTCCGGAGGGCATGCCGGGCCATGAAAGCACCATCAGCGAGCCCAGGTTCCACACGAGCGCCAGAATCGCCGCCAGAGCGGGTAGGTAGCGCCCGCGCGCGCCGGACCATCCGCGTCCGCTGAACAAGAGGACCAGAAAAATGGCGAAGATCAGCGTTCCGCCCGCGTGCCCGAGAACGTTGATCAAGAGAGGTGCGCCGATTTCGGACATGGCTTTGGACGGCTGGGGCAGGCCCCTCAGACCATTCTCTTGTCATTCGGGGTTGGATTGCAAAGCCCTACGTCTCCACCCTCCGGCGCCGGAAGAACGCCCGCTGGCGGCATCATCCCTACCGCTCGTGAAAAAACCGTGCGGCCATTTTGCATCTCCAACCATACTGTACATCTACAATGGCCCGGAAGACGGCAGGATTGGACCGGCTGAGCCGGGATGCGGCAATCAAGGTCTGCCTGTGCGCCGCGTTTGTGCTGGGGTTCTGTTTTCTGCTCCTGCAGGCGACCGCCTGGAAGCAACTCCGTTCTCCCGAAGTCGAACCTTTCTATACCGAATTGCCCGATGTCGATTTGAGCGGCGTCCCTCCCGCGAAACTGCAAGCCCTGCTCAAGCGGCTGAACGTGCAACGCTGCACCTGCGATTGCGGGCGCTCTGTCGCCAGTTGCCGGAATCACCACCGCTCCTGCACGAATAGCCTCGCCGCCGCCCGGGAGGCGGTAGAGGCGGCAAGGACGCAGTGACCCCGGCGCCGGACTCACCATTGCAGCATCTGCCGCACATGGTGAGCCTGCCGCTTGCTCACGGTGAATTCCTGGCCATTGCTCAGCGTGAGCATCCATCGCTGGCTGCTCAGCGGCGTCATCTTCCGGACGTGATTCACGTTGACCAGCGCATTTCTGTGGACGCGCTGGAAGGGTGTCCCGCGCAGGCGGCTGTCGATATGGCGTAACGCCTGCGTGGCCAAATACCGCCGCCTTGCGGTGACGATCCAGACGAGCTCACGCTCGGCCTGAAACGCCAGGACGTCCTCGATGTTCAGCAGGAAGTACTCCTCGCCGGCCCGGCCAACCACCTTGCGGGTCTTCGCCGCGCCGGGCGGTCCGGTGGCCTCGCTCAGCCGCTCCAGGGACTCGGCCACTTCCCGCGGCCTGCCGTGGAGCGCCCGCGCGCGGTCGAGAGCCTTCTCCAGCCGCTCCTGGCTGACTGGCTTCAGCAGATAGTCGAGGGCGCCCGCTTCGAAAGCGCGGATCGCATGCTGGTCATAGGCCGTGACGATGATTATGATCGGCAGCGCATCTTCCGGCAACCGGCGGATCACATCGAAACCACCCAGCCCCGGCATCTGAAGGTCGAGGAGCACAAGGTCCGGCGTGAGTTGTCCGATCTTCGCCAGGGCCTCGACGCCGTTCTCCGCTTCCCCGACGACGTCGACGTCGCTGAAACCACCGAGCTCGTCCCGGAGAATCTGGCGGGCGATGGGTTCATCATCGACGATCAGCGTCCGGATTGCCAGGGAAGTCATCATCAATGGAGTTAGCTCGAAAACCAGGAACGCCGCATGAAAAACTCACGAGCGGGCGGGATCCATCGGCGACCGGGCGATGAATCGCCGCGAGCGGACGGCATCTTTCCGATTCCAGGCTCTCGTTTCGATTATCGCCCGCCGGATCGAGGAAGCGGCGAGCAGTCCGCTCATCGGCGCTTTCAGCCCGCTCTCGCCAGTTCTTTGGCCGCTGGTGAGAATGGGCTGCGTCTCCCGCGCCAGCCTCTGGATACTCAAAGCTATGAGGAAATCTCTCGCACTCGGCGCTTTGGGTTTACTCTGCGCCGGCTTTGTGGGTCGGATGTCGGCGCAGTCGCTCGGCGCCGGCGGAACGGTAAGAGGAACGGTGCTCGACCCATCGGGGGCGGCTGTCGCGCAAGCCGACGTAACCATTGGGAATCCGGTGTCCCAGTATAGCCGCGGCGCCAAGACCGATGCCCAGGGAAACTTTGAGTTCGATAACCTTCCCTTGAACAACTATCACGCCACTGCCAAAGCGCCTGGATTCCAGGGCGCCGACCAGGACTTGAATGTACGTTCGGCGGTGCCGCTGGAGGTCAAGTTTAACCTGAAAATCGGCCAGTCGACAACCGAAGTGACGGTGACCGAAGCGGCGGACCTGGTCGAGACCACTTCCTCGACTCACACGGACGTGGATCGGGCGCTCTTCGATAAGCTTCCTCTCGAAAGCGAATCTTCATCGCTCAGTTCCCTGGTGACGCTGGCCACGCCGGGGATCGCCGCCGACTCGAACGGTCTCTTTCACGGGCTCGGCGATCACGCGTCAAACTCGTTCTCCGTCGACGGGCAGCCGATTACCGACCAGCAAAGCAAAGTCTTCTCGAATCAGATTCCGGTCGATTCGGTGCAGTCGATGGAGGTGATCGAGGGCGCCCCGCCGGCCGAATATGGCGACAAGACCAGCGTGGTGATTGTGGTGACCACGCGCTCGGGCCTCGGCGTGACCCAGCCCCATGGGGACATGACAGCCAGCTACGGCAGCTTCGGCACGTCGAACGCGGGGTTCAACCTGGCTTACGGTGGCGGGACATGGGGCAACTTCATTTCCGTGAGCGGGATGAACACCGGCCGATTTCTCGATGGGCCGGAGTTCAAGGTGACCCACGATCATGGCAATCAGCAGAATCTGTTCGACCGCGCCGACCTTAAGGTTTCCCAGGCGGACACCGTCAGCCTGAACCTGGGCTTTACGCGCTCCTGGTTCCAGACGCCCAATTCGTTCGACGCCCAAAACGCGACGGCGTGGTCCGGACAGGTGGTGGACAACGGGGGCCTCGGTCCCAACGGCCTGCCTGTGGGTCCCCAGGATCAGCGTTCGAAGATCGACACGTTGAACGTCGCGCCAACCTGGATGCGTCTGCTCAATCCGAACACGGTGTTTACGTTCGGCGGATTCGTGCGGCGGGATCAATTCAACTATTACCCGAGCGGGAATCCTTTCGCCGACCTCACGCCCGGTCTTCAACTTCAGACCGTTGGCCAGAACCGCAGTCTGACGAATATGGGCGCTCACGCGGATGTCGCGTACGCCAAGGGCATTCACGACTTGAAAGTGGGAGTCCACTACGGGCACACCTTCCTCACGGAGAAGGACAGTCTCGGGATTGTCGACCCGACGTTCAATGCCGTCTGTTTGAACGCCGATGGAAGTTCCGACACGTCCGCGACGCTGACGAATCCGAAGGGATGCACCGGGCTGCTGCAGCCAAATCCCGGTTTTGTGCCGCTGCTTGGCTGCTACGACCTGACCAGGACCGGGCCGCTGCCGGCCTCCGATGGTTGCCCTACATCGACCGGCGGCCTGTACACCTTTAACGGGCACACGGACGTCAAGCAACTGGCCCTGTTTTTCCAGGACACGATTACCGAGAAGAACTGGACCTTCAACCTGGGGCTCCGGGGCGAGCTGTACAATGGCATCGCCAAGGCCCATAAGGTGGAGCCTCGCGTCGGGGTCGCCTACAATATCAAGCCAACCAACACCGTGCTGCGGCTTTCTTACGCCCGCACCCTGGAAACGCCGTTCAACGAGAACCTGGTTCTGGCGAGCAAGGGATGCGACGACGCCGTGGTCAATGCGATCATGTCGATCACCCAAGGCTATCCCTGCCTGACGGCGCCGCTGAACGCCGGCACGCGGGACGAGTTCCACGCCGGTCTCCAGCAAGCTTTTGGACGGTATTTGGTGGTGGATGGCGAATACATCTGGAAGTATACCCACAACGCGGCCTACGACTTCAGCATACTGGGCAATACGCCGATCACGTTTCCCGTCGAGTGGAGCAAGTCCAAGATCCCCGGCTATGCGGTGCGCGTCAGCGTTCCGAACCTCCACGGCTTTTCGGCGTTTATCGTTTTCTCCCACGTGGCGGCGCGCTTCTTCACCCCGCAGGTCAGTGGAATCGGCGCCACGCCAGGGGGCGCCGAGGTGTTCCGCATCGACCACGACGAGAAGTTTAACCAGACCACTCACTTGCAATACCAGCCGTGGAAGAAGGGACCGTGGTTCAGCTTCAACTGGCGCTACGATAGCGGTCTGGTGGCGGGCGCCGTGCCGTGCGCGGGAGGCAATTGCGCGAACGGGCCGAATGGGACCGACACGGTAGTGGACGTTTCCGGTCTGACGCCGGCTCAGCAGTTCGAGGCGGGACTCTACTGCGGGAGCGTGCATGCGACTCAGACCACTCCGATCAGTCCGACCGGCCTCTGCCCGGCATCGCAGTACGGGTCCACGTTCATAAAGATTCCGGCGGCCGGCACGGAGGACGACGACCACAACCCGCCCCGTATCGCACCGCGGAGTCTCTTCGACCTCGCGGTGGGACACGACAACATTTTTAACGGCGACAAGTACAAGTGGAGCGCCCGATTGACGGTGGTCAATCTGACGAACAAGGAGGCTCTCTACAATTTCCTTTCGACCTTCAGCGGAACGCATTATGTCACGCCGCGGACGGTGACCGCGACAATCGGTTTGCATTTCTA
>OBLT010002060.1_pt1 | contig 12632 bp, 12 predicted proteins | sample 1518721 | NCBI WGS metagenome assembly OBLT01 (sample SAMEA3539307, study PRJEB22396) | soil metagenome | biome: tundra; feature: field; material: soil | place: USA | collected 2010-05 | depth 0.15 m | reverse complement strand
CTGCACCGAATGGCGCTCATTGGCGCCTCGCAGCGGACACGTGTCGCGAAACACCGCGAGACTTGTTTGCCGCAGGTGAGGAGCCGCTCCTGGATCATTCGCAGGCTTACCATGCAGGTCCGAGCTCCAGCGTCATACTTATCGCCCAGCGTGAGGTAGGCTGACTTTTATGGAGTCCAACGTTTCGTAGAATGTAAACTTGAAACGGAGGACGAAGATGGAGAAATTACCAAGAACGCAGTACAGCGCGGAATTCCGAGAACAGTCGGTGAAATTTTACAAAGAAAGTGATCTGGCATTGGCTGAGACCGCAAGACGGCTGTCCTTGCCCAAGGCAACATTAAAAAATTGGGTTTATGCTGACTAGCAAAGGAAACTCGCCGCAGTAGGCAAGCACCGGAAACCGCTGACTGAACTTGAGCTGGAGCTATCCAGGATCAAGCATGAATCGGCAGAAACCAAGGTGGAGCGTGACTTCATAAAAAAAAGCGGGCATCTACTTCGCGCGGGAATCAGCGTGAAGTACCCGTTCATCGATACCAATCGACACAGCTATGCCGTTAAGGTGCTATGCCAAGCGCTCAAGGTCTCGACGAGCGGTTACTATGCCGCCCGCAGTCGGCCGCCGAGCGCACGCAGTGAACGGCAAACGTGGCTGACCTCGCACATCCGGGCAATTCACACCGCAAGCCGACACACGTATGGTGCACCGCACATCCATGCTGAGCTTTCTGCTCAGGGTGTTGCGTGCAGCCGAAACACGGTTGCCAAGCTGATGCGTCAGGCGCAGATCATGCCGAAGGCAGTCCGACGGTTTCGGGTTATCACGGACTCGCGAAACACCAAGGCGTCGCCCAACTTGCTGGATCGAGTATTCCATGTAGACCGGCCCAACGCCTGTTGGCTGACCGTCCGCTGCTGGCACGGTCCTGTCCACCGCTCATGCTGATTACCTTCCTAGAAGCAAAGGGATGGACTCCTCGTCCACCTGCTCATTCATATCGCTGCAGCGCATAGACCACGGGGGCCCTTGGCAAGCTCAAGACAGATGGCAATGGGGCCACCAAATCGATCTCGCAATGAATACGCCCATTTCGCGATCGCTTTCTGCAGCAGCGAAAGACTGGACAACGTGGTCAATCTTTCCACCATGCGCAGTCGCGAGTTCATGCGCGACTACGGCTTCAAGATAGCTGGCAGCATATTGGCCGGGCTCACCGCACGCGCCATGATCGTGCTGGACAGCAGCAATGTGGTGCGCTACACCTAACTGGTCAGCGCGATCGAAAACGAACCGAATTACGATGCGGCGCTGGCGGCATTGAAAGCCATCTGATCGTTCGCAGGATGAATGGGGCGCAGCAGTAGCTACTGGCATCTCGAACAATCCGAGCCTGGCCACTTTAATCCTCCTTTAATCCTCTTTAATCCTTTTCTGCTTTGTATTCCTGTTAGTTGCCGTTACCGCCGCGCGCACGCAATCCTGCCATTACAGAAACTTGTCCAGCCTCTCGTACAGACTAAGAACGATCTCAAACAGAATCAGCCCGATCACGTACCATTCCAGCTTGTGCAACTGCTTGTTGTCCCACACGTCGGCCAGCGTTTGCGCGGTATCCGAAATCAAACCTAGCTTGCGATCCAATGCCGATTGCCTTTCCTTCAACTCGAATTCGTCTTCCATGCTGGCATACAGCCCGCCCAAGTGCGGAAAGTCCCACAGCGTTTCCGGTTTGTCGCCGATCTCGGCGCGACCCACCATGCGATGCTCGATCAGCAGCATATTGCCGATCTTGGACAGTAATTTTTTGGAACCAGCGCTCACCTTGCCATGCGTGGCCAGCTCCTGCGCCAGCGGTTCGATCTTGTCGAATTCGCCAGCAACTTTTTTCTCATAGAGCGTGAGCACCAGATTCTTGCTCAAGGCATCGGCGATGACCTGCAACTTCTCCAGCGAGATTTCGTCCAGCGAAACCGCGCCGCTTTGCACACCGATGCTATTCATACCGCAGTGGATTTCCAGTTCTTCCGTTTCCGGTGTTTGATAGGGATTGGTCAGCAGCGGCTTGAGTGTATCGATGAACTTGGCCTCGTCCAAACTCTTCACCCCAAAAAGCACCGCAACGCCATAGCGGAACAACACCGCGATGCCGCCGTCGCGATCTACTTCCAGCGTCAACGGCGTGGTGGCAAGACAATCGGCGATCTTGAACAGCTTCAAGTCTAGCCGATCGCCCAGCAGCAATGCGCGCGCTTTCAAATCCTGACGGTTTTTTAATTGGAGCTGCATGGGATCATCCGCATGTACCTAGCTTAGGTAAACGAGTAATGATACCCGTGCGGCGTGACGTTTTTGTTACTAATGTGTTCATTGTCAATGCAGCATTCTGTTTCTCTTATAAAATTATACAAGTCAATCCCGCATACTCACGATATTTGTGTTTTAATTGCACCTGTTATTTTAATAATTGTTTAACAATGGAAATATAAAATGATGAAATCGGCACAAGTTGTAAAAGCATTATCGGCATTGGCACAACCCACGCGCCTAGCGATTTATCGTTTGCTGGTGGAGCGTGGACCGGAGGGCATGGCGGCAGGGCAGGTGGCCGATAAACTGAAAGTTTCACCGGCTACCCTGTCGTTTCATTTCAAAACACTGAGCCATGCCGGACTGGTGGAGGGCAGGCCGGACGGGCGTTTTGTTTATTACGCCGCGAATTTCACGGTGATGAATGACATGCTGGCGTATTTGACGGAGAACTGCTGCGGCGGCAATCCAGAGGCCTGCAAACCGAACAACAAATAATTATTTACTTTTTTAAGGAGCTTACCTTGCAGGACAAAAAATACAACGTGCTGGTGCTATGTACCGGCAATTCCGCACGCAGCATTTTGGGCGAGGTGCTGTTCAACGTGTTGGGCAAAGGAAGATTCATCGCGCACAGCGCGGGCAGCAAGCCGGTTGGACGAGTCAACCCGTTTGCGCTCGAGTTGCTGGGGCAGCATGGGCTCAGCAAGGAAGGGTTGCGCAGCAAAAGTTGGGATGAATTCGCTGCGCCCGGCGCTCCTAAAATCGATTTCGTCTTTACCGTGTGCGACAACGCAGCAGGTGAAACTTGTCCGATCTGGCCGGGTAAGCCCTTCACCGCGCATTGGGGCATTCCTGATCCGGCAGGTGTTGTGGGCAACGACGAGGCCAAGCGCGCAGCTTTCAAAATGGCATATAACCAATTGGCGCGGCGCATCCAGTTGTTCATGAGCCTGCCGATTGAGAAGCTGGACAAGCTCAAGCTGAAAGAAAAACTTGCCGAAATCGGCCGCCTAAAGGATTAACGAGATGAACCTGTTTGAGCGTTACCTGACCGTTTGGGTCGGGCTGTGCATCATTATTGGTGTGCTGCTCGGGCAGTTTTTGCCGGGTGTGTTTCAGGCTATCGCCAGTCTGGAGATTGCCAAGGTCAACATTCCGGTTGGCGTGCTGGTGTGGGTGATGATCATTCCGATGCTGCTGAAAATCGACTTCGGTGCGCTGCATCAGGTCAGGGCGCATAGCCGCGGTATCGGTGTCACGCTGTTCATCAACTGGGGCGTGAAACCTTTCTCGATGGCTTTTCTCGGCTGGTTGTTCATCCGCCATGTGTTTGCCGATTATCTGCCAGCGGAACAACTCGACAGCTATATTGCCGGACTAATTTTGTTGGCAGCCGCGCCATGTACCGCGATGGTGTTCGTGTGGAGCCAGCTGGTGAAAGGCGATCCGTATTTCACGCTGTCGCAAGTGGCGCTCAACGACACCATCATGATCTTCGCTTTCGCACCGCTGGTGGCGTTGTTGCTCGGTATCGCCAGCATCGCCGTGCCGTGGGATACGCTGTTTGTCTCGGTGGTTTTTTACATCGTGATTCCAGTTATGCTTGCGCAACTGTTGCGCCGCCAATTATTGGCGAAGGGCGAGGCAGCATTCAAGCAGGCAATGGAAATAATCGCACCCTTGTCGATGGGCGCGCTGCTGCTGACTTTGGTGTTGCTGTTTGCCTTGCAGGGCAATGCCATCGTCGCGCAACCGCTGGTGATTGCCATGCTGGCCGTGCCGATTCTGATACAGGTATTGTTCAACGCAGGGTTGGCCTATTGGCTGAATCGGCGCCTGGGTGTGGCGTACTGTGTCGCCGCACCGTCGGCATTGATAGGTGCGAGCAACTTTTTTGAACTGGCGGTGGCCACCGCCATCAGTCTGTTCGGCTTTCAATCCGGCGCGGCGCTGGCCACTGTGGTCGGCGTGCTGGTCGAAGTGCCGGTGATGTTGCTGGTGGTGAAAATCGCCAATGCCACGCAGGGTTGGTATGAGCTTGGCAAACAAAGTAAATAATTAGGTAGGGGCTCGATTCATCGCGCCCCTTTCCAGATGTATGAATAGCTCGGGGCGTGATGAATCACGCCCCTACACCAGTGCAATAAAAAGCGGGCATCCGAAGATGCCCGCTTTTTATTGCATAGCCATTCCACTAACCCACCCAAATACAGTGGGTAAGTGGCTGGTTATTAGCTTTGCATAGCCATCTGACTAGGTTGGCAAACTACGCCAACTAAGTCATTGGTTAGAACGAGTGCTTCAGACCGAGGGACAGCGCGGCAGGCGATGTACCGAAGCCGGAAGTGGTGCTGGCTGCACCGGAGTTCTGCGAGAAGCCATAGTTGATGCCTGCGCCGTTGCTGAGCTTGGTGTACAAGACATACAGCTTGGTACGCTTGCTCAGGTCGTGGTCATAACCGACGGAAACCTGGCTCGCACCGCTGTTAAGCGTAGCTCCAAGCTGACCAGTCTTGCCGTAGGCCAGCTTCACCGCATTGTTGCCGAAGTTAACCTTGCCACCCAGATACAATCCGGTATGGCCATACAGATTTGCATTCGCTGTGCCGAGATTGTCACTGGTCTTTTCGTACACCAAACCCACGGTGAACATGTCCTGAGTGAAGCCGAAGCCCAAGCGGTTAGCGGACTCGCTGTCGCCTATAGCCACGGTGTCCAATTTGTGCGACTCATGCGCCACAGCAGCATAGAACGGAGCGGCGTCATACATCACCGCCAAGCTCAGAGCACTGGCATTCGGTTGGTTCTGTGCTACGGTTGGGCCTGAAGAGATGTTTGCTTCAGCCAGATTGACAGTCGCGATTGCAGCAGTGACGCCAGCGAATGCCGGGCTGATATATGCCAGCACATTGTTTTGACGGCCATCGAACGAAGCTCTTGCGGAGCCTACGCCGGCTGCGTTTGCCGTCACGCCGCCCAGCAACGCGCGATTGTCGGCGATGTTGTCGGCGAACACATCCAGTCTACGGGTAGAGAGTTTGTATGGAGTGTCATGGCGACCCATCAATACGGTGCCGAAGCTGTCGCTCTTCAAACCGGCAAAACTGTTGCGGCTGGCGAAAGTGTTCACTGCTGCATCGTCGAGGTTGATCTGTTGCTCGATTTGCCAGACTGCGGCCAGACCGCTACCCAGATCTTCAGAGCCCTTGAAACCAAACTTGCTCACGTTGCTCGACACGACTTCTTTGGTCACGCCGGTAATTGCGGTAGCACCGTTAGCCGTGGTTGTGCCGTTGCCGGTTCTGACTGTGTCGTGAGACACATCAGCCGTGCCATAGAATGTGAAGTTGGCATTGTCGGCCAAAGCCAACGCCGGAGATGTCAGAACTGCTGCGATTGCCAGAGCGATAATTTTCTTTTGCATGTAAAACTCCTATTGTCGTATTAAAACCAATTCGGGGAACCCCCCCTTAAAAAACTTCCCCCTGCTTCGATCCAAAGGCGCAGGGAGCTTGTGCGACGGCGAAATCATAACGGCTAATTATTACGATATTGTGACACGCATAATAGAAGTGTGAAATTTCACAGCTTAGCTTTTTGCCTTCGCGTTTGAGCAGGTCACCAGCCCCCCATTTTTTGTTTCGCCACCAAAATCTAGTGGCCTGTTAGCGACAGAAAAGAACGGGATTATTACCTCTTGAGAAAGTGACGTCTACTTGAGGAAATGTTTGGCATAGCGGCTGCTCATGCGCGACATCGGCAACAGGATGAACAGATCGGCGGTATTGAATTCAGGATCCCAGGCCGGCTCGCCGCAAATATACGCGCCCAGTCGCAGATAGCCTTTGAGCAACGGCGGAATCGGCGCCTCGAGATATTGATTCAGCGCGTGCAGCGGTAACGGGCAACGGGGGAACACGCTGTATTCGGCAGGCGCGGAATAGATGCGGTGCAATTTGCGATAGAGGCTGGCCGCGACATGGCCGCCATCCGCCATGCTGATGCTGGCACAGCCGATCAAATATTCATGGCGGTGTTGCTGCATGTATTGAGCCAAGCCGCTCCACAGATGGATGATCGTCGCACCATCGCGATAATCCCGGTGCACGCAGGAGCGCCCGACTTCCACCATCCGGTCGCTGAGATGCAACAGACGGGTCAAATCGAATTCGGTCTGTGAATAGTAGCCGCCGATTTTTTCCGCTTGATCGGGTGAGAGTATGCGATAAGTTCCCACGACCTTATTCCCGGCACTCTCGCGTACCAATAAATGCTCGCAGTATTTGTCGAAAATGTCGCGGTCAATTTCTTCTTTGGCGCTGGGCAGATTGGCGCCCATTTCTTCGGCGAATACTTTAAATCGCAGGCGTTGCGCTTCCAGTATTTCCGTTTCGTGGTGTGCCAAAGTGGTTATTAAACGGCGTTGAACACCGGGTTGAGTTTGTCGGTTGAGCTCCAGCATCGCGTTCCCTTTTGATTGGTTCAAGATGCGCACAGATTAGGGATGTCTTGTTGCAGGGTGATGACGGGAATATGAAGAAAGTATGAAGGGAACCTCTAAAAATCCATATTTCATCCCAACTGCTGCGTTGCGTAAAAATTTTCTTGCTTACATATAACCCATATGCGGCGCTGCGAAATTTTTTCCGCGCCTTGCATTTGGGCGAACTCTGAATTTTTAGAGGCTCCCTAAATTCTCTACTTGGGAAGTCGATTCAAGACAGGATTGATAAGCAACGCATAAGACGACTGTGATGAAAGCAGGGTTTGCGGAAAGGCGGAAGCTCCCTGCTGTGCAACTGTTTTCCGGGTAGTGCCAATAGTTTGCAGCACTTGTGCGATGGCTTCTTGTGCAGAGCGTGCCAACACGCGGCGATTCGCGTTGTCAGCCATCAGCACCGGGGTGAACACAAGCAATGCATTATGGTGTGGGCAGCGCAGAATTTGCCAGATGGATTGCGCCAGTGTCATGTCGCCAACGAAAGCTGCGGCGATTTCCAGCTCCCCATTCTTGTCCTGGTAGCGCAGTGCAATTGGGCACAGCCTTATCCCAGCATCAATCGCCGGTTGAATGAGTGCCGAGTGAAAATACCCGACCTGTTTGCCGTCCGTCGTAGTGCCTTCCGGGAAAAGTCCTATACAAGCACCCTGTCCGAGCAAGAGGCTGACGCGCTGGTTGATCAACGAGGCATCCTGGCGCATGGCACGTTCAATGAAAATAGTGCCGCTGCGTCGGCATAGCCAACCGATGATGGGCCAACCGCGCACCTCCGACTTGGCTATGAAGCGCGCTGGCTGGATCGCATTCAGCACAAAAATATCCAGCCATGAGACATGGTTTGCGACTATCAAACATCCGCCTTCGCCTCGCGTGGGCTGTTGTCCCTCGATCTGGATGCCGATGTTGAGGATGGTCAGCAGTTGCCTGCTCCAGTTCTTCATAGCACGACGTTGTCTGGTTTGATTGAGATGCGGGTAAATGACTGCCAGCAACATCCCATAAAAAAGGTGCAGGGCGAGGCGGCTGCCGCGGAACACGCTTACCAGCATATCCGGCGAGTGCTTATCCATAATAGGCTCCCGCAATCTCAGGTTGCTTTTCTGCCACCTCGTGTTGATGCAGGCGGCGTCGTTCGATGAACAGGCTGTTGCCCGGTTTTTGCTTAGCCATTTTTTTGGCGACTGTGGCAGCTTCCGCCACTTCGTGGTGTGAACTGAACAATTCCGGGTTAACCCAGACCACGCCGATCGAGAGCGTGGGCAGCGGATGATGAACAATGCGACCATGACGATCCCCCGTCAGATAACCGCCGATCGAGCGATGATCTTTATCGAACAGTGCTGCGGAAGTGTGCGCAAAAGCAGAGAGTGCGCGATCGCAACGTTGCTCCCAATCCGGGCTTTGCAGGATCAGGATAAAATCGTCACCGCCGATATGACCGATAAAGTCATGCACAGGATCGCAGACATTGCTGAGCAGCCTGGCGGTGAATTGGATCAACTCATCACCTTTGCGATAGCCGCACACATCGTTGAAGGGTTTGAAGTTGTCGAGGTCGCCATAACAGACGGCGAATGATTTCCCGGATTGAAGCAAATACTCGATGTGCTCATTGATGGGAACATTGCCGGGCAATAATGTCAGCGGGTTTGCATAGCGTGCGGTTTCGATCTGGGCTTTGGTGATTTCGCGCAGCAGGTCCTGTCCGGTGCCTATCCCGATGTAGCGGCCTTGCTCAGTGATGATGAAGCCGTCAGTAAAATGCCGGATTTCTGATTCACTCAAAAATCCGCTCAACTCATGGATGAGAGTTGATTTCTCCACCAGCAATGGCGCCGCATTCATCATGTCTGCGCAAGGTTTTTTGCCGAGCAGTTCACGGCGGTAAGGCTGGGCAAGGCTGTCCACGAATTCATAACGGTTTATCAATCCAACCGGACGGCCATTTTTAACGACAGGTATGGCTCGCACGTTTTTATTTTCGGAAAAGTTGGCGAATATTTTTTCAATCTCTGTTTCCGGTTGCACAAACTCAACATAACGCAAGATTGTTTCCACCGTGACGTTACGGGCGTTGCTATAGGGTTGCTCAGCGTGATGGTTGGTGTTGATCAAACAGCCGACCTCCGCGGACGGGTTCAATGGCGGAATGTGATTGGGGCGGGCAATGAAATTGCCTTGTCCACAGGCGATCCCAATATCGCGTATGGTTCTGAATTCAGCGGCCGTTTCAATGCTTTCCGCGATCACTTGTGTGCCGGAGCTGAGTGCGATGCTTTGAATCGATCTTAAAAACTGTTGTTTGAGCGGGTCGGCATTTACGCCCTGCACGAAATGCATGTCCACTTTCACAAATTCAGGGCGCAATTCAGACCACAAGCGCAAACTCGAAAATCCCTCGCCCAAATCATCTATCGCGATTTGGAATCCCATGCTGCGGTAGTGCAGTAGCGCATTGCGCATACCCTCAAAATCGAAGGCGGGCTGATTCTCGGTAATTTCGATGATGACCCGTTTCGGGTCTATGCCAAGATTTTCAAGGTAGGTCAGCGTTTGTCCGTTTTTGAAACTGGGGTGCGTTAAAGCTTCCGGGCTGACATTCAGGAATAATTTGCCGGGCAGGTTTTGGGCGGCAAAGGACTCCAGCACGATCTGCCTGCACAACATTTCAATTTCCAGTGAAAGCCCCTGTTGCCTGGCTGCGCCGAACAGGTTGATAGGTGAATGCAGCGGGTTGTCAGCCGGACCTCGAATCAGCGCCTCAAAACCAAGAAACGTGCCGCTGGAAAAATCCATGATCGGCTGGAAAAGTACCGAGAGGTCGCGCTGGTTGAGTATGTCCTGGAGCGTTTTCATCGTAAATATCCTAATGAGTGGCAGGGTACTTCAGGATAATTGCCGAATGTTTCAGTTGCGTTAAGGCGGTGTTGCAAGTTGGTTGTAAGATTCGAAACCACGGGACACGTGGAATAAACGAATAATTTGTAATTCATCGCTTTTGTTCCGTGTTGTCCGTGTATTCCGCGGCGTGAGCCGTTTCCAGGTTTAACTATTCTGCAACACAACATTCACGGAATCTTCGCATTCGCCGTGTAGGGTGCGGCGGCATGAACAAGTTCCGGCATCTGGCGTGGCTCACCCCGCTGTTGCTTTACAGCAGTGATGCACTGGCATGGGGTTTGTACACACATGTTTATTTTGCCCAACAACTGGTGTGGGCCATTCCGCTAGCCGATACACGTTTTCGCCGTGCCGTGTGTGCATTTCCGGGTTGGGTAATGGCTGGCGCGTGTCTGCCGGATTTATCCATCACCGGGCAGTATGCCGGAACGCATGATTTCAAACTAACGCACCAGTGGGATACCGCCCGCAGATTGCTGGAGCAGGCATCCTGCGATGAAGAGCGTGCCATCGCACTGGGCTTTGCCAGTCACTTGCTGGTGGACATCATTGCGCACAATCACTTCGTGCCGGCACATGAAAAATTGTGGATGAATGTACCGATACTGACGCATGCGTCCAGCGAATGGGCGATGGATGCGCATGTCAAAAGTCATGTTTACAGCTCGCCTGCCAAACTGCTCAAGCAGAATCAGAACGTGCTGGCGCATTTTGCCGCATCGCACTTTCAATGTGATCCGGTAAAAGCCAGGCGCGCGATAATGCTGTTGGCACACGGTGATGCGGTGTTGCGCGGCAGCCGATTAGCCGAGGGGCTATATCACACGGGTAAGGTGCTGGACCGCAATCTGAAACGTCGCTTCAATTACTACTTGCGCGAGACTTCACGCCGCTTGGTTCAAATCAACCGGGTGCTTGAAGGCCACAATCCGGTCTGGCATCCCGAGCCGCCGATGCCGCATCTGGCATATGACCGTGTAAGGTCGCACACCCTGCGGCAGATCAACTACCGCTTGCCGTTACCGCTGGATTTGTTTCTGGAAGCTGATTGCCTGGAAACGAGTGCCTGGAAACCAAGTGCCTAGAAACTTAGTGACAGGCCTGAGATGGTTGCGCCTATCAGTATTCCGGCCAGCACATCACTGGGATAGTGCAACCCAAGCACCAGACGCGAAATGGCCACCAGTGCGGTGAACGGCAGCAGCAGCCAGGCGAGAGCCGGATAGTAAGCCAGTGCTATGACGCTGAAGGCCACGGCATGCAGCGTGTGGCCGGAAGGAAAACTGAATTGATCCAGCGGTGCGATGCCGCAGTTGATCACTTGATTCTTGTCAAATGGGCGTAGGCGGTGGGTCTTGCGCTTCAACCATTTGTACAGGACCGTGCAAACCAGTCCGGCTGCAGCCATGTGAAACACCGGCAATAGCGCGGCAGCCTGATATTTTACCAACAGCCACAACATCAGGCAGTACCAGAAAATACCGTCACCCAGCCGACTGATCAGGCGAAATGCCTGGCGTATCGAAGGACTGGTGCTTGCGCGGTTGAAGCGCAAACACCATGCTTCATCCCAGGTTTGAATCCGTTGCAGGCTGTAGATTCGATGTGACATGGCGCACCTCCGGTTTTACGGCTAGTTGTGCAAGGGCTTGCTCGAATTCATCCACGATGTTTTGCCAATCGAGTTTCAGCATGGTTTGGTGTGATTGCCTGCGCATTTTGTCGACACGTGCCGCATCGTTGGCCAATCCGCATGCCAGTTGAATGAACTCTTCTTCATTGCCGAACTCGGCGTGCAAACCATTCTCTTCATGTGCGATATGTTCGGCCGCTGCCGCGTAACGGTAGGCCACGACGGCAAGCCCGCTGGCCATCGCTTCCACCGTCACGTTGCCGTAGGTTTCCGTCATGCTCGGGAACAGGAAGATGTCTCCTGACGCGTAATGCGCCGCAAGGTCTTCGCCGGTTCTCATCCCGGCAAAAATATATTCAGGATTTTGCCGTTGCAACTCTGCGCGCACCGGGCCATCACCGACCAATACCAGTTTCAATTTCGAATTGCAGACTTGCATGGCCTTGAAGGTGAGCAGCACCAGCGGCAAATTCTTTTCTGGCGAGATGCGACCCACATAAATGACCGCCAACTCATCATCGGCAACCCCCCATTGCTGGCGCAATTCAGCGCTGCGCTTGTCCGGATGAAACAGGGTAGTGTCCACGCCGCGCGCGACGACCTGCAGGTTTTGATAACCATCTTGCGCAAGTGTGTCGCGCAACTCTTGAGTGGGAACCAGCGTGGTATCGGTGCGGTTGTGAAAATTACGCAGATAACCGGCAACGGTCTTTTGCAGCCAGCCGAAGCCGTAATGCCGGCTGTAGCTGTGGAAGTTGGTATGGAAATCACTGCTGACCGGGATGCCAAGTTTGTGTGCGGCGGCCAGAGCAGACGAGCCCAGCGGGCCTTCGGTGACCAGATGAACCACGTCGGGACGCTGCTTGGTCCAGAGTTTGATCAACCGTTGTTTGGCCGGCAGACCCAATTTCAAACCCTGATAGCGGGGAATAGGGAAGCCGCGCACCAATACTTCTTGCAAGGTGGGCTCATGTTTCGCACTGTCCTGCTGATTCTGGCGCGGACGTATCAGTTCAACCACGTGGCGTCGGCGCAGGCCTTCCACCATACGGCTGATGGTCACCGCCACACCGTTGATTTCCGGCGGGTAAGTCTCTGTCACAACCGCGATACGCAACATACGATCCGCCATGTCTTTTCCTTTGTTTTGAATATTCATGGCGCGCACTTTCTCATTCGAATAAGAAAGTTTGATGAAGGATTTATGATGATTTCGTGACAGCGTGGATGTAGGAGCGGGCCCTGCGTGTGTTGTTGGGGCTTCAGCCCCTTACAACCACGGC
>OBLT010002059.1_pt1 | contig 12632 bp, 9 predicted proteins | sample 1518721 | NCBI WGS metagenome assembly OBLT01 (sample SAMEA3539307, study PRJEB22396) | soil metagenome | biome: tundra; feature: field; material: soil | place: USA | collected 2010-05 | depth 0.15 m | reverse complement strand
GGAGCAGCGGAAGGCGCCTCGGCCTGCTGGGCCGCGACGGCCTGGGCGGCGTGCCGTCCGCCGGTGGCGGCGGTGCGGGCGGTGCGGGCCGGTTTGCGGTCGGCGTCGATGGTGTAGAAGAACGGCTTGATCCCGAACGGGTCCCGCGCGCAGAACAGCTCCCGGGTCCAGGTGTCCCAGATAGCGAAGGCGAACATGCCGCGGAGCCGGTGCACGACATCCTTGCCGACCCGTGCGTAGGTCTCAATCAGGACTTCCGAGTCGGAACTGGTGCGCAGGGTCACGCCTTGATCGCGCAGTTCCTGGGCGAGTTCCAGGTAGTTGTAGATCTCGCCGTTGTAGACCATCCAGAAGCGCCCGTCAGCGGACTGCATCGGCTGGTGACCGCCGGGCGAAAGGTCGATGATCGCGAGGCGCTGGAAGCCCAGGGCGACGTCAGGATCGGCGTAGAACCCTTCGTCGTCGGGCCCACGGTGGGCGATCCGCCCGGTCGCGCTCCTGACCCATTTCTGGTCCGGGTCGGCCTCGAGTGCCAATGCCAGGCATCCGGCGATTCCGCACATCCACGTCCCCAACGGTGTCCAGTGTCATCTGCGCATCTATGTCATCTGCGCACCGATCCTACGGGGGGACCAGAAGCGGCGCGGACCTGCTCGGCGGCCCGCTGGATCACTTCCCCCGCCAGACGGGTGCCCGCTTCTCCGCGAAGGCGGCCGCTCCCTCCGTGGCATCCGCGGAGGAGAAAACCGGCGCCGTGATCTCATTCTGCCTGGCGAACGCGTCCGCGCTCGGCCAGTCGGCGGACTCCACCACGACCCGTTTGGTCGCTTCCAGCGCGAGCGGCGCATTCTCCGCGATCAGGAGAGCAAGCTGCCGTGCCTGGTCCAGTGCCTGCCCGGCCGGGACCAGCCGGGTGATCAGGCCAGCGTGCTGTAGGCGGGCGGCCGGGACGCGCCCGCCGGTCAGCGCGATCTCCATGGCGAGGTGGTACGGGATCCGGCGCGGCAGCCGCAGCAGCCCGCCAGCCGCCGCGACCAGGCCACGGGTGACCTCCGGCAGCCCGAAGGTCGCCTCCTCGCTGGCCACGATCAGGTCACAGGCCAGCGCGATCTCGAAACCGCCAGCCAGCGCGTAGCCCTCGACCGCCGCGATGACTGGCTTGGCGGGCGGCCGCTCCACGATGCCGCCGAATCCCCGGCCGCCGGCCTGGGGGTTCTCACCGGTCAGGAAGCCCTTCAGGTCCATGCCGGCGCAGAACGTGCCGCCTGCGCCGGTCAGCACGATCACCCGGATCTCCGTGCGCGCGTCAAGGTCGTCGAGCGCCGCGGCCATGGCGCTGGCCACCGCCTCATTGACCGCGTTGCGCGCGGCGGGCCGGTCAATCGTGACCACCGCGACCGGTCCGTCGACCTCGGTCAGCACAGCTTCCGACACCGCGTCGCCTCCGTATGTTGCTCTGCGCTCCCGCCCGATCCGGCGCCGCTACTTCGGCTGGAACCTGATGCCGCCGTCGAACCGGATGACTTCGGCGTTCATGTAGTCGTTCTCGATCAGCGCTCCGACGAGGTGCGCGAATTCTGCGGCCGTACCCATCCGCTTCGGGAACACCACCGGCGCCGCGAGCTTGGTCTTGAACTCCTCGCTGGCCGGTCCCGTTCCGTAGATCGGCGTGTCGATTATCCCCGGGCAGATGGTGTTCACCCGGACACCGATGGCCGCCAGGTCCCTGGCGGCCGGCACCGTCATGCCGATGATCCCGCCCTTGGACGCGGAGTAGGCGATCTGGCCTGTCTGTCCCTCGATGCCAGCGATGGACGCGGTGTTGATGACCACGCCGCGCAGGCCGTCGGCGTCGACGGGCTCGGTGCGCGCGATGGCGGCGGCCCCGATCCGCATCAGGTTGAACGTGCCGATCAGGTTGATGTCGATGACCTTGCGGAAGGACGCCAGGTCGTGCGGGGATCCGTCGCGGCCCACGGTGCGGGACGCCCAGCCGACGCCCGCGCAGTTCACCACTGTCCGGAGCGGCACACCTTGCCCCGCGGCGGCCTGCACGGCCGCGGCCACTGATCCCTCATCGGACACATCAGTATTCACGAACAGGCCGCCCGACTCGGCGGCGACCGTCTTCCCCTGCTCCTCGTTCAGGTCGGCGATGACGACCGTGGCGCCCGTGGCGGCGAGCGCGCGGGCGACCGCCTCGCCGAGGCCGCTCGCCGCGCCGGAGATGATCGCTGCGGTTCCGTTCAGTCTCATGGGCGGAGCATACTTCGGCCCCCGTAGGCCTAACCGAACAGGGTTCGGTGTAACACCGACGCACGGGCGGACCTCACCTTTTGTCGGTACCCGCGTCTACCATCGGTGATGGTGAGCGCCTTCGCTGGGCGCACCTCGCACGTCGTCCCCGGCGCGAGGCACCGGCCGGATGGCAAGGAGATCTTGGTGAAGACTTTCCGGGGAAACCCGTGGGCGGTGCTCTTGGTCGTCTCGCTCGGGTTCTTCATGACCCTGCTGGACCTGACGATCGTGAACATCGCGATCCCCAACATGATCACGAAGCTGCACGCGTCGCTCGATGATGTCCTGTGGGTCATCAATGCGTACGCCCTGGTACTCGCGGTGCTGGTCATCACGGCCGGTCGGCTTGGTGACCTGTTCGGCCCGCGGATCCTGTTCGCCTCGGGCATCGCCCTGTTCACGGTGGCTTCGGCCGCGTGCGGCCTCGCGCCGAGCCCTGGCTGGCTGATCGGGTTCCGCGCTGTCCAGGGCCTCGGCGCTGCCATGCTGATGCCGCAGACACTGACGATCATCACGAACACGTTCCCACCGGAACGGCGCGGAGCGGCGTTCGGCGTCTGGGGCGCGGTGGCGGGAGTGGCGACGATCGCCGGGCCGACCCTGGGCGGGCTGCTGGTCACCGCCTTCGACTGGCGGTGGATCTTCTTCGTCAACCTGCCGTTCGGCGTGGCCGCGCTGGTGCTGACTTTTGTCATCATCCCGGACCTCCGGCTCGGGCGAAGGCACCGGATCGACATTCCTGGCGTCCTGCTCGCCAGCTTGGCCCTGCTGGCCATCTGCTACGGCCTGGTCGAAGGGCAGAAGTACAGCTGGGGCACCATCACCTCGTTCATCAGCATCCCGCTCGTGCTCGGCGTCGGAGTCGTGCTGCTCATCGCCTTCCTGGTGCTGCAGCGACTGACGCAGGACAAGGAGCCGCTGGTGCCTTTCGGGCTGTTCCGTGACAGGAACTACACCGTGGTGAACTGGGTGTCTGGGGTGCTTTCCGTCGGCATGATGGGAATCTTCCTGCCGTTCACCATCTACCTGCAGTCGGTCCTCGGCTTCTCTGCGCTGAAGGCGGGCCTCACGATGGCGCCGGCCTCGCTCCTCTCGATGTTCGTCGCGCCCGTGGCCGGGCGGATGACGGACCGGATCGGTGGCAAGTACATCCTGATGACGGGCCTGACCCTGTTCGCGGCCGGGATGGGCTGGACCGCCCTGATCGCGACCCCAAGTTCCGCGTGGTCCGACTTCATGCCCGCGCTGATCGTGGCCGGCTTCGGCATGGGCTGCACGTTCGCGCCGCTAGTCACGGTGGCCATGCGCAACATCGATCCGCGAATGGCGGGCGCCGCGTCCGGGGTGCTGAACACGGTCCGCCAGGTCGGCCTGGTGATCGGCACCGCCACGGTGGGCGCGCTGCTGCAGAACCGGTTCGCGTCGTCCCTCACCAGCCAGGCAACCACGCGGACGGCGGCGCTGCCCGCCCAGGTCCGCGGCCCGTTCATCGCCGCAATCCATCACTCAGCCAGCGGGGGCATCTCGGTCGGGGCGGGCCAGAACGGCGGGGTCAAGCTGCCGGCCGGGCTGCCTGCGCAACTGGTCGCCGAGGTCACGAGGATCGGTCACGCGATCTTCACGTACGGATACGTGGATGCCATGCGCTGGACCATGCTGCTACCAGTTGTCCTGCTGGCGGTGGGCGCCCTGAGCTGCCTGGCGATCAAGTCGGTCAGGTCACCGCAGGAGCCCGCCTCGCCTGAGGTGGCAGCCGAGCCGCAAACGACGGCTTGAGCTGCCGCAGCCGAGGGATAAGGAGATCTGTCAGCCGGCCGGCTCGAACAGCGCCGGGGCCAGCAGCTCAGGCAGTTCCTCTGGGTCGGGTTCGAAGGGGAAGCGGCTGGCGAACGCCGGCTCGAGATCGGACAGCCAGGTGGCGTCCGGGTCGTACCGGGCAAAAAACGGCTTGCCGACCAGGTCGGGGTCCCGCGCTTGGATCATGTGCAGGACGAACACCTTCTCCCCGGCCACCTCGGTGATGCCGTCCACGCACAGCTTCCCGGGGGTGGCCGACATCGAGGGCCCCCTGACTGTCCGGCCGAGGCCCGAGACGCCCCGGTAAGCATCACGGAAGATCCGGTAACCGGCGGCGAGAGGCACCGCGAAATAATCCTGCGGGCCTGTGTCCCGCTCTACGAACATGTAGTAGGGGACCATTCCCATGCGCACCTGTGTGCCCCACATGGCCGCCCAGGTTGCGGGATTGTCGTTGATAGAGCGGATGAGCGGTGCCTGGGTCCGGATCACCGCGCCAGTGCTCCGGATCCTCCGGACCGCCTCGGCGACCAGCGGCGACTCGAGCTCGCGCGGGTGCGAGAAGTGAGCCATGAAGGCCAGGCCGCGGCCGGACGCCACGACTTTCTCGAACAGCCGCAGCGTGTCGTCGGCGTCCGGGTCGGTGACGAAGCGCTGCGGCCAGTAGGCGAGCGACTTGCTGCCGATCCGCACGGACTCGATGTGGTCAAGCCCCTCGTCCATGAGCGGCTCGACGTAACGGCGCAGTACGTCAGCACCCATGATCATGGGATCCCCGCCAGTGATCAGCACGCTGGTCACCTCGCGGTGCCTGCGGAGGTATTCGACGATCCTGGCGGTGTCAGCGGTGGCCATCTTCAGATCAGGCTCGTCGACGAACTGGGCCCATCGGAAGCAGTACGTGCAATACGCGTGGCACGTCTGCGCCTGCTTCGGGAACACCAGGACGGTCTCTGGGTACTTGTGCTGAACCCCGGGCAGTGGCTCGTCGCCCAGGTCAGGGATGTTCAGCGCAAGTTGTCCGGCGGGATGCGGGTTCAGCCGTGTCCGCACCTCGTGCGCGGCGGCCGCCACCTCGCCATCGGGTGCGTTCCGGGCCAGCAGGCTGGCGATCCGCTGAACGTCGGCTGGAGGCAGCATGTCCGCCTGCGGGAAAACGAGACGGTAGATCGGGTCGTCCGGAGCCGCATCCCAGTCGATGAGGTTCTCAACCACGTAGGCATTGGTACGGAACGGCAGCACGGTGGCCACGGCCCGGACGGCCAGCCGCTCGCTGGCGTCCAGCCCGGCCTGGGCCACCAGCGCATCCAGGTGCTTGACCGTGTACGCACGGAACCGGCGGCCCGTGGCAGGCACCGCAGGCTCACTCTGTAGTCGTATGGCAGTCACGCATCTCCCTCCGGTCGGTCGCGTCCCTGGCGGCATTGCCAGGGACGGGGCAAGTCAGGCCGGCGGCTGGAACGCGCCCGCCGCGGGTACCCCCTCAGACGCAGCTAGCGGGACGGAAGCCATGGCGTTACCAATACAAGAAGGTCACATTGAGGGAACGCTGAAGTAACATCGACGGTTCCCTGAGGTTCTTCCCCGTGACCGAAGGTGCTATGCCGTGCCGCACATGAGGACATCGAGCGGCCCGGCATGGCGCTGTAATTGACGCTCGAGGCAAATCCTCCGCATTGTTGTCACCCGTGCCGCACGCCCCGCTCCCCATGACCGATCGCTGCCCAAGCACCGGTTATACCCGGAAAAATAGGGTCAATCCTCAGCATTGGGACGTTAGCACGGCCGCTGCAGCCCATACATCAGCGGCCTCCCGCATCTGCGGGTATCTGCGGCCACGCCCTTGGCGCCGCGCCGGCCGCACCTGGACTGCCCATGCAGTGAGAGGCTTGGCGCTATGCGGGTCATGCGTCCACCAACTCTCCTCTGGGTCTGGGCACCTCCCGGCCATACCCAGCCGGCAGCACCCTGACCGCGCGCCCGGAATCTCCCGTGCACGACGAGGTCCCCCCCAGCGCTGACGCACAGCGGCTGGTCATCGCGGTCGATGCCATGGGCGGCGACAACGCGCCCGAGGAGATTGTTGCGGGCGCGGTCGCGGCCGCCACGAATCACGGGATTCCGGTGGTTCTGGCCGGCCCGCCCGGCCAGTTGCGTCCTCTGCTGCCAGCCGGCCTGCCCGCGGGACTCATCAGGATCGCCCCCGCCTATGACTCCATCGCGATGGACGAAGGGGCACTGGCCAGCCGGCGGCGGCCACGCTCGAGCGTGGCCGTTGCTTGCCAGTTGGTCCGCAGAGGCCACGCGGGAGCGGTGGTTTCGGCCGGCTCCACCGGCGGCATCGTCGCGACCGCACGACTGCGGCTGCGTTCGGTACCCGGCCTGATCCGGCCGGCCCTCATCGTGGTGCTGCCCACCCGCCCGAATCCGACTTTTCTCGTTGACGCGGGGGCCATAGCGGACCCCAAGCCGGAAATGCTGCTCCAGTTCGCCCAGCTTGGCGTCGCCTATGCGCAGATCGCGCACGGCGCGGACGAGCCACGGGTGGGCCTGCTCACCATCGGCGCCGAGCCGGGGAAGGGCAACAGGCTGGCCCGCCGCACCCATGAGCTGCTCACCGCCCCGCCGCCACACGGCGCCCTGCCGATTCGCTTCGCCGGCAACGTCGAAGGCTCTGACCTTCTGACCGGCACGGTGGACGTGATCGTCACCGACGGCTTCACCGGCAACGTCGCGCTCAAGGCCCTCGAAGGTGCAGCCGCCTTCGCCGCCGGGCAACTGCGTGCCGTCATCGAAAGCTCCCGGACGGCGCGGCTCGGCGCGCTGCTGCAGCGGCGCGGGCTTCGCGAGCTGACCGGGCGGATGGACACGGAGAGCTATGGCGGTGCGGCCCTGCTCGGCCTGGAGGGAACCGTCGTCATCGCGCACGGCGGGTCGACCGCCCGGGCCGTCACGTCCGCGTGCCTGCTCGCTTCCGATCTCGCCCGGGGCCAGATCACCGAGAAGATCAGGGAGCGGCTCGGCCCGGGCCGGGGTGCCCACTTCCTGCGCCGGACCTGACGCTTCCTGGCGGAGTGCGCTGCTCTGCGAGACACGCCCCAGGCCCGTGGCCGCCGCACCACATCGCGGCCGCCCTCACCGCAGGCCGCCCTCGCCGTATATGTGGCGACCGCCTGTCTGGCCGGTCGATAGTCTTGACAGCATGGCCGATCCCCGGGAGGTTCTCGCGCAGCGGGTGAAGGATGCGCTCGTTGCGGCGTTCGGCACGGAGTACGCCGACGCCGACCCGCTCATCCGGCCGTCCCAGTTCGCCGACTTCCAGGCCAACGTGGCCCTGCCGCTGGCCAAGCGGCTCGGCCGGCCCCCGCGCGAGGTCGCTACAGAACTCGCCGGCCACCTCGACCTGACCAGTGTGGCCGGGCCGCCCGAGGTGAGTGGCCCCGGGTTCATCAACATCACCCTGCACAGCGACTGGATCGCCGCCCAGGCCAGCGAGCAGCTGGCCGCCCCCCGCCTCGGCCTCGCCGCGGCTGAGCCCGCGCAGAAAGTCGTCGTCGACTACTCCGGCCCGAACGTCGCCAAGGAACTGCACGTCGGCCACTTGCGCGCCACGATCGTCGGCGACGCGATCGTCCGGATCCTTGAGTATCTCGGGCACACGGTGATCAGGGCCGCGCATCTCGGTGACTGGGGGACCCCGTTCGGCATGCTGATCGAGCACGTGCTCGATGTCGGCGAGGAAGTCACCCACAAGCAGCTCTCAGCCGGCGAGATCACGCCGTTCTACCAGGCCGCGCGGGCGAAGTTCGACTCCGACCCGGCGTTCGCCCAGCGCGCCCGCCGCCGGGTCGTCGCCTTGCAGGGCGGGGACGCGGAAACGCTCCGGCTGTGGCAGGTCATGGTCGACGATTCCAAGCAGTACTACCACACGATCTACGGACGGCTCGGGGTCACGCTGACCGACGCCGACATGGCCCCGGAGAGCTTCTACAACCCGATGCTGGCGGAGGTCTGCGCGGAACTGGAGGCGGCCGGGATCGCGGTGCTGAGTGACGGCGCGCTGTGCGTATTCCCGCCGGGCTTCACCGGCCGGGACGGCCGGCCGCTGCCGCTGATGCTGCGCAAGAGCGACGGCGGCTACGGCTACGACACCACCGACATGGCCGCGGTCAGGTACCGGCTCGTGGACCTGAATGTGCAGCGAATCATCTATGTCGTCGGCTCGGAGCAGTCGCAGCACCTCCAGATGGTGTTCGCCGCCGCACGGCTGGCCGGATGGCTGGCCAGCCCGGCCCGCGCGGAGCACGCGGCCATCGGCCTGGTGACCGGCCCAGACGGAAAGCGGCTGAAGACCCGAACCGGCGAGCAGGTCAAGCTGATCACGCTGATCGACGAGGCGGTCGAGCGCGCGGCGAAGGTCATCGCCGACCGGTACGACGACCCCGCGCAGCGGGACGAGATCGCCGACGCAGTCGGCATCGGCGCACTCAAGTATGGCGACCTGTCGGTCGCGAGGGACTCCAGCTACGCCTTCGACTTCGACCGGATGCTCGCGCTCACCGGGAACACCGGCCCGTACCTGCAGTACGCGACCGCGCGGATCCGCTCCATCTTCCGCAAGGCCGGGCTGGAACCCAGCGAGACCACCGGCTCGATCCAGCTCACCGAGGAGGCCGAACGGGCGCTGGCGCTGGTAATGCTCGGATTCGGTTCCGCGGTGGGCCAGGCCGCGGAGGCCGCGGAACCACATGTGCTCGCTGCCTTCCTGTTCGACGTGGCCAGCGCGTTCACCACGTTCTACGAGCAATGCCCGGTGCTGCAGGCTCCGACGGACTCCATCCGGGAAAGCAGGCTCGCGCTGTCCGCCCTGGCCCTCCGCGTCCTTTCCACCGGCCTGTCGCTGCTCGGCGTTCCGATGCCCCAACGGATGTAGCCGCCGGTCACGGCTGTGAACCTGGTGCCAGATAGCCGGCAAATCCGGGGCCAGCTCCCAGCGAAATCCCAGATTCCGCCGCCCGATGTCCCAGGCGGCACGGGCAGTCTCATCGCATGGACAACATGTACCAGCCCCCGGGCGGTGACCCGCAAGACCACCGGCCCACCGAGCAGTTCTGGCCGGTGAACTCCGGCCCTGCCGGGCAGCAGGATCCCGGCTACGGCTACCAGCAGCAGCCCCCAGGCCTCCGCGAGCACTTTGCCCGAGACCGGCGCAAGGCCCGGCACTGGACGGTCGGGGTCACGGTCGCGGCGATCCTGGCCGGCGGCGGCATCATCGGCGGCATGGCGTTGGCGGGCACCTCGGCATCCGCGGCACCCGGCCCGTCTGGGCAGGCAGCAGCGCTGAACGCGACGCTCAGCTCCGCCGATTCATCGAGCGTCCCCTCCTCCTCGACGCCGTCGCCCTCGCCTACCGGCACGGGAAGCTCCTCGACCGCCGCGGGCTCCACATCGCCAGCCGCAGCGCGCTCCTGCCCCAAGGCAGCCGCCCAGGCCAGGGCGGCCGGGCACCCCCGGGTGGCGAAAGCTCTCGCCACCCACTGCCGCGGGCTCCGGCTTCGCCTCGCCCGCCTGCTCGGCGGGATCGACGGCCAGTTCACGTTCAAGACCAAGACCGGGGTCCGTACCCTGGCCTATGAGCGTGGCGTGATCCAGACCGTGAACGGCGGCAGCAACATCGTGGTGCGTGCCTCTGACGGCACGACCTGGACCTGGGACCTGGTGAGCAGCACAGTGGTTCGCGAGAACCGGGCCAAGACGGCCGAGACCGCGCTGGCCCCCGGCCAGCCAGTCTGGGTGGGCGGACCGGTGAACTCGGGCGCCAAGGACGCCCGGCTGATCGTCATCCGTCCCCCCACCCCGTCGGCCAGCTCATCGGCCAGCCCGTCGGCCACGCCATAAAGCTCCGGAGGCTCACGACCTGGTCTACCTGCTCCCGCGGGCGCCGCCCGCGGGAGCAGGTAGCGTGGGCGGCCTGCGTTGGGCAGGAAAGGCAGTGGCCAGCCACCGGCCGTCGGATACGTCAGAATGTGCTGCACAGACGATGACAGACAGCGACCGGATCCCTAAGGTGCTCGTCGTGGACGACGAGCCGAACATCCGTGAGCTTGTCCAGGTCGCACTGAAGTTTCATGGCTGCTCGGTGACCACGGCGGCCAGCGGGACGGACGCCTTGCGTCAGGCAGCAGCGGGGCAGCCGGACCTGATCGTGCTTGACGTGATGATGCCGGATCTGAGCGGCTTCGAGGTGTGCCGGCGGCTGCGGGCGGCCGGCAACGAGGTCCCGGTGATCTTCCTGACGGCCAGGGATACCTCCTCCGACACCGTTACCGGCCTGGCCCTCGGTGGCGACGACTACGTCACCAAGCCTTTTTCCGTGGAGGCCCTGGTGGCCCGGGTGCGGGCGGTGCTACGGCGGGCGTCGCGGGCCTCGGCGGCCGACGACTCCGGCGAGGCCGGGCTGCTCCGGGCCGGCGACCTGGAGCTGGATGAGTCACGCTGGAGCGTGCGCCGGGCGGGCACGGCGATCGAGCTGTCACCAACCGAGTTCCGGTTGCTCGCCTACCTCATGCGGCACCAGGGGCGCGTGCTCACCCGCGGCCAGCTGCTGGAGACCGTGTGGGGCTGGGACTACGCCGGGCAGTCCCAGATCGTCGAGACCTACGTCAGCTACCTGCGCCGCAAGCTCGACCCGCTGGGGCCGCCTCTGATCCACACGCAGCGGGGTGTCGGCTACACCTTGCGGCCGCCTGAGCAGCCGCCCGCCGAGCATCAACCGAGCGGGCACTCCCACGGCGAGCCGGGGGGATGACGGGTTCCGGGCGGCTGTCGCTGCGCGCCCGCCTGCTCGTCCTGCTGATCTGCGTGACGGCGGCGTTCCTGCTGATCATGGGCGCGGTTACCGCCGTCGTCCTGAACAAGCGGCTGGCCAGCCAGTTCAATGCCGACCTGGTGGCCACGGCCGCCCGCAAGCCTCAAACGCTGACCGGAAACGGCAACGGCTACCTCGCCGCCGCGATCTCGGTGCGGACCGGGCAGGTCGTGCTGTTCACCCCGGGCCCCCGCGGGACGGAGTTCCAGCAGGCCGTCAGCCAGCTGACCGCGGCACAGATCAGACGTGACTATCAGCACCAGCCATTTCCCATCGTCCTGGCCGATGGCACCAGGCTGCGCGCGGTCGAGCGGCTCGCCCGGGCCGCCACGCTCGATGTGGCCGGCCTCCCGGCAGGCCGGGTCGTGATCGTCGTCGCGCGCCCGGCCGGCACGGTCGTCGGCACCGGCCGCTGGGTCGTCGTGGCCGAGCTGATCACTGGCGGCGTGCTGATCCTGCTGCTCGCGGTGGGCGGCCGGTGGCTCATCGGCCGCGGGCTGGCGCCGCTTGCCCAGATGGCGAGCGCGGCCCGCCAGATCACCACCCAGGGTGATCTCGCCGCGCGGATGCCCGACGCCGACGACAGCACCGAGGTGGGCCGGCTGGGCGGGGCCATCAACACCATGCTGGACCGCATCCAGCAGGCGTTCGGGGCCCGGCTGCGCTCCGAGCAGAAGGTCCGCCAGTTCGCCGCGGACGCCTCCCACGAGCTGCGCACGCCGCTGACCACCATCCGGGGTTACGCCGAGCTGTACCGGCAGGGCGCGCTCGGCCCTGACCAGCTACCGGACGCCATGCGGCGGATCGAGCAGGAGGCGCAGCGGATGAGCACGCTCGTTGCCGAGCTACTCGAACTCGCCCGGCTGGACCGCACCTCCTCGCTGGACCTGGCCGAGACCGATCTGGCCGGCCTGGTCCGGGACGCGGCCGCGGACGCCAGGGCGGTGGAACCGGGCCGACCGGTCCGGGCCGAAGCTCCTGACCGGCTGGTGGCCGTCGTTGACGAGGCTCGGATCCGGCAGGTGCTGGCCAACCTGCTCGGCAACATCCGCGAGCACACGCCGAAAGGCACACCCGTCGCGGTCCGGCTCGGCCAGGTGCGGGATGGCGTCGTGCTGGAGGTCGCTGACGCGGGCCCGGGCATGTCGCAGCAGGACGCGGCTCAGGCATTCGACCGGTTCCATCGGGGCGCCGTCCAGCCTGCCGCGGACGGGGCGGACGGTGGAGGCCCAGATGGTCCCGGGGAGGACCATCCTGGCGGGGGCGGCAGCGGGCTCGGCCTGTCCATCGTGCAAGCCATCGCCGTGGCCCACGGCGGCCAGGCGACGCTCGAATCCTGGCCCGGCCACGGCACCCGAGTGCGGATCTGGCTGCCCACCCCGGTCGCGCAGACCGAGGAGGTAGGCGCCCATGGCCGAGGCCGCTGATGCGATGGCACGCTTCGCGCTGCTGCGCTCCCCGCCCGGGAGGGAACTGCTCGGCCTGCTCGCCGAGCAGTCGGTGACGCCGGACACAGCGCTGCGGCTGGGCACCGAGTTGCGCCGCCGGTACCCCGCGGACCTGGTGGCAGCAGCGATCGCCCAGCATGAACTGCGCCTGCAGGCTCGCGCGAAATTCAGCCGGGCGATGCAGATGTTCTTCACCCGGCCGGGCCTGGAGCAGTCCTCGT
>OBLT010002058.1_pt1 | contig 12633 bp, 10 predicted proteins | sample 1518721 | NCBI WGS metagenome assembly OBLT01 (sample SAMEA3539307, study PRJEB22396) | soil metagenome | biome: tundra; feature: field; material: soil | place: USA | collected 2010-05 | depth 0.15 m | reverse complement strand
CCCGCCGAACAGCCGCCGGGACGGCGGCGCTACGGCTTCTTTGGACGCTTATAAAACGGTGTCGGTACCACTTGCGCTTTCACGCCCTGTCCTCGGATTTCTACTTTTAACGTCGTTCCCACCGCAGCCTGCGCGGGCGGGACGTAGGCTAGCGCAATATTCTTCTTCAGGAACGGCGCCGGAGAACCGCTGGTCACGTAGCCGATCTCGCTTCCGCCCTCGTCCAGAACTCTGTATCCGTCTCGGGCAATGCCTCGGTCGACCATTTCCAGACCTACCAGCGTCTTCTGCACGCCTTCAGCTTTCGCCTTTTCGAGCGTCGCGCGGCCTATAAAATCCGGCTTCTCCATCTTGCAGAAACGATCCAAACCCGCTTCCCACACGTTGATCGTGTCCGAGATTTCGTGCCCGTAGAGCGGCAGCTTTCCTTCGAGGCGGAGCGTGTTGCGCGCGCCCAGGCCGCAGGGGACGACGCCAAATTCTTTCCCCGCCGCCAGAATCTCGTTCCAGACTCGCGCGCTGGTTGCCTCGTCCGGCGGAATGTAGATCTCGAAGCCGTCTTCCGCGGTATAGCCGGTGCGGCCCATCAAAATATTTTTCAGGCCGCATACCGTGCCGCGCGTCACCCAGTAGAACTTCACCGCGCTTAGGTCGGCATCGGTCAGCTTCTGCAGCAGGTTGACGCCCTTCGGACCCTGGATCGCAATCTGTGTGAAATCGTCGGAGAGATGCTCGACCTGGCAGTCAAACGGGCGCGTGTTGTCGCGCACCCAGTTGAAATCCTTCTCGCGCGTGCCCGCGTTGATCACGAGCAGATACTCGTCTTCGCCGAGGCGGTGAACGATGACATCATCAACGAAAGTCCCTTGTGGATAGAGCAGCGCCGAATATTGCGCCTGCCCAATCGCCAGCTTCGATGCATCATTCATTGAAATATGCTGCACGGCGGCCAGCGCTTCACGGCCGGCCAAGCGGATATCCCCCATGTGGCTGACGTCAAAGATGCCGACGCCGGTGCGCACCGCCATGTGCTCGGCAACAATGCCGCAGCCGATTGACGCGGGGTATTCTACGGGCATGTCCCAGCCATTGAACTCGACCATCTTCGCGCCCATCTGGCGATGGACGGCGTTCAAGGCGGTCTTGCGGACCGTCTTAGGAACTACGGGAGTGGCTTCGACTACGGACAAGAAGGACCTCGGTCGGACATCTCTCGGACATCGCTCCGACAGTGGCTGGGCTGCCGGAATATGGAACTGATTAAGTTAACATCCGAAAGGCAGCAAATCAAAGGCAGGTGTCCGGTCTCAGGAAAAGCAACCCCGTCCTTCCGGTCGAACTGGTCTTGATTTTGGTTTTCCTGAGACCTGCTGCTCGGTGACTTCGGTTACGTTTCATCCCTGCATCTGCCGAACTAAACTCCAACCATGTCCTCTAGACCTGGCGTAAGCCGGATCGTCTGCGCCCAATGCGAGCGGCTTGAAGCGAGTTGCGGGTGCGAAAAATTTTGCGTCTACTGCCAGTCCCAACTTGACGTACACCTCTGCACCGATGGCCTCTTTTACTGCGAAGCCTGCCGCAACGCCTGCGATTACAAAACGGCGGAGTGAACCGAGCGTCGGCCCTCAGGGGCTAGAACCCGCACCCTGACAACTCTGATCGGCACGGCTGAAAAGCCGTGCCCTTCCCAAAACCCGCTCTTGATCTAAGTTTCGCGTAGAGACGCGGCTGGCCGCGTCTCCTGCGGCGAAAGACGGGGCAAGCCCCGTCTCTACAGACACAAACTCAGATTACCACCGCTTCCTTGTACTCCCCATACACTCTGCGCATGGCGTCTGAAATTTCGCCGACGGTGGCATTCGCCTCGACTGCGGCCAGAATGCGCGGCATCAGATTGTCTCCCGAACGCGCCGTGTCTTCGACCCCGCGGATCGCGGCTTGCCAAGTGTCGGCGTTGCGCTTGGCGCGCAGCGCTCGCAGGCGCTCGACTTGTTTCGGCTCCAGCGCCGGATTAATCCGCTGAATCGGCACCGCGTGCTCTTGTTCGATATGAAAGCGATTCACGCCGACGACTACTGCCTCCCGCCGATCGACGGCCTGCTGATATTCGTAGGCCGCGTTCTGGATTTCCTGCTGCACGTATCCGCGTTCGATCGCTTTGAGCATGCCGCCCATGGCTTCGATTTTTTCCAGATAGTCGTCGGCTCGCTTTTCGATTTCGCTGGTGAGCGCTTCGACGTAATACGATCCCGCCAGCGGATCGACCGTCTGCGGCGCGCCTGACTCAAAGGCGATCACCTGCTGGGTGCGGAGCGCGATCCGCGCCGACGCCTCAGTGGGCAAGGCCAGCGCTTCGTCAAAGGAGTTCGTATGCAGAGACTGCGTCCCGCCGAGCACCGCCGCCATGGCCTGGATCGCGGTGCGCACAATATTGTTCTCCGGTTGCTGCGCGGTCAGGGTGGAACCGGCGGTCTGCGCGTGGAAGCGCAGCATCAACGATTTTGGATTCTTCGCTTTGAAGCGGTCGCGCATGATTTTTGCCCACATGCGGCGCGCGGCGCGGAACTTCGCGACCTCTTCCAGGAAATTACTGTGGGCATTGAAGAAAAAGGAAAGCCGGGGCGCGAACTTATCCACATCGAGGCCGGCCCGAATCGCCGCTTCGACATAGGCGATGCCGTTGCCGAGGGTAAAGGCAACTTCCTGCACCGCCGTCGATCCCGCCTCGCGCATGTGATAGCCGGAGATCGAAATCGTGTTCCACTCGGGCACGTTTTCCTTCGACCAGGCAAAAATGTCGGTGATGATGCGCATCGCCTGCTGCGGCGGATAAATGTAGGTTCCGCGCGCGATGTATTCCTTGAGCACATCGTTCTGCACGGTGCCGGAGAGCTTGCGAATGTCCCGGCCTTGCCGCCGCGCCACAGCTACGTAGAGCGCCAGCAGAATCGATGCCGTAGCATTGATGGTCATCGAGGTTGAAATTACGGTCAGGTCGATGCCCTCGAACAGGCGCTGCATGTCTTCGATGGAATCGATGGCCACGCCGACTTTGCCCACTTCTCCCCCGGCCAGCGGATGGTCGGAATCGAGGCCAATCTGCGTCGGCAAATCGAACGCCACCGAAAGGCCGGTGGTGCCGTTGGCAAGCAGATACTTGTAGCGCTTGTTCGACTCTTCGGCATCGCCCATGCCCGCGTATTGCCGCATCGTCCACAGCCTGCCGCGGTACATCGTGGCCTGCACGCCGCGCGTATACGGAAATTCTCCCGGATAGCCCACGTCGCGGTCGTAATCCCATGCGGCTAGATCGGCGGGCGTGTAGAGGGGGCGCACGGCGATATGAGAAGACGTCTCTGGAGCTGGAGGTTGGGCGTCGCGCTTGGCTGCGGATTCTGGCGTTTTCAGTTCCGTCATGTTGTCCAACCCTTCTTGTGGCGTCTTTGCAGTTAGCTTTTTAGCTCTTAGCGCTTCGCTTGACCCGCCAGAACGAACTCAGCCCGAACCATGTGAACGAAACCGTGAAGCCTATCGCGAGCACCAGCCGCCCCGGTCCGGTGGCGTGGCCGGACTGATACTTTCCATACTCGCGAAAGCCGGCCATGGCCCCGATGCCGGCAATCGCCAGGAAGGTGAATCCGGTCACCTCCAGCCAGAGTTGATGCAGCACGAGCCCGAAAGAACGAGCGGTCGCGCGGATGCCGGCCAGCAGCGCCCGGGCGGTCCGGTTGCGCTCCACCATAGCCGCGGCGGCACGGGCTAGCAGCTTGATTTTTCGCACCGTCCGGCCGTCGATCATCTGTCGATTTTAGCAGCGACCGGGCGTACAATGACGGTGGGCCAGATCACACGCATTTGTGATATATCCCATCAGCGGCGTCCGATTCGAGGGGGATTCGTGGATCAGCAACTGAAGCAGCTCATGAAAGAACTCGGAGAGGCGATCAACGAGTCGCTGTCCGATTCCGAATCGATCGCCGAGGTCGTGGCCCGCATCAAGGAAGGCGGCTACGACATATTCCTGGTTCTCGAAGCCACCATCGGCGTCAGCAAGCAGGGGGAACACACCACCGACAAGACTTCCCTCGTCTCTACGCTGAGCAGGAATGCCGAGCTCAAGATCAGCGATCAGGACCTGAAGTTTCTTAAGTCCCTCCGCATCAAGATTGAGGATGATGAGGAAGAGTAGCGCTGCGCGCCCCGAACTCCCTGCAACTCAAGTCCGCTGACGAGCGCTTCTAAATCACGATTCCGGGTTTGGTCTCCCGATATACCACGGCGCACTAACCGTGAAGATACGCTCATTGCCGCGAACCAGCAGCATCCATTCCAGCAGCCGGCCGCGCTGGTTATGGAGGAAATATTCATACCATCGATCCTCCACCAGTTCCGGAATCACCACCACGATACGCCGATCAGGATACTTCTCGGAAAGCGCGAGCACGAACTGAATGATGGGCAGGATGATGAAGCGGTAGGGCGAAGACAAAATATGGAGCTGCGGCACCTCCTTACCGGCGGTGCGGAAGGGTTGCGCGACGTAGCGCTCCCACTCCGCACGCAGCAACTCCGATTGCTCGGCCGGATCGACGTGCACACCGATCACTTCCGGCGAGAGCCGCGCCGCGAATTCAATTCCCTGCCGGGTGATATTGCTCCAGCGGTCGATGGGAATGACGGCAATGGGACTCTGGCTGAGCAACTCCACCTCGACAGGCATCTTGCACGCGGTAAGCAGGCTGATGGAGTGGTAATGCCGGCGAACCGCGACGAACAGAACCATTGTTAACGGAATGAACAACAGTGTGATCCAGGCGCCCTGAACAAATTTGGCGACCAGCACCACAACCACGGTGATGCCGGTAACGAACGCGCCCAGACCGTTGACGGCGGCGTTCTTCCGCCAGTGCGGCCCGCGATTCTTCCACCAGTGGACAACCATCCCCGCCTGCGACAGCGTGAAGGCCAGAAAAGCCCCCACCGCATATAGCGGGATGAGCCGGTCGGTGACGCCGCCAAACAGAATGAGCAGTCCGCCGCAAAGTACCGCCAGCACCGAGATGCCATAGGTGTACACCAGCCGCCGCCCGCGGTATCCGAAGACATGCGGCAGGTAGTTGTTCTGCGCGATGGCGCGGCAAAGGCGCGGAAAATCGGCGAACGCGGTGTTGGCCGAAAGCGAGAGAACGACGAGGATAGAACCAATCGTCAGGTAGTAAAAAAAGCCTTTGCCGAAGACCGCGGCAATCAGCATCGAAAGCAGGCTCTGATACCCGGGTTGCCCCGGATCGGTGGCGGCGATGCCGTAAACCTTCACCAGATAAGAAATTCCCGCGAGCAGCACCGCCAGCACGAAAATAATAACGGTGAGGGTGCGCTGCGCGTTTTTCACGGTGGGTTCGCGGAAAGCCTTCACGCCGTTGCTCACCGCCTCGACACCCGTTAATGCCGTGCACCCGCTGGCAAAAACCTTCAGCAGCAGCCAGTAGCTCACGGCTTCGGTCACCGGCGGTGGAGGCGGGAGCGAAGCAACGGGCGTGGGATGGCCTCCGCTCAGCAACACACGAACGACGCCCACGACGATCGTGATGAGCAGCGTACCCACAAAAAGATAGGTGGGCACGGCAAAGGCAGAACCAGCTTCGCGCACGCCCCGCAAATTAAGGATCGCAATCACCACGAGAATGCCGAGACACATAGGAACCGTGTGCGGCAACAAAGACGGAACCGCCGAAACCAGCGCGCCCACTCCCGCGGAGATGCCCACCGCGGCAGTAAGAATGTAATCGGCGAGGAGCGAGGCCGCGGCCAGCAGGCTTGCGCCTGAGCCCAGATTAAAGCGCGCCACAGTATAGGATCCCCCGCCCGACGGATAGGCGGCGATGGTCTGGCGATAAGAGAAATAAACGATCACCAGCAACGTGATAATTGCAGCACTGACCGGGATGATGTACTGAATGCCAAGCAGTCCGAGCGGAATCAGCAAGCTGAGCGCCGCTTCCGGACCGTACGCGGCCGAACTTAGCGCGTCGAGCCCGAAGATCGGGATGCCCTGCGTCGGACCGATCTGCTCGGCGCGTTCCTCACTAGTCTTGATCGGCTTGCCAACGAGGAGGTCCAGTATGTTCATGAGCGATGCGGCCTATCGACTGCCCGGAGTTCTAATCGCCTCTCGAAAATTCCGAGCTGCGGGAGAAGTTGAGAAGTATACTTCAGCGACGTTAATAGATTGCATGAAGTGTTTTCCAAAGACCGTAAGACCCGAAACCTGAGATCTGCCCGCTGTGCTACGATTCTGCGCGAACCCTACTGCCCATACTCCTAATGACACGCTATCTTGCTCTACCCGCCCTCATCCTTCTCTGCGCTGCCCTGCTATTCGGCCAAGCTGTGCCTACCTTCGTCGGTGTACGCACATTCCTGGGCGCGCCCTACGTTACCAATCTCGACAAACTTGATGTCGACTTCGCCGTTCTCGGCGTTCCCTTTGACGAAGGCACGTGGGGACAGCCCGGTGAACGTTACGGCCCGCGCGAAATGCGCGAAGCTTCGCAGGAATATAACCACGATCTGACCGAAGGCTTCTACTACATCGACGGCGACCGCACCGTGCTCAAAGGCAAGCGCTGGGCCGATGTCGGCGATATTGCAATCATGCCCACCGTCGCGGCCCAGACCAACGACCAAGTCACGGCGGCGGTAAAGACGATCCTCGCCCACAAGGCGTTCCCCATTGTGATTGGCGGCGATCACAGCATCACTTACCCGTCGCTGCGCGCCTTCGATCAACCTCTTACCCTTATCCACATTGACGCGCACCTCGACACCTGGAACGGGGCGCCGGGCAACCTCGATCACGCGTCGTGGGTTCTGCGCGCCGCGCAACTTCCGCAGGTTACGAAGATCATCCAGATCGGGATGCGCGGCCTGGCCAACGATCCCGAGGCGGTGGGCAATGCTCGCAAGCTGCACACGCAAATCATCACCGCCGAAGAGTTGCACCGGCGCGGAGTGGCGTGGGTGCTTGCGCAGATTGCCGCCACGGGCAACATCTACGTCAGCTTCGACGTCGACTCCATGGATCCTACGCTCGCTCCGGGCACGGGCACGCTCGAACCGGGCGGACTCAGCTTCGCTGAGATCGACGACCTGATGACGGGCATCCCCAGCAAGGGAAAGCTGGTTGGCCTCGACATCATGGAAGTGAACCCGCTGCGCGATTCCAGCGGACGCACGGCGCAGACTGCCATCCGCTTGATGGTCGACATGCTGGGCGCGGCGTTTCACTGAGGAGCGCAGTTGTCATTTGTCAGTTGTCAGCCTGCTGAGTTTCGCTCGGCGGGACAGCCGGGGGCAGCTTTCCTCACGTGGTTCTTTTCCGCGCAAAATCTTCCGATTTCCCACAAAATTTTCCTCTCCCAAATAGGCAAAACCTTGCAGGTGCGGTGTTTTGATCTGTTAAAATTGAATGTTCCTCATGTAAGTGGCCGCTTAGCAGCATCTTAAGGGTGGAGAGCCTTCGGCGAAAATGGCCTTCGGCGTGCATTTCACTAATCGAAGTGTCGTCCTTCGGCCGGGGTCTATCGTGGTCGTTTTGACTGCCGGTTGCGGATTTACCGCTTCTTTTGCCAAGCTCTCAGTAGGTAGCCACACGAGGTACCGAACATGGATTCCCAGGCTTCACCGTTGACCCTAGGCCTTCTTCCCGAGTCTCGTACGCGTTGGGGGAGGTTCGTTTTCAGTTATGGCGTGCAGTCGCTGGTATTGGCGTTCTTCGTGATTGTTGCGATTGCCTACCCCGAAGTTCTAGTGTTGCCGGTGCATGACTACCACTTCGTCAGTCTGGTCAGTACTCCGCCTCCGATTCCACAGGCCCCGGCGCCAGTCAAGCATTTCCCTCTTCCCGTTCCAAAGATTTCCGAGCCGGTGACGCCGCGGCCCGAAGCCATGCGGGTTCCCGCCGAATTGGTCCAGAAGAAGAAGCCTCCCGTTCCGGAGGAGCAGGCGCCCAAGGTAACGCTGGCCGCCAAGAAAGAATTCTTGCCCGACATGAAGCCGATGATTCCGAGGCCGCCGGTCAAGACGAATGTGTTCTCCACGGGAAGCTCGGCAACGCCAACGATGGCAGCGGCGCCGGCGAAAGTACAAACGGGTGGCTTCGGCGATCCGAACGGCGTGCCGGCATCGGATACCCATGGCCGTCCGGTTACGATCGCGCAGGCGGGCTCGTATGACATGCCCTACGGTCCGGGTTCCGGCAACGGCACCGGCGGATCGAAGGGCGCCCGCGGCGTGGTCGCGAGCACTGGCTTTGGCAGCGGCGTGGCAACCGGAAACAGTTCGGGCCCGGTTTCTGGCTCGCGCGGTACGGTGCACCAGGGCGGCTTTGGAGACGCCGACGTGGTGACCGCTTCTCAGCCCAGGACAAAATCCGCCGAACCCGTCGTTAAAACCTTGCCGGCTGAGATCACATTCAAGCCCCGTCCGGTTTACACTGATGAAGGACGCCAGCTTAAGATTGAGGGTGAGGTTCTGCTCGAGGTGGTTTTTTCAGCGACCGGGCAGATTCGCGTCGTGAAGGTGGTACACGGCCTCGGTCACGGGCTGGACGAATCGGCGGTTCGCGCCGCGGAAAAAATCCAGTTCAAGCCCGCCCTGCGGGACGGACACCCGGCTGATTTCGAGGCGGTATTGCACATCGTGTTTCAACTCGCATCATAGTTCGCAGAGCAGGTTCGCATAGCAGGTCACGCATCAAAGGTGAAATGAAACAAACAAAAATGTTGCGCTCCCTCGTCGCACTCCTCACGCTCTCCCTGGTCTGCTGCGCCGCATCCCTATTCGCCCAGACTACGCCTGCCGAGACCACGCCCGTCCCGACGGTCCCGGCGCAAAGTGTGCCCGCTGCGACCGCGCCCGCGGTGGTGCCCGCTCCGGCACCGACCGCGCCTGCTGCGACTGCGCCGGAGCCGAAGCTTTCGACTCGCGACGCCGCCGCGCAACAGGCAACGGCCGCGGCTGCCAGCTTCGACCAGGTGATCGATCGAGCAGTGGAGCGCGAACATTTCTTCATGGCCCAGATGAAGCAACTTCATCCCCTGGTGGAAACCTATCTCCAGAATCTGAAGGAAGACAAAGACCTCGGAATCCCCGTCCCCGCGAGCGACGTGTACTTCCTGGGCCGATTGGATATGAGCGAGGGAACCGATGACCGCACTTTCACCTCGCCCACCACGTCCGGCCTCGGCAAACGCATGCTCAGCAAACTGAGCAACGTTTATTCCATGAAGTTCCTGCCTCTGGGCTTTGCCCAGATGGTGGTGCTCGATCAGGATTTTCAGCGCAAGTATTACGACTTCACTTTCGTCCGCCGCGAGTTTCTCGGCGAAGTACGCTGCGTCGTCATGGACGTCGCCCCGAAGAAGGATGCCGGCAAGGGCCGGTTCCTCGGCCGCATCTGGATCGAAGACCATGACTACAACATCGTTCGCTTCAACGGCACTTACTATCCTCATCCGCGAGCCAGCTATTATCTGCACTTTGACAGCTGGCGCCAGAACCTGCGCCCCGGCGTGTGGCTGCCTTCGCTGATTTATTCCGAGGAGTCCGATCTTAAATATCGTCTGGGCCAGACGCTGCACTACAAAGCGCAGACGCGGCTCTGGGGTTACAACCTGAAAGATCTCCGCCGCAACTCTGAATTCACCGAGATCACCGTGGACGCGCCGCAATCGGTCCAGGATCAGAGTCAAAAAGCGCAGGACGCTACCCCCATTGAAGCGCAGCGCCAATGGGAACGGCAGGCGGAACTCAACGTGATTGACCGCTTGCAGCAGATCGGCTTGCTCGCGCCGGAAGGCGAAATCGATAAAGTGCTGCAGACCGTCGTCAACAACATGATGGTGACCAATAATCTCGATATTCAACCCGAGGTGAGATGCCGCGTGCTGATGACCACGCCGCTCGAGTCCTTCACCATTGGCCATACCATCGTCATGAGCCGCGGCATGATTGACGTGCTGCCCGACGAAGCGTCCCTGGCCATGATCCTGACGCACGAACTGGCGCACATCGTGCTCGGCCATCACCTCAATACCAAGCTCGCCTTCAACGACCGGATGTTCTTTCCCGATGAGCGCACTTTCGAGCGCATGGATTTCGCGCGCGATAAGGGCGAAGAAGAAGCCGCTGACAAGAAAGCCGTCGAGCTGCTCAACAACTCGCCCTACAAGGACAAGCTCGCGAACGCCGGCTTGTTCCTGAAAGCGGTCCAGTCCCGCGCTCCGCAGTTGAAGAACCTGATCCGGGCGCACCTGGGCGACAGCCTGCTCAATGGCGACGCCACCAGGATGTCGTCATTGATGACGGCCTCGCCGCAATTCGACCCGAAGAAGGCCGACCAGGTCGCAGCGCTTCCTCTGGGGGGCCGGGTCAAGGTCGACCCGTGGAACAATCAGCTGGAATTGATCAAGACCAAGCCGGTCTCTATCACCACCGCAGCCGAGAAGATGCCGTTTGAAGTCACGCCCTTCTTCCCGTTCCTCACCCGGCTCGGCACCGCCGCCGCTCCAGAAAAAGCGGCGCCCGCTCCTGCTTCGGTTCCGGAAAAAACGGCGGCAGCTCCTACGGGACAGTAAGGCGGCTTTTGGCTTTTGGCTTTTGGCTTTTGGCCGTTAGCTCTTAGCTCCCACCTGGCAGAAGTGGGATCCTATCGCCGCACGCCCGGCACTCACTTCTGGTGGCCATCGAGAACTTGTCGACACCAGAAGCGGAGACCTGAAAGCCAAGAACTAACAGCCAAATCCTGAGAGCTTAGCCGTGATCATTGCGCGCGGAAGGTCTTTAGCGGGAGAGAAACGCAGGAAAAAAAATCAGGGGAATCCCACTGCCAGATAGCAGCGGGATGGTCGGGCAGTTAGTTCGCCATCTGGCTTCCGACTTGCGAAAACACGTTGTTGGCATTGCCGCCAATCAGCCGGACCGTGCCAATTACGATCACCAAGATGACCGCGAGCATGACCGCGTATTCGGCGACGTCTTGACCGCTTTCCTCAGCCCAAAGTTGGTGCATTGCTTTAATCACTGTTGCCCCCAATCGACGACACGCCCAAGATTAACGACCTCGGAACACATAATTCGCCGTCGTGTATTGTTAAGGTATCGCGAATAGGCCGTTCCACCCAATAGCACACAAGTGACGCGGAATGGCACGTTCGTGCCATAGCTCAGTGGTTCCCCTTAGATCCCAGACAAATCCAGCTAAGCTATTGATTACACAAACTTTAATCTATTATACGATCTAATTACACGATCGTTTTCAGCGGAAGCCCCTGGTTCACAGCGAACAGCGCCAGCTCCAGACGGGTGGAAACCCCCAGTTTGTCGAAGATATTGCTGAGATGGTGCTTTACCGTATCCTCGCTGATTTTGAAGTACTCGGCGATTTCCCGATTGGCATAGCCCGCCACCACCGCAGAAACGATCTCCAGTTCCCGCGGCGTCAGCCCGAATTTCTTCTGCTTGGTTTCTTCATTCGTGCTCTGCATGAGGTTGCGCAGGTACTGCACCAAATTGGAGACGCTGTCGCGCCCCACCCAGTACTCGCCGGCCATCACCGCATGAATGCTTTTTAGCAACAGTTGGGTGGCGGAATCCTTTAGCACCACGCCACGCGCTCCCAGTTGGAGCGCTTCCACCACCTGCTTTTTTTCCACCGCCGCCGTCAGCAGGATGATGCGCACCGCTCCCGCCGCGCCCGCGTTGGCGTTGAGGTCGCGGAGCGCATCGAGGCCGGTGTGGTGCGGCATGGCCAGATCGAGCAGAAGGATGTCGGGCTTGATTTCCTTGGCCAGTTTCACCGCCTCGAGGCCGTCGCAGGCTTCGCCCACTACTTTCATATCGCCTTCCGATTCCAGCAGGCGCCGCAGCCCGTCGCGGAAAATTGGGTGATCGTCGGCAATCACAATGCGTATGGGATGAGTTCGCTTCTCCATCATTGGCTTATCCATGATTGGCCTGTCCCTGATTTTTTCTCGCCGGCGGAATGCGTACTTCCAGCCGTGCGCCGTGCCCCGGTGTCGATTCTATCGCGAGTTCGCCCGCCAGCAGTCGTACCCTTTCCCGAATCACCGCCGGCCCCTTCCCCGTCGTCTCCAGTTCCGCATCCGACAACCTTCCGGAAAAAGAAAACCCCTTGCCGTCGTCCTCGACGGTCAATTGCAGATTGCCCCCGCGCTGCGCCAGCCGCACCAGCACATGGTGCGCTCCACTGTGCTTGCGCACGTTCACCAGGCTTTCCTGCACAATGCGTGCCAGTTCGCGGCAGGCTCTCTGCGACAAACCCACCTTGTCCAGTTCGCTGACAAACTCCGCGGCAATGCCGGTCTCGCGCCGGAAGCGCTCCACCGTGTCGGAAATGAAACCCACCAGTCGATCCGCGTCCACCTCGAACGACTTCATGGCCTGCATCAGTTCGCGCAATTTCAGAACTTCTTCGCGCAGCAGTTTCTGGATCCGTCCCAGCTCCGCGTTCACCACCGGCGCCTGCGTTCCGGACTGGCGGCGCAGCACATCCAACTGCATTTCCACCGCAATCAGCGCTTGAATCGCTCCGTCATGAAGTTCGCGCGCGAA
>OBLT010002057.1_pt1 | contig 12643 bp, 9 predicted proteins | sample 1518721 | NCBI WGS metagenome assembly OBLT01 (sample SAMEA3539307, study PRJEB22396) | soil metagenome | biome: tundra; feature: field; material: soil | place: USA | collected 2010-05 | depth 0.15 m | reverse complement strand
AATCCCGGCGAGATGAATATCTCCGTCGCGCCGGAGTGGGGCTTCAATTCACCGCCGGTCGCCCGCAGTGCACAGTGCTCCAGCGTCCGCACCACCGTGGTGCCAACGGCCATAATGCGCCGGCCTTCGCGGACGGCTTGATTCACGGCCTCCGCGGTTTCTGCAGAGATTGTGTAACGTTCGCGATGCAGGCGCACGTCGTCCAGCTTTTCCACGCGGAGGGGCGCAAAGGTGCCGAGGCCGACATGCAGAGTAATCCGGGCAATGTAAACGCCCTTCGCAACCAGGGTCTCCAGCATGGGCGGCGTAAAGTGCAGTCCGGCCGTAGGCGCTGCCACAGAACCGGGCTCGCGCGAAAAGACTGTCTGATACCGCTCGCGATCCGCCTCACCATCGTCACGGCGGATGTACGGCGTTAGGGGCATGTGGCCAATTTTGTCGAGTGTGGTGAAAAAATCGTCCACAGGGGCAAAACGCAGCAGCCGCTCACCAGACTCTCCGCGCTCCAGAACCTCCGCCTCAAGGCTGGTGACTCCAGACGGATCGGGAAACGCCAGCAATTCGCCGATGCCCACCTTCTTCCCAGGCTTGACCAGCGCACGCCAAAGGTTGTCACCCGCAGGCTCGGTAAGCAGCACCTCAACCAGCCCGCTTGGTTCTTGCCGGTCGCGGATTAACTTGCGCTTGGCATAGAGCCGCGCAGGAATCACGCGGCTGTCGTTGAGTACCAGCACGTCACCCGGATTGAGCAACCGAGAGAACTCAGCAAAATGCGCATCGCGCAAATCTCCGGTCGCGCGATCCATGATCAACATGCGGCTCTGCCCGCGTTCCGCAGGAGGCTGCTGGGCGATCAACTCCTGGGGCAGATTGAAGTCAAAGTCGGCGACGCGAAGGCCACTCATCCTGCGGCCCTCTTGAAGTGCTCTTCTGCGCGCAATCGAGCGGATTCGATCGCCGCATTCAGTTCGCCTCTCTTGCTCTCAGATTCTTCCGCAGGAAGATCGGTTGCAACATGCGTCCATGGGCCCCAACTGACGACGATTCGCGTGAAGGGCCTGGGCACCATAAACCTATCCCACGACCGCATCGTCCATTTGTGCTCCGGTTCAAGATGGAAGCAGCCAATCGGAGCACCGGTAATTTGCGCAAGTTTGATGGGTCCCATCTTGGTGCGATAGATGGGTCCGCGGGGGCCATCTGCGGTAAAAATCGCCGGAGTGCCACCGTTGATCACCTCGGCGAGACCCAGCAACCCCTCGCGAGCGCCCCGAGAGCTGGAGCCGCGCACGGCATGGAAGCCGAACAACTCCAGGACACGCGTGATCACTTCGCCATCGAAGCTCTGGCTGATGAGGATGGTGGCATGTGTGCGTCGGAAGTAAACCGTGCAAGGAAGCACGCACTGATGCCAGAAACAGAAAATCTCCCGCCCCGCGCCAAGGCCCATAATCAGCGGCGTTACACCTTCAGGCGAAGTTTCCTCAAAGCGCCAAGTGCAGCTTACGACCCAAAGGAGTGCCCACACGATTCGCGGGACCACGGCCAGCACAATTCGCTGGACAAATGTGAATTTGGGCTCGGTGGTCACTCAGATGATTCTAGTGTAAACAGCCAAATTACAAATCCTTTGGCTCTGTTCAAGAGTAGCGCAGCCAGCGCAGTAGTTCAGGCAGTGTGGCACGCTTGCCATACATCAAGATGCCCACGCGATACAGGCGCGAAGAGAACCAGAGTACGGCCCAGATGCTCAAGATCAACAGGCCAATTGATGTTGCAAGCTGCCAGATTGGTACTGTTTCTAGACTCATGCGCGGAAGCATCACAAACGGCGCGGTAGCAGGGAACAGCGATGCGGCAATCACCCAAACCGAGTCCGGGTTGTTCAAGAGCACGGGAAGGATTCCGAAGCTGAGCCAGACAGGTCCGATAGCAAGCGGCATAAACATCTGCAATTCCTGCGCCGTCTCGCAGGTTGCGGCCAGACCCGAGAAGAGCGCACTGTACAGAAAAAAGCCGAGTACGTAGTAGACCGGGAAGAAGATGCCCTCCACGAGGGTGAAATGCAGATCCAGATCGCCGCTGAGCAGGGGTGCGGCCAACGCCGATCCCGTGAATAGCGCCGTCGCAATCACCCAGATTGCAATTTGCGTCAGTCCCACTGCGCCCACACCAAGCAGCTTTCCTGTGAGAAGATCGTCGGCACGAACAACCGAGAGCATGACCTCGAAGATCCGCGAGCTCTTCTCCTCAATTACCGAACGGGCCATATCCAGACCGTAGAGCAGGATGGGCATCGTCAGCAGAAAAGCCATGGCCAGCGCCTTTGAGAACGACGCCATTCCAGTGCTCTTTGCCGCTTTTCCCTCCTTGTTCACCATGAGGTTCTCTACAGGGACCTCTTTCAGCAGTGCTTCAGTCTGAGCTGGCTTGAATCCCGATGCGCTGATCCGCTCGTGAAGCAGGCTCCGGTTGAGGGCATACTCCATCCGGTTTGAAGTCCTGAAGTCCGCGGCAGACTGCGAGGCATAGGTGGCCGTTGGCGATCCGTTCGAGGAATCTTGAATCGAGAGAACGCCATCAAGCGATTTGTTGCGAATCCGATCCAGCAGTGCATCTCGATCCTTCTGGGTTGCAGGAGCCACAACATCAATGATGAACTTGGAGTCCTTATCGTCAACCAGGTCGCGTTTGATGCCCTCGGCCAGCGTCGCGCTGTCTGCGGCAATTGCAACATGTTTGCCTGAGTCAGCGTGACGGCCCGTAAAGTACATTGCGACGAGCATGCCGAGAATGCACAACGGCAACAGCACCGTAGAAATCTTGAATGCGCGCCCGCGAATCTGCTCCAGGTATTCCCGCTTGGCAATCAATAGAACATTATGCATTGGGCTTGCCTCCAACGGTCTGGATGAAAATCTCTTCGAGTGAGGGCTCGACCAGTTCGAATCTATAAATCCTGGCTTCGGCGGCCGCCTCCCGCAGTAACTTTTGGGCGTCGCCGTGCGGCTTGAGCTTGATCTCCGCGTGGCCGGAAAAGTTCTTGGCTTCCTCAATCTCATCGCTGTTCAAAAACGCGGCGCTGCCCTCGAACTCGACGATCACTCGATTGCGCTCATAGCTGGCCTTGATCTCGCGCAGATTCCCGGCCAACACGGCCTCGCCGTTGTTGATCAGGCAAATCGTGTCACAGAGCTTTTCCACCTGATCCATGCGATGGGTTGAGAACAGGATCGCCTTGCCCTGGGCTTTCAGTTCAAGAAGAATGCGTTCCACGAGGGAGGCATTCACCGGGTCAAGGCCGCTGAACGGCTCGTCCATGACGATGAGCTCTGGGTCGTGGAGTAGGGATGCAATCAGCTGGATCTTTTGCTGCATGCCCTTGGAAAGCTCGTCAGTCTTCTTCTGTAGTGAACCCTCAATTTCCATGCGCTTGGCCCACTCGAATGCCCACTTGCGCGACTCCTCGGCAACCAGTCCGTGCAACTGGCCAAAAAAACCCAGTTGGTCGATGACCTTCATCTTTTTATAGAGTCCACGCTCCTCCGGCAGGTAGCCCACGCGCTCCAGGCTCTTGCGCTCAAATGGATGCCCGAAAAGGCTGATGCGGCCCGAGTCAGGAATCGTAATGCCCATCATCATGCGGATCGAACTGGTCTTCCCGGCGCCATTCGGCCCCAGCAGGCCAAACATCTGGCCGGCATCGATGGACAGGCTCAGGTTGCTGACAGCAACCTTATCCTCGTAGGCCTTGGTTACTCCCGCGAGTTCAACAACTGGCATGGATTCTCCCGCCGTCCTCCACTTGCACACGGCGCCTGATTTATCGAGGAACGGTCCCTGGAGAAGTGTAGCAAAGCAGACATTGCCGAAAGTTGGCGTGAACCCGGGCACTTGTCGATTTTAGCCGAGGCTCACTTTAAGCTGGAGAAGCGCCTTTGCCAGAAGTCAACCGGCTCTTCACTTACTGCCAACCAATCCACTTGTCTTCTCCGCAGGCACACATTCCTGCCTGTAACTGACCTGACACTTATGGGTCACTAGATGGTGACTCCATTCGGGGCAAGGGGTATATTGACATCAGGAATCGAGAGGCGAAATGGAAGAATTATTCAAAATCGACCAGTTTACTGTCGCCCCCCCGCCAGTTGGCCCCACACAGAGGCCCCAGACCATCCCGGAACTTGGCGTCCGGCAAGCTGTTCTCGATGACCTCGCCTTAAAGCTTCTGTATATGTCCGGCCCGTTTTCGATCCTGGAACTATCGAAACTGACCTGTCTCAGTTACGAAGTAGCTACCGAGCTCTTTAACCGCATGCGCACGGAGATGCTTTGCCAGGTGACGGGAATGACAAACAACGTTCCCCAGATCGCAATCACCACCCAGGGCAGGATTCGTGCATTGGAATTACTTTCTCACAGCCATTACACCGGCCCTGCCCCTGTGTCTCTTGAAGCCTACGCGAACCAGGTAAGGAAGCAGAGCGTCAAGAACGTTGAAGTCCACCCAGCCGACGTTGAACGCGCTTTTGCCCATCTTGTGATCGACAACAAGACCCTATGGCAATTCGGAACGGCGCTCAACTCCGGCTCGCCGATCTTCCTCTACGGCCCGGCCGGAACCGGCAAGACAACGGTTGCAGAGACCTTATCGCGCGTGATTTCCGAGACCGATGTTTGGCTGCCTTACGCCGTTGAAGTGGACGGCCAGATGATTACCGTCTACGATTCCGCAATTCACGTTCGAGTTCCAGAGGCAGAGCCTGCGGAACGGGACGAACGCTGGGTGCTTTGCAATCGCCCGGCCGTGCTGGTTGGTGGTGAACTCACGGTCGAGATGCTTGACCTGCAGTTCAACCCACTGACAAAGTTCTATGTCGGCCCCGTTCAGATGAAAGCCAACAACGGTGTGCTCATCATTGACGACTTCGGCCGCCAGCGGGTTCGACCGGAAGAACTGCTGAACCGCTGGATCGTTCCCCTTGATCGACGTATCGACTTCCTCAGCCTGGCTGGAGGGAAAAAGGTCGAAATCCCGTTCGAAATGCTGGTCGTGTTTGCCTCCAACATGGATCCGTACGAGTTGATCGATGCAGCGTTTCTGCGCAGAATCCAAACCAAGATCAAGCTCGGTGAAATTTCAGACGCCCAGTTCCTTGAAATCTTCCGCCGCGTTGCCGTTGACCGCAACATCAAATGCGAAGCCGGCATCGGCGAGAATCTGATCGATGTCATTCGTGGCACATTGAAGCAAGAGTTACGGTCCTGCTTCCCCCGCGACATCATCAATCAGGTCTGTTGGGCTGCTCAATACGAGAGCAGAAGCCCGTATCTCGACCGCGTGTCGGTGATTCAAGCTGTAGAAGCCTACTTCCTGGCCAAGCCGTAATAGACCCGGCCTCGGCTCGCTTAATCCCCGTCGCAGATATCGATCGAAAGGCGTACGACGCCTGGAACATCCTCAATCCGCCAACGGCGGAAATGCGATAGCATCCGAAGTGTGCCCGGCCTCAACACTCCAATCATGTATGTCCGTGGCGTTGGACCGCGCTTGGCGGAGATGCTCGCCGCCCGGGAAATCCTCACCGCTGAAGACCTTCTGTATCACCTTCCCTTCCGTTACGAGGACCGCCAGAATCCCCGCAGCCTGGACGAACTGAAACCCGGCGAGACAGCAAGTGTCATTGCGGAAGTCCGCGGCTCCACGCTGCTGCGGACGCGCAAGGCGCCCATCTTTGAGATGACGGTTGGCCAGGGACGGCTGTCGCTCAAATGCATCTGGTTCAATGGATCCTATCTGAACGGAAAGTTCCAGGCGGGGCAAACGGTGGCCGTGTACGGCAAGGTGGAACCCTCGCGGTCGACCAGCAACCTCAAAATGATTCAGCCACAGTTTGAAGTGCTTCCTGACGCCACGGATGACGCCGAAACGCGTCTTCTCGAAGTGGGCCGGATTACGCCGGTCTATGAATCCCTGGGGGGCAGCCGGCTTGCCTCTCGGTGGCAGCGCAAGGTGATCTTCAACCTGCTTGAGGGCATGCGTGGCGCCGTGCCGGAGTGCCTGCCCAAGGAGATGTTGGCTCGACTCGATTTGCCAAACCGTGAAACGGCCCTGCGCGAGGTTCATTTCCCCCCTGAGGGCACACCCTTCGCCCAACTGCAAGGCTCAGCGACGCCGCCCCACCGGCGACTGATCTTCGAGGAGCTTTTCTTTCTGGAACTAGGCCTGGAGCTAAAGCGTCGCCGCATGAGGCAGCGCCCGGGCATCGAATTCGCCACGACCGATAAGGTCCGCGAGGCCATCCGCGAGGTGTTGCCCTTCCATCCAACATCCGCGCAGAAGCGCGCCCTGGGAGAGATTGTTGCCGATATGCGCCAGCCCAGCCCCATGCGCCGCCTGCTACAAGGCGATGTGGGGTCGGGGAAAACCATCGTCGCGTTGCAGGCCATGTTGGTTGCTATGGAAAATGGCTACCAGGCGGCGCTGATGGCGCCCACCGAGATTCTGGCCACGCAGCATTTTCTGGCCGCGCGAAAATTGCTGGAGCGTTCCTCTCGCCGCTATCGAATCGTCCTGCTGACCGGCTCGCTCGACGAGGACCGCAAGCGTCACATTCGCAGCCTCATCAACAGCGGCGAAGCGCAGCTGGTGATCGGCACCCACGCGTTGATCGAAGAAAAAGTGGAGTTCGACCGATTGGGTCTCGTCGTTGTGGACGAGCAGCACCGCTTTGGCGTGTTGCAGCGCTTCAAGCTGATGAAGAAACCCAACCAGGCGGAGCCGGATGTGCTGGTGATGACCGCAACCCCGATTCCGCGCACGCTTGCCCTCTCGCTCTACGGCGACCTTGACGTGAGCATCCTGGATGAGCTGCCGCCGGGACGAACGCCCATTGTCACCCGACGGGTTCCCGGCGAACGCGCTGACGAAGTGTGGGACTTCGTGCGCAAACAGGTCGCCAAGGGCCAGCAGGCGTACATCGTTTACCCGGTGATTGAGGGCACAAAGGATGACCAGCCGGAGCTGGACTTCCCGCTTGACGAAGCCGAACCCGCGGTTGAGCTGCCGCCTGCAACCACTGGGAAGACCACCCGCAAAGGTAAGACTGCGGAGCTGTTTCCCAAGGTCGCTCCGGAACCAAATTCCGGTGCCAGGGCCGGATTGAAATCCGCCCTGAAATCGGCGACCGAAATGCACGAAAAGCTGCGCCAGGGACCGCTCGCCGGCCTGCGTGTCGGCCTGCTGCATGGACGCCTGGACGCGGACGAGAAAGAGATCATCATGCGCCGCTTCCAGCGTGGCGAAATTGACGTGCTCGTAGCCACCACGGTCATCGAAGTTGGCGTCGATGTGCCCAACGCCACGGTGATGGTGGTGGAACACGCGGAACGCTTTGGCCTGGCACAGCTTCACCAGTTGCGCGGCAGGGTAGGCCGGGGAGCGGCCAAGAGCTACTGCATCCTCATGACCGGCCCACGAGTCTCCCCGCTCGGCGAGGAGCGCCTGAACGCCATGGTCCGCACACAGGATGGATTTGAACTTGCGGAGTTGGATCTGACCATGCGCGGGCCGGGTGAGTTCTTCGGCACCCGCCAGGCCGGATTGCCCGAGTTTCGCGTGGCCAATCTGGTCCGCGACCGGCAGTTGCTTGAATTGGCCAAGTTGGAGGCAGCCGGCTTCGCCAATGCCTCCAACTCCAATCAGGCTAAAAGGTCTGAAGCCGCCGACCCTGAACGAGCGCGCGTCTGGGCGCGACTGAAAGAGGCCTGGCAACGCCGCTATGGATTGGTCGAGGCCGGATAAGCAACCTCGATCCTCAACTGCTTCATCAGGCTGCCCCGTGCCGCTGCCTTTCCTGCACCATCGCCACCGGAAAGGTTTGGACTTCGAGATCGATGCTGGCAATTTCAGTGCCGCAATCCTGCTTCTGGCTGCGCGTGCACTGGCGGAGTTCCGTGAAGCGGATAGGCCCGCTCTGGCTCAGGTCACGACCGGCCGCAATCAGAACGCTGTGGATGTCAACACAAGCTTGCCGTTCAAATTCAAACAACATGCTCACAGTTCCATCGTCGCCTGCTCCGCGGCTCAGCACCCATCCACCACAGCCGAGAATCGCACCCGTAAGCGTCTTGACGAGTCGCGCCGGCTCTCCTCGTGACCGGCTTTGAAGCACCCTCGCTTCCAGCGCCCATTCAAAGCTTGTCCTGGTAATTGGAATCGATCTCACCAGCCTTCGCCGGCCTGCGATTTCCCCAGAAATGGCACGAGATCCTGTGAACCGCAAACGCAACAAATGCAGAATGTTGTAGCCTTATAGCCAGCATGATTATCGGCTCCGGAATTGATCTGGTAGAGATCGGGCGTATCCAGCAGTCCATGGATCGTTATGGAAGACGTTTCCTTGACCGCGTCTATACCAGCGGGGAACAGGAATACTGCTTGCGCAAACGGAAATCTGCGGAAAGCTTTGCCGCCCGATTTGCCGCCAAGGAAGCGGGAGCCAAGGCCCTTGGGACGGGGATTAGCCACGGCGTGAGCTGGCTCGAAATCGAAATCGTTCGGGAGCCCAGCGGAAGACCCAACCTGCATTTTCGGGGACGCGCCGCACAGATTGCCACTCGCCTTGGCGTTGCCCATGCTGCCCTGTCGATTACCCATACGGCCGAACTTGCCATGGCCAGCGTACTGTTGGAAGACGATGGCTAGAGCATTTTCTGAACGCTGTCGACCGACGCCATTTATGTAAACTGGCGTAACCATCAGGAAGCGACGGCCCGTTAGGCAGCGAATAAGTCCGCACTGTTTTGGAAAATGCCTTGATCCGCCCCGTCTGATATCCTCAAGGCGTCCACCGCATCATTTCAGCCAAAGGGAGTCTTCGTGCCAAGCCGCAAAGAGATTCAATGGTCGCAGCTGAGAGTTGGAGCGCTGGTCCTGGTGGGCATGGCCGTGCTCGTCGGGCTCGTTTTGCTCATGTCCGGCACAACCGGCGGACTGTTTTCGCATAAGCTCGTGCTCCGCTCCTATTTTGAGAATGCCGCGGGGGTTAAGGACGGTGCGCCGGTCACGCTGGAAGGCGTCACCATTGGCAACGTGACTCATGTCAATGTGGTGCCGGAGCGCAACCCCACCCCGGTTGAAGTCATCATGCAGGTTGGCTACGACTATGCCCCCAAGCTGCACACCGACTCAACCGCCTCAATCAACCAGGCCGGCGTACTGGGTGACAGCTACGTGGATATAAGTTCCGCCTACGCCAAAGGCCCTTCGCCAGCCAACGATGCCGAACTCAAGACGACCGGCGCGCCCAGCATCCAGGATGTCATTCGCAACAGCAACGACTCCATTGTGCAGATGCAGAAGGTGCTGATTCCCAAAATTGTCACACTGATCGATACGCTTAATTCCAAGAAGGGCACCGCAGGCGAGTTCATCAACGATCCCCAACTCTATAACAAAATCACACTGTTCGCTACCGACCTCCAGACCATTACCAACGCAGTTGCCAATGGAAAAGGTAGCCTGGGAAAACTGGTCACGGACGATACCCTTTATACCCGCGCAAACTCCGCCATCGACAAGCTCGACAAGATTACGACCGATCTTGAAGCAGGCAAGGGCAGCGCCGGCAAGCTCCTCAAGGACGAATCGTTCTATAACAATTTGAACTCAGCCGTCTCCAACACCAACCAGCTTGTCTCCGATATCAACGCCGGCAAAGGAAGCCTCGGGAAACTGGCCAAGGATCCCGCATTCGCGCAAAAGCTGGATGACACGGTGACCCGGTTGAACAATATCCTGCAGGGCGTCCAGGAGGGCAAAGGCACACTGGGCCAGCTCGCCCAGAACCGCTCCCTCTACGACCACGCCGACCAGACGATGGACCAGACCCAGCAGCTGGTGAAGAGCATCCGCGACGACCCCAAGAAGTATCTCGTCATCCGCCTGAAGGTCTTCTAACAATGAGCCGGATGTCCTGTCCTCGAAAGTTCTTTCGTGGGATTGGATGGTCTCTGAACTTCGTTCGCCGATCATTACCGTTCGTTGTCGCATCAAGGGACTGTCGATCGTAAGAACATCAAACAGAATTCGAATGATTGCGGCGGTCGCTCAGCCCCCGGGGCACTTCCGGGCAATTCGGGTGCCAAGAGATTCGTAGTATCTTATTGATTATATTTATGTTAACCATCACTCAGACGTATATTCTTGGACCCGCTAGTTCGCCGGCTCGCCGCCCCTGAACATCTTCCAAAACTCGACAAATCCTTTCAGCCGCACAACCTGAAAGTAATCATTGGCCACAAGGTAAAAGGCCAGTGCTGTTGCATCGATCCCATGGAGCGCATCGGTACCAAGCTGGTCGCTGAAAGGCAGCGGCGCCGCCGAGAGCACCAACGCCAGCACAATCAGCGCCAGCTTGACGATGCCCATGACAAGGTTGATCTCGGACAGTTTGGCGGTAAAGGCCTTTCCCAGCCGGAGACTTTCGCTGAGGGATGCAAGCACTGAGCGTCCTTCAAACAGCATCAACAACGGAGCGATGGAAAGCGCCCAGCTTACCAGCGCCCACAGGGTATAGAACCCCAACGAAAGGAAGATAACCCAAAAGGAAAAGCCAATCAGGTCCGGCTCGACACCGGTAGTGATGTGCGTCGCCGCCACCCACCCGATACACCGGAACCAGCCCCAGAAAGTCGCGACCAGCCCCGCCAGGAACACTGCCTGCAACAGGACCGTTTGCACGGGCCTGAACGAAATCTGCGGCGCCATGCGCTTCAAAACCGCGCTGCGTCCCAACCCGGAAGTGACTATCCAACCGACGGCGGCCAACGGTCCCAGCCGGTGCAGCACGGCAACCACACTTGGCTCATAAAGTGCCCAGGCATGGGAAAGCTGAACTGCCGCCACCCAGGGATTCTGTGGATTGATCGAACTGAGCCCTGTCGACTCGAGCGGTAGCGCGGCGAGGATATGGCGCGCCTGCACCCAGCAAACCACGAGCAGCGGAATGCCGAAGAGCCAGCGCCAGCCAACCTCCAGGAGAGTCAGCGAAGGCCTCGCGAAGACCCAGCCCATCTGCCCCACAAGCGATTGCGTTCCGCGCAACGGAGCGGGCATTCTACCTCACAACCAGGTTCACCAGCTTGGCCTCTACCACAATCACCTTGGCAACAGTCTTCCCGGTCGTGCGCGACTTCACTTTTTCATCGGCAAGCGCGGCCGCTTCAATCGCCTTGGCATCCGCATCGGCGGCAACTGTCACAACTGTCACGAGCTTGCCGTTGACCTGCACCGGGATCTCCAACTCGTCATCTTTTGCCAGTCCTGGATCGCTCGTTGGCCACGGCGCACGCAGCACGGTGCCCTCTTCGCCCAACTCCCCCCAAAGCTCCGCTGCGAGATATGGCGCAAAAGGCGCCAGCAACAGCACCAGCGAGCGCAGCAGCTCATGAATCACCGGCGGGCTCACCTCACCCGCCGCCAATTGCGTATCGGCTGCTTGAAGATCGTTGACCAACTCCATGATGGCTGCGACGCAGGTGTTGAAATGCCAGCGGGTTTCAAAGTCGAGAGTGATTTTGGCGATGCTCTGGTGCAGCTTGCGCAGTAGCTTGAGCGAGATTCCTGCAGGAGCATCCGCGTGCTGACCGCGACCCGCGCGTGCAACCGGTGCATATTTTGTAACGAGCCGCCAGACCCGTGCCAGGAAGCGGCTCACCCCGGCAACGCCATCCTCCTGCCAGTCCAGGTCCCGATCAGGAGGCGCGGCAAACAGGGCGTACAGCCTTGCCGAGTCGGCGCCGAATCGGGCCACGATCTCATCGGGCGAGACCACGTTGCCCTTCGACTTGGACATCTTGGCCCCGTCCTTGATCACCATGCCCTGCGTGAACAACCGCCGCGCCGGCTCGTCGTTCTCAATGAGCCCCAGGTCGCGCATCACCTTGGTCCAGAAGCGCGAATAAATGAGGTGCAGAATTGCGTGTTCCACGCCGCCGATGTACTGGTCGATGGGAAACCAGTACTTTGCCACCGCGGAGTCGAACGGCGCATTCGGATTCTTTGCGTCGGGGTAGCGATAGAAGTACCAGCTCGAATCGACAAACGTATCCATCGTGTCTGTCTCGCGTTTAGCAGGCCCACCGCACTTGGGACACGTTGTGTTCAGGAACTCAGGCACTCGGCTCAGCGGCGAGCCGCCCTGCTGTGTAATCTCGATCTGCTCCGGCAGCACCACGGGCAACTGCTCGTCCGGGACGGGCACAAGGCCGTCCTTCTCGCAGTGAATCATGGGAATCGGCGTTCCCCAATAACGCTGGCGGCTCACGCCCCAGTCCTTCAAACGGAAAGTCACCTTGGGCTCGCCGAACTTCTCGGCAACAGCCCGCTCCTGCATCTTTGCCTGGGCCTCAGTGCAAGTCAGCCCGTCGAACTCCCCGGAGTTCAGCAGCACACCCTCTTCTGAAACAAAGGGCAGCAACACCGCAAGCGTCTTGTCTTCAGGATGAATCACCTGAACAATCGGCAGGTTGTACTTGACAGCAAACTCAAAATCCCGCTCGTCGTGCGCGGGAACGCTCATGATGGCGCCTGTTCCATAGTCGGCAAGAATGTAATTGGCCACCCAGATGGGCACACGCT
>OBLT010002055.1_pt1 | contig 12643 bp, 12 predicted proteins | sample 1518721 | NCBI WGS metagenome assembly OBLT01 (sample SAMEA3539307, study PRJEB22396) | soil metagenome | biome: tundra; feature: field; material: soil | place: USA | collected 2010-05 | depth 0.15 m | reverse complement strand
AGGCCGGCGCGGACGATGGCGGCGGCGCTCCCGCGCCGGGCAGCGCGGCGGCTCATGAACGGCTCGCGGAAGGGCTGGCCGACGGGCGGCCTGTCCGCTGGGCGACGGCAACTCCCCCGGCCGTGCTGGACGGCGAGGGCGTGGGCATCGGGCTCGGTCCGACCGCGCTGGCCCCGGACCCGGTGCCGTAGCTGCCCGGCTTCGCCTTGACCAGCAGCTCGTACAGGGCCTGGGCCACCACGATCTGGCCACTGGTGGTGTCGGCGTTGTCCACCGTGGACAGGCCGCCCGCATTGCTGGCCGACCGGATCAACTCGATGGCACTGCCGGGCCCGGAACCGCTCATTGAGCCGGTCACCACGGTGGCCTGGGCGGCGCCGTTCAGTTGCTTGCTCAGGGTCACCAGGCCCTGGCTGGTCTGGCTGGAGTCGTTCGCCGCGGGAGGGCTGGCCGGGATAATCACGACAGCCAGAGTGGCACGGACTATGGACGGCCCGCTGACGCTCAGGAAACCTCCTGAGGCAAATCCGCTGAGGATCGCCGCGCCAGCACTGTCCTGGCTGCCCGGCACGGGCTGCCCGATCCCGTCCTGGGTCAGGATCGCGCTCGCGATCAGCTGCGCGGCCTGGGACTGCACCGTGCCGCTGTGCAGGCTGACGCCGCTCGGCGTCAGCCGCTGCGTGAGCAGGCTGAGCGCGTCCCGGGTGGTTGATTTGGGGTCGAAGAACATGGCCTGGACGTTGACCTGGCCCGTTACCTTGGCGCCCGCCTGGGTCAGCGCCTGGGTGACGCCGTTGGTCACGTCGCTGGGGGCACCGGGTGCCGTGACGAGGACCACCCGCTCGCTGGCCAGCAGGTGGTTAAGCAGCACGGGCCCGGCTGCCTGCGCGAACTGCTGATCACTCTTGTTCTGGTGCCGCAGGGACTGGTTCAGCGAGATCTGGTTGTCCTCTTCGTGGCGCAGCGCGACCACGGATTTGCGCAGTTCCTTCGTGATCGGGCCGTTGAGGGTGGCCGAGCCGAGGACGACGCCGACCGCCAGGGCCAGGAACACCGCGACGATGGAGACAAGGTGATAACGGAAATCGATCACTAGAACAGTCCGGTGAACCAGAATTTGAATATGTTGAATTGGACAAACAGGGCATCGAGGAAGCCCCGCATGGCATCCGAGACCGAGACCGCCGCCACGATGGCGACCAGCGCGGCGCCGACGAGGGTCAGCATGGCCCAGCCCGAGATCCGGCTCCGGTACAGCTGGTTGACGCCTTTGGCGTCGACGAGCTTGCTGTCCAGCCGCAGCCTGGTCAGGAACGTGCTCGCCATCCCCGACCGGCCCTTGTCGAGGAACTCCGACAGGGTGTAGTGCGAGCCGACCGCGACGATCAGGCTGGCGCCCTTCTCGTCGGCCATCTGCAGCGCGACATCCTCGCTGGTCCCCGCGGCCGGGCAGAGCACTGACTTCAGGCCCAGCCGCTCGATGCGCGCGAGGCCCGGCGCGACGCCGTCCGGGTAGGCGTGCACCACCAGTTCCGCTCCGCAGGTCAGTCCCTTGTCAGAGATCGAGTCCATGTCGCCCACGATCAGGTCGGGCCGGTACCCGGCGTCAAGCAGCGCATCCGCACCACCGTCCACGCCGACCATGACCGGCCTGAACTCACGGATGTAGGTGCGCAGCGTGACCAGGTCCTCGCGGTGGTGATAGCCGCGGACCACCACGAGGGCATGCCTGCCCTTGAAGTTCGTGCGCAGCGCCGGCACCTGGATCCCGTCGATGAGCAGCGCGCCCTCATTCTTCATGTACTCCAGGGTGTTGACGACGAAGGCCTCGATCTGCGCGGAGACTCCCGCCTTGGCCTCGGCCATGGCGGCGGCCACGGTTTCCGCGGTCTGCAGCGTGCCCTTGGCGACGATCTCGCCGCCAAGGTGCAGGAACTCGTCCTCGAGCCGGACCATTTCCCCTTCGGCCACCCGGCTGAACACGTCGGGCCCCACGTCGTCGACGAGCGGGACTCCGGCCTCCACCAGGAGCTGGGGCCCGAGGTTCGGGTACCGGCCGCTGATGCTGGGCGCCACGTTCACCACGGCGGCCACCTGCCGGCTGATCAGCGCATCGGCGCTGACCCGGTCCAGGTCCTGGTGATCGATGATGGCGATCTCGCCGGGGCACAGCCGCGTGGTGAGGTTCTTGGTCCGGCGGTCAAGGCGTGCCCGCCCCGTTACACCGGCCAGGGCATCGGGCCTGCTCCGGTGCAACTTGGGAAATTTCAGGAACGGAGCCATCGCACTGTCCATCCTGCCAGACAGACCGGAGCCGCGTAGCCACACAAGGCATCACCGGGCCCACGAGCCGGGCCCGCGGCCGCCGGTCAGCGCTTGGAGCCTGACCTGGGGCTATCGGCTGCCGTGGCTCGCTCCGCCGCCGCGGCGGCCAGCAGTTCTCCGGCGTGCGCGCGGCCGAACTCAGAGTCCTCCAGGCCGGCCAGCATCCGGGAAAGCTCTGTCACCCGTCCCGCCTCATCCAGCCGGGTCACCCCGCTGCGGGTGACGCTCCCGTCGTCGGCCTTCTCCACCACCAGGTGCGCGTCCGCGAACGCAGCCACCTGCGGCAGATGAGTCACCACGATGACCTGCGCCAGCCTGGCCAGCCTGGCCAGCCTGCGGCCGATCTCCACCGCCGCCTTGCCGCCCACGCCGGCGTCCACTTCATCGAACACGAACGTGGGCACCGGATCGGCGCCCGCGAAGACGACCTCGATCGCCAGCATGACCCGGGACAGCTCCCCGCCGGATGCCCCTTTGCTCAGCGGCAGCGTGGGCGCGCCCGGGTGGGCGGCGAGCCTGATCTCAATCTCGTCAGCGCCGTGCGGGCCGAATTCGCCGGAGGTCAGGACGGCCGCCGTGAGCTTCGCGTGCGGCATGGCCAGGGCGGAAAGCTCGCTGGTGACCTCGGCCGAGAAGCGTCCGGCCGCTGCCCCGCGCAGCGCGGTGAGCTGCCCGGCCAGCTCGGTGACCCTGGCACCGAGCCGCTCCTCCTCCTCGGCGAGCCCGGTGACCCTGTCGTCGTCGCCGTCGAGCTCGGCGAGCCTGCTGGCGGCCTGCTTGGCCCAGCCGAGCACCGCTCCCAGGTCACCGGCGGCCGGATCCCCGGTGACCGGGCCGCCAGCGGCCACGCCGTAGGACCGGATCAGCCGGGTCAGGTCGCCGCGGCGTTCCTGGACCGCCGCGAGGCGCGCCGGGTCGGCGTCCACGGACTGCACGTAGGAAGCTAGCTCGGCCGCCACATCGGAGACGAGGTAGGCCGCTTCGGACAGCCGGCCCGCCAGCCCGGCCAGCGATGCGTCGTGTTCCGCGACCGCCTCCAGGGCCTGCCGGGCCCCCCCGAGCAGGGTTACCGCGTCCGGCGCCTCATAAGACCCGCTGGATGGATCACCGAGCAGCGTCTCGTGCGCGGTGGTCGCCGCCGCGTGCAGCGCGTCCGTGTGCGCGAGCCGGTCCTCCTCGGCCAGCAGGGCGGCGTCCTCCCCCTCGGCGGGCTCCAGCCGCTCGATCTCCGCCAGGCCGCGCCGCAGGTCCTCCGCTTCCTGAGCGCGCTCCCTGGCCAGCCCGGTCAGCTCCGCCAGCTCACCGCGGACCTCGCGATGCCGCTGGTAGGCCCGCTGGTAGTCGCTGAGTACCGCGCCCAGCTCCGGGCCGGCGAACCGGTCCAGCGCCTGGCGCTGCCTGGCCGGCCTGAGCAGCTGCTGCTGGTCCGCCTGCCCGTGCACAGCGACCAGGTCGTCGGCCACGTAGGTGAGGAGCGACACCGGCACCGAGCGGCCGCCCGCGTAGGCCCGTGACCGTCCCTCGGCCGACACGGAGCGGCTGACGATCAGGGTGCCCCCATCGTCGTCCAGGTCACCGCCCGCATCGTTCACCTGCTGCGCGACATGGCCGGCGGGGTCGATGCGCAGCCTGCCCTCGACTGTCGCCCGGTCCGCGCCGGGCCGGACCCGGGCCGGGTCCGCGCGGCCGCCGAACATCAGGTCGAGCCCGGTCACGACCATGGTCTTGCCCGCGCCGGTCTCCCCGGTCACCACCGTGAACCCAGGGGACAGCTCAAGGACGGCGTCGTCGATCACGCCCAGGGCCGTGATGTGGACTTCCTCAAGCATGGGCGCGCGGCTCCTCTTTCCTGTCCGGCCGTTCCCTGCTCCGCTCGGTACTTCCCTGCTCCGTAATCTCCTGCTCCATACTGCCGTGGCCGGCGCGGCCCTCGTCGTTCCAGCCTGGCCGGCGCCCGCGCCAGCCAGCGACCGGCAGGCCGAACTTGGCGACCAGCCGGTCGGTGAACGCGGCACCTCCCGCCGCGCTGCCCTCGCCGCCGCGCAGCCGGGCCAGCAGCACCGGCTCGGAGCCGCGCCGCACCTCGACACGCGCGCCTGGTGAGAAGTCGACCCTACGACGCCCATCGCACCACAGAACACCCGCGAACGTCTCGTTTTGGCCGCCGCCTGGGGCGGGGCGCTGCCCCGCCGTGGACGCGGCCGGGACCTCGACCGCGAGTACCGAGTCCGGCGAGACCACCAGGGGCCCGGCGAACAGCGCGTGCGCGCTGATCGGCACCAGGAGCAAGGCCTCGACCCCGGGCCAGACCACAGGACCGCCCGCTGAGAACGCGTACGCGGTAGAGCCCGTCGGGGTGGCACACACCACGCCGTCGCAGCCCCACCTGGACAGCGGGCGGCCATCTATCTCGATCACCACCTCGATCATCCGCTCGCGGGCGACCTTTTCCACCGTGGCCTCGTTAAGTGCCCAGGTCTTCGCGGTGACCGTGCCGTTCTGCCGGACGGTGACATCGATCGTCATCCGTCGTTCCACCGCGTACCGCCGGCTCAGGACGCGTTCCACGGCATCGGGCAGGTCATCGGACTCAGCCTCGGCCAGGAACCCGACATGCCCCAGGTTGACGCCGAGCAGGGGGGTGCCGGCCGGCCTGGCCATCTCGGTGGCCCGCAGCAGCGTGCCGTCGCCGCCCAGCACGATCACCATCTCGGCGTCCTCGGCCGCCTCCGGGGTGGCGGGAACCACGTCGGCGCCGGAGCAGCGGAGGTCGGCTGCTTCGGAGGCGAGGACCCGCACGTTGACGCCCGCGGCGGTGAGCATCCCAACGACGAGCCGCGCACTGGACCGCGCGGCGGTCCGGCCGGTATGCGCCACGACGAGCACCGTGCGCTTGGCGTTCACTCGGGTCCTTCCGCGATGACCTGTTCCAGCCGACTGGGATCGAGGGCCGGCGCGCCACGGCGCAGCCAAAGGAAATACTCCACGTTCCCGGCCGGGCCCGGCAGCGGACTGGCTGAGATTCCCGCGACCCCCAGGCCCGATTCCGCCGCCGCGGCGGCGACCCGGGCGACGGCCGCTGCCCGTAGCCCGGGATCGCGCACCACGCCGCCGGCCCCGACGCGGCCCTTGCCCACCTCGAACTGGGGTTTCACCATGAGCACGAAGTCGGCATCCGGGCTCGCGCAGTTGATCAGCGCGGGCAGGACCAAGGTCAGCGAGATGAAGGAGAGGTCCGCGGTAACCAGGCTCGGCGCCGGGGCGACCTGCTCGGGTATGAGCTGGCGCACGTTCACCCGGTCGAGCACGATGACCCGCGGGTCGCTGCGCAGCCGCCAGGCCAGCTGCCCGTAGCCGACGTCCACCGCGACCACCTGCGCGGCGCCAGCACGGAGCAGGACATCGGTGAACCCGCCGGTGGACGCGCCCGCGTCGAGGCAGCGCCGGCCGGCCACGGTCAGGCCAGGAAAGGCCGCCAGGGCCCCCGCGAGCTTCCGGCCCCCGCGGGATGCGTACTCGGGCTCCGCGGACAGGTCCCGCACCGCGATCGGGGCATCCGGCGCGACCTGGGTGGCGGATTTACCGGCCACCTGGCCAGCCACGACGACCCGGCCGGCGGTGACGAGCTCAGCAGCGTGCTCACGGGACCGCGCGAGTCCCCGTCGCACCAGTTCGGCATCCAGCCGTCTCCGCGTGCCCATGCAGCGGCCGTCCGGTCGTTCAGCTTCCGGGCGTGATGGATGGGCCTGAAGTTCCACGAGTGCCCGGAGTACCGGATATGTCCTGCGCCCCCGAGTCCAGTGTCCCGAGCGCTGCGGTGAGCCCCCCGTGCACAGCCTCGAACACCGCCGGGTGCTCGTCGATTGGCAGCCCATCGAGGTCGGCGAGCCTGGCCAGCGCCTGATCGACGCGGCCGTCACCGCTTTCCGGCGGCCCCGGCGCGGCATGCTCCGGCGCGGCATGCTCCGGCGCAGCGCGCTGCGGCCGGGCGGCACTGTCGCTGTCGCGCTCCATCAGGCCCTGCTCCTCTCGTCCAGCTACGTCCTTCGCGTGCACCGGTTCTCCGAGGAACGCTACCGTCCGGAGCCGACAGGACGGGTCACCCGGCGCGCCGGCGCCATGACCGGATCCGCTACTGGGCGGCGCGCGAGTTGCAGAATGGACACTGTCTGGGAAGCTAGGTGGACGATGGCGACTGCTGAGGAATGCCGTAAGGCGCTGGAGACCCTGACCGGCCGGCTGTCCGAGATGGGCCCGGAAGACCGTGCTGCTCACCTGGTTGACCGGGTGATCAGCTGCCGGGTGGATGATCTCGGGCTCACCTTCCTGATCCGGCTGGGTCCCGACGGCGCCGGGCCGGTCACGGAGGCGACTGGCGGGGAACCGCCCGCCCAGGTGAGATTCACTGCGAAAAGTGACGATCTCCTGAAGATCGCCGACGACCCTGGGAGCTTCGCCCGCGCGTGGCTGACCGGGCGGCTCAAGGTTGAGGCCAGCGTGTTCGACTTGCTCCGCCTCCGCAAGCTGCTGTGACCGCCGCTCGGCCGGAGGCCGCCGCCGGCGCGGTCTGCCCGCCCGGCCAGTTCGGGCTGGATGCCTCAGGTGTCTGAGGGGGACGTGGTCTGGCTCGCGGCCAAGCGGCTCCGTGAGGCGCTGGCGGGACGCGTGCTCACCCGCAGTGATTTCCGGGTTCCCCGTTTTGCCACCACCGACCTGACTGGCCGCTCCGTCACCGAGTCCCTGTCCCGCGGGAAGCACCTGCTGCTCCGGGTCGAAGGCGGCCTGACCGTGCACACCCATCTCCGGATGGACGGCTCCTGGCGCGTCCACCCAGCCGGTGACCGCGTCCTGGACAGCCACCGGATCCGGCTGGCGCTCGCCAACGACGCCTGGCAGGCGACCGGCTATCAGCTGGGTGTCGTCGAAGTTGTCCGCACGGCGCAGGAGGAGCAGGTGACCGGCCATCTCGGCCCAGACCTGCTAGGACCCGGCTGGGACGCGGACGAGGCGGTCCGCAGGCTGCGCGCCGCCCCCAGGCGCCCGGCCGGCGAGGCCCTCCTCGACCAGCGGAACCTGGCGGGCGTCGGCAACGTGTACAAGTGCGAGGTCCTTTTCCTGCGCGGCATCAGCCCCTGGCGCCCGGTCGCTGACATCGCCGACCCGGCTGCCCTGGTGGAACTGGCCAGGCGCCTGCTCGACGCGAACAAGAACCGGATTGGCCATATCACCACGGGCGTGTCGAGGCGGGGCGAGGAGCACTGGGTGTACGGGCGGGGCGGCCGGCCGTGCCGGCGCTGCGGCACCCGGATCAAGACGGCGGCCCGGGCCGGCGACCCGGCCGAGCGGGTCACCTTCTGGTGCCCGCAGTGCCAGCCCTGAGGGCCCCGGCACGTTCCGCGCCCTCGACAGCGCACTGCGCCCGGTGGCTCCCCGGCGGGAGCCACCGGGCGCAGCCCGGGTGGTGTCAGGCGTCGCGCCTGCGGAAGAGGATGAGGCCCGCCGCGATGGCGATCGCCGCGTAGGCCGTGAACACGCCGAACCCGGTCCAGGCTGCGAACATGTGTGCGCTTGGATCGGTGACCGTCGACCAGATCTGGCTGCCGGCGTTGAAGGGGATCCATTTGTTCACGTGGACCTGCCAGGTCTGCGGCAGGAAGTTGGACAGGATCAGGATCACGAAGAGCAGCCCGATCGAGGCGGTGATGGCCGCGGCGGTGTGCCGGAGGACGGCGCCGAGCCCGAACGAGAGCAGTCCGCAGACGGCCAGGAACAGGCCGCCGCCGATCACGGCGCGCAGCACGTGCGGCTGGCTGAGGGAGGTGTTCAGGTGCTTGCTGGACAGGATCGCCTGGCCGATGAAGAAGGAGGCGAAGCTGGCCACCAAGCCGGTGATCAGCGAGACCACGGCGAAGACCACGGCCTTGGCCGCGAACAGGGTTCCCCGGCGCGGCTGAACGGCGAGCGAGGTGCGGATCATCCCCGTCGCGTACTCGGAGGTGATCGTCAGCGCGCCGAGCACCGCGATGATCAACTGGCCGAGGATCAGGCCGACCAGGCTCCGGAAGGTCGGATCGAAGTTGGGCCCGTGGTCGGCCCCGCGGGATATCGCGCCCACGCAGGAGAGCGTGCCGATCCCGACGGTGACGATGACCAGGGCGAGCAGCGTCCAGTACGTGGAGCGGACGGAACGGATCTTGGTGAACTCAGAACGCAGGGCGCCGCCGAAACCGGCCCGCCCGGCGGGTGCGGGCAGGGCGGCCGGCCGGGACTGCGGGGCCAGGTGCGTTGCCGTCGCCATGTCAGGCCCCCTTTCCAGCGGGAACCGGCTGCCCGGCCTGCGGATCTGGGACGCCCGCCCGGAACTCCACGCTGGTGGAGGTGAGTTCCATGAAGGCCTCTTCCAGCGAAGCCTGGGCCGGGGCAAGCTCGTGCAGCCGGACAGCGTTGTCGAAAGCGAGGTCACCGACCTGCTCCGCGTACAGGCCGCGAACCACGATCGCGTCGCCGTCGGCCGAGGCGACCGCGCTGCCCCCGGCCGCCGTGACCACCTTGACCAAGGTTTCGGGCTGCGGCGTGCGGACGCGGACCGCCTGGACGGAGTTGCGCGCGATGAACTCCCCCACCGTGCAGTCCGCGATGAGCTTGCCCCGGCCGATCACCAGGAGATGATCGGCGGTGTTCTCCATCTCCGACATCAGGTGGCTGGACACGAATACCGTGCGGCCTTCCGCGGCCAGCGCCTTCATCAGGTTCCTGATCCACCGGATGCCCTCCGGGTCCAGGCCGTTGACCGGCTCGTCGAACATCAGGATGGCCGGGTCGCCGAGCAGCGCCGCCGCAATGCCGAGCCGCTGCCCCATGCCCAGGGAGAAACCCTTCGACCGCTTCTTCGCCACCTCGCTCAGCCCGACGAGTTCCAGGACCTCGCCGACCCGCCGCCGGGGCAGGTTGTTGGTCTGGGCGAGGCAGAGCAGATGACTGTAGGCGCTGCGGCCGCCGTGCACCGCCTTGGCGTCCAGCAGCGCACCCACCTCGCGCATGGGATGGGCGAGGTGCCGGAATGCCTTGCCGTTCACGGTGACCGTACCGACGGACGGGTGGTCCAGCCCGAGGATGAGCCGCATCGTCGTGGTCTTGCCCGCTCCGTTCGGGCCGAGGAAGCCGGTGATCTTCCCAGGCTCCACGCTGAACGAGAGGTGGTCCACGGCCACCTTCTCGCCGTAACGTTTGGTGAGGCTCTGCGCCTCGATCATGTGAAGTCCCTTCTACCGGCGCGGACCCCGTGCCCGTCGTCCGTGAGGCAAAGTCTGGCCGACGGGCGGCTCCCGCCGCGTCGCCCGCAATGCTGATCCGCATGCGACCACAGGGGGATATGAGGCTCAGCCCGGCGATCGCCAGCCGGGCATCCTCAGCCACTCTTGCTCACCGGGCTCGTCGTCTGGCCGATCATGATGCCCGCCCCGAACTGGTCACCCGCGCCTCCCGTCGGGCGCCAATCTGCCGGGACCGCCGCACATCCCGGCGAGCCGATGTCTATTTTTAGACATAGCTTTCTAGGAAATGCAGCACGCCCAGGCCGTGAGGAAGCAGAGCCAGCGATGAACCTGAACCCCTACATCGTCCTCGGCAGCGCGGTGGTGGGGCTGCTCGTCGGGCTCACCGGAGCTGGCGGGGGCGCCCTGATGACCCCCATGCTGATCTTGCTGTTCGGTGTGAAGCCGTCCTCCGCCATCTCCAGCGATCTGGTCGCCGCTGTCGTGATGCGGCCGGTCGGTGCCGTGGTGCACCTGCGTAAGGGCACGGTTAACCTGCGCCTGGTCGCCTGGATGGTGCTCGGATCGGTGCCGATGGCGTTCTTCGGCGCCTACCTGCTGCACCGGCTCGGCTACGGTGCCGCGGAGCAGCAGAACGTCGAGGTGGCCCTGGGGGCGGCACTGCTGGCGGGCGCCGCCGCCATGGTGTTCCGCTACATCCTGGACCGCAGATCCGGCACGCAGCGGACCGGCACGGTCGGGCAGGTCGCCATCCGCCCGCTCGCCACGGTCCTGATCGGCATGGTCGGTGGCCTGATCGTAGGCATGACCTCGGTCGGCTCCGGCTCCCTGATGATCGTGCTGCTGCTGTTCCTCTACCCGCTGCTCAGCGCCGGCCAGCTGGTGGGGACCGACCTGACGCAGGCGGTCCCGCTCACCGCCGCGGCAGCGCTGGGCGCCCTGGTCTTCGGGCACATCGAGTTCGCGGTGACCGCCTCCATCGTGCTTGGCAGCGTGCCGGCCGTGCTGATCGGCTCGTTCCTGTCATCCCGGGCACCAGACCGCTTTATCAGGCCGGCCATCACGTTCGTGATCTTCGCCTCCGGCCTGAAGTACGTCGGGGTCGGCACTACCGCGCTGGGCTGGACTCTGTGCGCGGTGACGCTGGCCGGCGGGGGGTACTGGCTGGCCCGCGCCCAGCCATGGCGTAACGGCCGGCCGGCGATCACCCCGGCCGGCCACGAGCCCGCTGCCTCCCGGGCCGTTCCACGCGACCGCGAGCCGACCTGACCATCAGGTGGTCAGCCGTCGCCACCCAGCTCGACGGCTGACCACCTGAGCAGCCCGATATCGGCCACCATGTTCACATGACGGCGCATGGCCTGCCGGGCTCCGGGCGCGTCACCGCGGCGGATGGCCTCCAGGATCCGGCGGTGCGCGTTGAGCGAGCGCGGAGGCCGGCCCGGCTCACCCAGTGAACTCCGCCGGGTCTCACTGATCGGCACGGCCAGCGCGGCCATGAAGTCCGCGAGCAGCGGGCTGCGCGCGGCCCGGGTGACGGCTTCATGGAAGAGCCGGTCACCCTCCTCGCCGAGACCGTCCGCGTCAATGTCGGCCGCCATGGCATCGAGCGCCCCGTCCATGGCCGAGACGTCTGTGTCGGTCCTGCGCGTCGCGGCCAGCGCGGCCAGCTGCGTCTCCAGCGCCTCCCTGGCCTCGAGGATCGCGGGGAGCCGGTGCCGCTGCGTCATCAGCTCCATGAGATGACCTGAGTCGTTGGGCAGGGAGGTGAGATAGATGCCATCGCCATGCCGTACTTCCAGCGTGCCCCGCACCTCGAGCGCGACCGTCGCCTGCCGCACCGATGCCCTGCTCACCTGCAATGCCTCCGCGAGATCTCGTTCAGAAGGCAGCCGATCACCGATCCCGAGCCCCGTCACCTCGACATAGTCGATCAGCCGGGCGGCAAGCTGCTCGTAGAGACGGCGCCGGTCGGGAGCACGGAGGGACTCGGTGCTCGGCCGGTCGGCCCGCTGACCCGCTCGCATGGCGTTCCGTCGCCTCGATCCTCTAGCCGGGGCGTCCCCGGTGAACAGCTCGGCACCCGCAGGCATCCTCGCTCGCCTCGGCAGCCACAGGAGCCAGCAGGAGCCCGTTGACACTCAGGATAGCTAACATTATCGTTCGGTCTACTGGCTCAGCCACTGACTCTCTTTGTCACTTGCCTCCCCCACCAGCTGCCCCCTAGTCGCGCCAAGGGATGACATGGGCACTTTCCTTGTGAGCGTCGGCCTCGGACTCTCGACGGCGGCGATCCTGTCGCTGTCAGCGGTCGCATTCACGCTCGAGTACGCGGTCAGCCGGGTCGCCAACTTCGCGCACGGTGAGTTCCTCACCATCGGTGCCTACGCCGCCTACAGCGCGCAGACCTTCTTCCATCAGAACGTGGCCGCCGCGGCGCTGATCGCCGCGGCCGCCGGCATGGTCGCCGGGCTGGTCCTGAACGCCGGGCTGATCGAGCAGTTCAGGGGGCGCACCGCCATCACGGTTTTCATCGCGACGCTGGGAGCGTCGCTCATCGTGCAGAACGTGCTCATCATCGTGTACGGGGCGGCGAGCGTCTCGTACACGTTCACGCAAGGTGGCCTGCATCACGTGGGCCCGTTCCTGTGGACAACCTCTGACATCGAGGTGATCTTCTCGGCGCTGGCCGTCGCGGGCCTCATCTACCTGCTGCTGCAGCGCACACGTTTCGGCAAGGCGGTCAGAGCGGTATCCCAGGACCGGGCGCTCGCCCAGGTCAGCGGGATACCCGCGCGGCGGATCGTGATGCAGACCTGGGCCCTGGCGGGAGCGGTCGCTGGCTTCGCGGGCTTCGTGCTCGCGGACACGATAGGAACCTTCAGCCCGACGCTGGGCTTCAGCTTCCTGCTGCTCACCATCACGGCAACGGTCGCGGGAGGCATCGGGCGGCCATACGCCACCTTCGGCGGGGCCATCCTGGTCGGGATCGTCCTGCAGATCGCCGGCACCTACACCAGCTCGGCCTACGAGCTCGTGTTCGC
>OBLT010002054.1_pt1 | contig 12644 bp, 9 predicted proteins | sample 1518721 | NCBI WGS metagenome assembly OBLT01 (sample SAMEA3539307, study PRJEB22396) | soil metagenome | biome: tundra; feature: field; material: soil | place: USA | collected 2010-05 | depth 0.15 m | reverse complement strand
GAGCTGTCCGCGAAGATCGGAAAGCAAGCACGGGCTCGCGTGGTGCGCGATTACGACATGGCGCGAAACACGGAACGCTTTGCCGCGGCGCTGGTGAAGTTTTTGAGCACGTCAGTGCGTTCGCAGAACCCGAAAGAGACCCTTTAACCACAGGGTACACAGAGGAACACGGGGAACCTGGAAGTTGTCCTCCATGTTCCTCTGCGTACCCTGTGGTTACAAGCCCGGGCCGGGCCAGTGTTACTCCAGCTTTTTCTGAAGAAGGGTGACATACAGTTCCACGTAGCGCTGGCGCACGCGATCGAGGCGGAAGTTCTCTTCCGCGAACTGCTGGGCGCTGCGGCCTAGTTGTTCACGACGCGCATTGTCGGTTAGCAGGCTCTGCATGGCGTCGGCGAAAGCCGCTTCGTTGCCGGCGGGAACCAGAAGTCCGCGTTGATCACGGAGCAGTTCCGAATTGCCACCGACATCATAAGCAACCACGGGCAAGCCCGCAGCCATGGCCTCGAGAATGACGTTCGACAAGCTTTCCGAATCGGAAGTGAGTGCTGCTACGTCGATGGATGCGAGCACTGCAGGCATATCCTGGCGATCGCCGAGAAAGATGGCGGAGGTGCCTAGTCCGAGGGTCGATGCTTCGCTCTCCAGTTCCTTGCGCAAAGGGCCGTCGCCGACCAGGACAAATTCTACGTGTGGCATGCGCTGACGGACTTGAGCGGCAATGCGCAGGAATCCCGACTGATTCTTGTAACGGTGATTCATGCGCGCGACCATGGCAACACGCAGGACGCCGGGACGCTTCGGCACAGCTGGCGGCGTGGCGGTGAAAGCCGCGTCCGGCAGGGCATTTCCAATGACTGCGATTTTCTTGGACGAGAGGCCTGCGGAAATCAGCCGATCAGCGGCGGCTTGCGAGTTGCAGACCACGGAGTCACACCAGCGGAAGGCAGCGGCCTGCGCGCGGAACTGCGCGGGGGTCAGCAGGTCTCCGAGTTGGCGATGACTTCCGATGACAACCGGCACGCGGGCAAACCTGGCTGCGGGAATAAGGGTGAGGTTGGTATAGAAATCGAAGGCGTGGGCGACTTGCACATGATGCTGCCGCAGATGGCGGCTCAAGTTAAGGCGCGTGCGCAGCGACCGCCATCCATAGAGGCTGCCGCCGAGAGGAAATTCGGGGACGTCCGGGAAATTGTGGGCGAGCGGGCCAATGTGGCTAATGCAGCCGACATGCGTTTGAAATTGTGGGGGCGCAAGATTCTGGGCGAGGACGGTGAACTGGCGCTCGGACCCTCCCGTTTCAAAACTGTTGATCATAAGAAACAGCCGAATCGAAGGATGGGAAGAATCGAGTTGCAGACCGTGGCGCCCCTCAGCGGCTAAAGCCGGATTCACAATCATGCTGTTATCGCAGCGCTGAAGCGCTGCGCCACCCAAAAGCCGAGCATCCAATAAGCCCCTCAAACAAAAGACTGGCAGTTCCGGTGGCGTGCACCCGATTGTCCCCGGAGATCATCCTCCCACCGGCGCGGAGGCTAACGCGGGAGTGGAATTGGGCGTCTGGCGGCGCGAGTCGGCGACCACCGGTAGAGAAAAGAGACCGGCGGGCTTGACGTATTTTTCGAGAAAATTGCGATGCCACAGCTCAAACATCAGCAGACGCCAAATGCGTCCGGTCATAATGCGGCCGCGAACGAGATGGTCGTCCATTAATTTACGAATCCCGTCCGCTTCAAAGTAGCCGCGCTGCAGGGTGCGAGGTTCGAGCAGGACCATCAACACATCTTTAAGTTCATTCCGCATCCAGTGCACCAGCGGGAGCGAGAACCCCTGCTTCGGGCGATAGAGGACTTCACGCGGCACGCCGAGTCGCTCCGCCAGTTTTCGCAGTATATATTTTTGCTGGTTGCCGCGAAGTTTCCATTCAGGCGGCAGGCCGGCTACCCACTCGACGAAGACATGATCGAGGATGGGCACGCGGACTTCCAGCGAATTCAACATGCTCATGCGGTCCACTTTGGTGAGGATGTCGGCAACCATGTAGGTTTTGGTGTCGACGTAGAGGAGTTGGTCGACAGGATCTTTCGCGGGGGCCTGCGCGAAGTAACGGCGCATCACGTTAGCAGGATCGTCGCTGCGATTCAGGATCTGGCGGAAATCTTCCGCGAGCAGGGGAACGTCACGCTCGAAGGCGGGTAGAAAGGCGAGGTGGTCGATGTAACGTTCCTGCCAGGGCAGCGACACGTTGTAGCTGAATTTGCGGCCCTGCATAGTGTTGGGCAAGCGCGGGAAAACCTGGTCACGGAAAAACTTGCGGGCCCATCCAGGTATGTGTTCGAAGATGCGGCGGCCCTCGTGAATGCGGTAGCGATCGTATCCGGCAAACATTTCGTCACCGCCGTCGCCGGATAGAGCCACGGTGACGTGCTGGCGCGCCATCTGCGAAACGTAGTACGTGGGCAGCATGGAGGAGTCGCCGAAAGGTTCTTCGAGCGAACTGGTGAGGTGCTCGACGGTCTGAACCACGTCGGGCTCCAGAATCATCTCGTGATGATCGGTGGCGAATTTCTTCGCGACGATGCGGGCGTAGTTGGCCTCGTTAAAGTCGTCCTTCTTGAACCCGATGGAGAAAGTCTTGACGGGGCCGGAGCTGGCGCGCGCCATCAAGGCAACAATGGTGGAGGAATCGGTGCCGCCGCTGAGAAAAGCACCTAGAGGCACGTCGGAGATCAAGCGGATTTTCGTCGCCTCCAACAAACGTTGCTCTAGTTCTTCCAGACATTCTTCTTCGTTCTTCGGCGCGTGCGTGTTGTATTCGGGTAGGTCCCAATACTGACGGATGTGGATTTTGCCGTCCTGAAATTCGAGCAGGTGTCCGGGCGGGAGCTTGTGAATTCCGGTGAAGGCGGTGATGGGATCGGGAACGTATCCGTAATAAAGATATTCGAGCAGGCCCTGGGAGTTGACTTCAGCGAGTTCGGGGACGACGGAGAGAATCGACTTAATTTCAGAGGCGAAGTACAGATTGCCCTGGTGGAGCGCATAGTGCAGGGGCTTCTTGCCCAGGCGGTCGCGAGCGAGGACCAGTTTGCGCTTCGTCTTGTCGTAGATGGCGAGGGCGAACATGCCCCGCAGTTTCTGGACGCAGTCGGCGCCCATTTCTTCGTAGAGATGAATGATGACTTCGGTGTCGCAGTGGGTGCGGAAGCGATGGCCGCGGCTTTCGAGCTCGGGTTGGAGCTCGAGAAAATTGTAAATCTCACCGTTATAAACGATCCAGGAGCTGCGATCTTCGTTGAAGACAGGCTGGTGGCCGCCAGAGAGGTCGATGATACTGAGGCGACGCATGCCGAGACCCGCGCCATCATCGACATAGAGCCCCTCATCGTCCGGGCCGCGGTACACGATTTGCTCGCACATGTGGTGGACGAGAGCTTCCGTGATATTGCTCTCGCGAGTTGTGCTCACCACTCCGGCGATTCCACACATGGTCGTTTTGCCTTCAGCCCCTAAAGAGCCCTCTGAATTTAAAGCCCTACGGCATCGCTAAAGCGATGCCCTGATACGAAACCTGCGATGCCCTGATATCTACCCAATACCTACACGAACAGAACTTAATTTCTCCGCCGATTGCGGCGCATTGGCGATCCGCTTGAAGCGATAGTCGCGGTAAGCGCCTGGATCCCCCTCGCGCCCCTCGCAGGAGGCAAGCAAAATGTTGGCCATCTCACGGGCGGTCACAAAGTGCAGCGTTTCTTTTCTGCCGGCTGCGCCCTCGACCAGGGCGGCAAGAAAATTGCGGAAGCTGCCGTCGATGACGGCATCTTTCTGAGTCGGATCCATGCTATGGCAGTGCAGCTTGATGAACAGCCAGTCGGGGCGGCCGTCGACGCGGACCTGGGCCTGCTTCCAGAGGGAGATGCGGTGCATGGTTGCGGGATTGGCTGCGGTGATGCCGCCGTTTTCGAGAACGGGCCGCGCGGAACGCAAGCTGCTCCGGAGGTCGGTCAGCAACGGGCCTTGGATCATCAGCGGAAAAGTCGTGGGCACGCGTCCTGTAGCCAAGTCGTGTCCCTGGCGATGCGGCGCTGCTTGATCGAGGGGCAGAGCGCATTCGTACACAGAATTGATTTTTTCGATCTGCGCCGGATGCAGGAATCCGCTGGGCATGGTCAAGTCGGCGTAGCAGCCGGTGTCGGCAAGAATCTGCATCTCCGAATCGACGCCGCAAAGGCGTCCGCCAGCGGAGTTGGCGAGCGCGAAGTTTCCGTGCACAAAGGCGTAGCTGGGACGATTGGAACCTGCTTCCACAGCCAGGCAGCGGTGGCGAAAAGCCAGCCGGTCGCGGAATTCAGTGAGCACGCGGCGCGTGTTTTCGGCGGTGTCGGGCTGTGGAATTCCGTGGTGCAGATGCACCTCAATTTCTCCCCAACCGGCGTGGCAATGATCGGCGAGCATTTCGATCAGACCTTCGTCGTATTGCTCGGCGGGATAAAAGTAGGTGTGGACAAATGGGTGGCCGTCTTGGTCGCGCCAGCCGTCAATTACCTTGGGATATTCACGGGTCCAGTACTCCAGGCGGCGCTCCTGCTCGTCGCGCGAAACGCGCTTCTGGCCATCTTCGGGATCGATGGCGGGCTCAAAATGGTCGGCCAGCGCGAGGATGAGGTGCACTGGGCCGCGGACAGGCGACTTCAGCGCGCGCCAGGTCGCGGAGGGGAAGACCTTTCTGGCATAGGCGAGTTGTTTCTGTAGACCCATTTGGAATCAGGACTGCGCTCACTCTGGTCTCGGGTGGACGGGCGAGGACGCCAGTCGCTCCACCGGCGTTTCATCTAGCTGCCGGTTTGCGGCCTCGGACGGCGATGGAAATCTCGCCGACACGCATGTCTTCCATGCCCATCGCTTCATACCATCGGAATACCTGTTCGTAGGTATGTTTGGACTGATACTTCGGAGAATACCAGTCAAAGGTGTCGAGCATGCGGGCCTCCGGATTCTTCTGGCGGTTCACCGGGAACACTAAATGAATCATGCCGGCGAGCGGAGGTCCGACAAGAGGCACACGCTTCAAGCCCTGGTTCAAGTTATAGAAGAACGGAACCGCAAATTTCAGAATGCGGTGCAGGTTCTCAGGCTTCATCTTGTGAGTGTAGCGGCGCCAGAAATCGCTGAACCGGTACCACTTGTTGTATCCGCTGTAGAGCCAGACCACGAGCAGCCCACCAGGCTTCAGATATTTGTCGAGCGTCTTGACGGCGGCTTCCGCTGTAGAGCCAGACCACGAGCAGTCCGCCGGGCTTCAGATATTTGTCGAGCGTTTTGACGGCGGCTTCGCAATCCGGCGTGTGATGGAGAACGCCAATGCTGTAGATGACGTCGAAGCTCTCGGGCGCGAAGGGCAGGGCGAAGACATCGGACTGGAAAGCAACGAAGTCGCGGTCGGCAAGATTTTTGGCGGCCACTTCGGCGGCGGCGCTCAGGTCAACGCCCACCACGCGCGCGCCCCAGCGGGTCGCAACCTCGGCAAAGCGTCCCATGCCGCAACCTACGTCGAGGACCAGTTTACCTTGCAGATCTTCCGGTCGGAGAGCGGTCTTCGCCAGGAAATGGCGCTCCGATTCACGGACCTCATCGTTGTCGAGTTGTGTCTTCTGATAGCGGTGCCACTGGAAACCGAAACTGGCGGCATAATGCTGCGCGTCCACAAATCGCGCGACGCCTTGCACGTTGGGATAGGCGCGCTTGCAGGCAGGACACGTAAAGCCGCTGGATTGATCGCTTTCGAGTTTCCCGCCGCAGTTCAGGCAACGCAGAATTGCCTGCAAGTCAGCGGACAGGGGAGACTGCACCGGTTGTTCCGCAATCGGCATAAACCTCCAAACAATGGCGCGGCGAACTCGGTTCGCCGCTACTTAATCTGTAACGTCGTAAAACTGTCCCACGGAACGACAATGTCATGGCCCATGGTCAGCATTTTAATGCGCAGATACTGGCCTGTCGGCGGCGCCCACTTCATGTTTTCGTATAGAACCAGACTGCTGTTCGGGGGATACAGATCGTTCCCTCCCAACGGAAATCGGGCCAGCTCCTTGCAGGAATCAGTTTTCAAGAAATCCCGCAACATTTTTTGCGACTCAAAATTGAGCGGAGCGTTATCCGAGACGACGATAAATCGGACTCCGTCCTCGCGGAAGAGATCTTCGATCTCCTGGCGGGTGTGGACCAGTTCCGTGCTACCGCCGCTTTTCTTGATCTGGTACGCGTAGAGTGCTTTTCGCAACACCAGGAATCGGCGGTCGGGATCGTCGGCGCGCATAAAAAAGATGAAATTGCCGGGCAGGGGGCCATCAAACAGGATGACGCCCGATTTAGTCTCCTCCAGAATCTTCTTCGGAATTGCGGCGAATCCGGTGACGTAGGGGCGGTGGGTCGACCACGCGAAGGCCATGGTTGTCGCCAGCAAAACCAATGCGGCGGAGACGCCCGCAACTTTGAGCATGGGCTTGCGAAAGAAGCAAAACAGTAACCCGGAAGCAAAATACAAGAACGGCGGAATCCAATAGATTACGTATCGACCTTCTTTGTGTCCGATGAGGGTCAAGGTGAGATAACACGCCAAGATCCAGCTCAACATGATCCCCGCGACTTTAGGCCGTCCCCAGGTCCGGCTGGTCAGAATGCCGAGGAATCCCAGCGCGAGGAGGGTCCAGCCCAGTTGAACCGGAAGGGCTCTGAGATAGAAGAGCCAGCGTCCGGTACCCGCGATGCTTTTCTCAGCCAGATCCATTTCAATGGTCTTGCGATGGACGGCATAGACAACAACATAGAAAGGTGAAATCAGCAGGAAACAAATGCCCACAGCGCGCAGCATTTCCTTACGGAGAAAGAGCCTCCAACCGCCGCATAGAAGGCCGGAGAGAACACAAAATGGGATTAAGTACACTCCGTTCTGCTTGGTCAGGAGAGCGGCGCTGGCAAACAGGGAAAACCAATAGATGTCGGACTTTATTCCCTTCAGGAGGTAGCGGATCCAGAAAAAACTGGCGGCGATGCAGCAGGAAAGTAAAGGAATCTCGAGCATCACCGTTTTTTCAAACAAGAGAATCGAAGGCAGTAAGGCAAGCACCGCCGCGGAAAATGCGGCCACCCACTCGTTCAACAACTCGCGCACCAGCAAGAACCAGAAGACAACACCGAGAAGCGCAAAAAACAAGATGGCCAACCGCGCGGCAACCACGCTGGGTCCAAGCAGCAGAAAAAACAAGCCTTCGAAACAATAGAAAAGCGGCGGCCAGTGGATGATTCCGGCCAGTGCGGGATACTGCGCATAGTAATGATATGTGTACGCTATCGGATGGGTAATCGGATGGTCACGGACCAGATCGGCGACGTAGAGCCCAGTCATGGCATGCTGCGATTCATCCACGTTATAGCTGAATTCGCCCACGCTGATGCCGCGCAGTATCGCCACCGCCGCTATCACCAGCACGCAGAGCAGCAGCACAGTGGAACGGCGCTCCCATCTTCCCGCCTCCTGCTCGTGCGGCGCCGTCACTACCGGCGTCCGTCTGAGGGTGCGGATATTAGACAGGGGTTTTTCCGTAATCGGCATAAACCTCCAGGAAATGTCTTGGCTTGCTGGGAGGCGGAGCTGCAGTGATCGGCTCCAACTCCCTTTCTCGCAGGGTCTGCAGCAAGGTCGAAGTAAAAGCTACCGCGAAAAACGGGAAGAACTGGTAAGACTCGGGCGCGAACAAGGCTCCGACGATGAAGCCGATCAGGGAACTGTGCAGGGCGCCCACGAACAGAACTGTGTGCTCATCGAGATTCTTGGCCTTTCGCATGGTGCGAAGGTTCTTAAAACCACAGCCAAAGAACATCAGGTAAAGAATCAAAGCCGGGATGCCGCCTTCCACGCAAATCTGCAAATACGTCATGTGCACTTCGTGCCAGTCGTCCGAGAAGGAGACAAAATTGCCCGCGCCCACGCCGAAGACGGGATAGTATTCGATGCCTTCTAAGGCGCGCTTCATCAGGTACATGCGGTCCTGATACGATCCATAGGCCGAATCGTCGCCCGTCGCACTGTTACCCGACAGGGCTTCAAAGCGGTCGTACAGTTTTCCGCCGGCCAGGGCCATCAGCAGCACGCCGGAAAGCAGGACCCCAGCGATGAGCGCTGGACGTTTGCCCCGAACGCCAAAATGCCACAGGGTCACAGCGCCCGAAATGACCAGATTGATAAAGCCGGCCCGCGAGGCGGTAAGAAACAGCGCCGCCAACATGATGAGCATCCCCAGCACCCACAATCCCTTTTTGAGTGCGCTCTTGCTGGTAACCAGGAAGGCAAGGGCGAAGGGCAAGGTCAGCACCACCGCGAACGCCAGGTCATTAGGATTGGAATAGATGCCGCCAATCACTCCCTCCAGCCGAGGCTGGTCGTGACCTTTGATGATGGAGATGGCGCAAATGACCGCCACCGAAACGGTTTGGATATAGATAATCCGGCGTAAACGATCGAAGCTGGTGATCAGCAGGAAGGTGAGAATCCAGGCCACATAAACTTTGGCAAAATCGATCGTGTGACGGAGAGCGCCGCCTTTCCAGACTGGCGAGAGGACGGCGCCCACGAACATAAACACGATCAGAGCTAAAAGCAGTTTTCCTTCCCGGGGCACATCCTTGAATGTGCGTTTGGTCTTACCGAGGGCGGTAAACAGGGCCCACAAAGCCAAAATAGCGGTGATCTTGGCAAGCGGGAAGTACTTGAGGCCGGGAATATACTCTTCCGGGCGAGCGCAATAGACCACGAAAAAACCAAGGAGCCAGAAAAACGCATTCTTGGTCGGGTCCGCCATCTTGACGGACATGCGTTTTCCAGCCACTTCCGTGGTGGCTAGGTTGCCGTTATTGCGGTGCTCGCCGATGGCCACAAATTCCTCTTCTTCTTGTTAAGCTTTCTTTTCCGCTAAGCGCGCCGGCAGGACGCGAACCGCACGAGACTTCTTTTCCGCTACTGACTGCAAGACATTGCTGAAGCTTTCGCCAATCGCGGGCCAGTCGTAGCGGGCAGCGGTCTCGGCCGCGGCCTTTTCGTAACGCCGGCGCAATTCCGGATCACGTAACAGCATGATCACCGCCTGAGCAAAAGAACCCGGATCGTCAGCGAGAATAATGTCGCGGCCGTGCTGAACATCCAATCCTTCGGCGCCGACGGTGGTGGAAACGACGGCTTTGCCGGTTGCCATGGCCTCGTAGATTTTCAGGCGTGTTCCGCCGCCGATGCGCAGGGGCACGATGACAACCGCAGACTGCCGCAGATGTTCGACGACTGATGGCACTCGGCCGGTGACTTCGATCGAATGATGGTCAATCGAGTGATGGTCGACCGAGTGATGGTCGACCGAGTGATCGCCGATCGAAGGATCGTCGATCGAACGAGCGTCCGCGGACGAAGCCCACTTCTGTACCCGGCGATCGGGATTACGGCCGACGATGCGCAGTCGCGCCCGCGGCACTTCGGCCGTGATCAAGGGCCAGACCTCACTGCAAAAATATTCGATGCCGTCGATGTTCGGCTCCCAGTCCATGGCTCCCACGAAGGTGAGAAGAGGCGCGGATGCGCTGGACGAATCCGTGGCCATCTTGTCCGTCTCCGCCGGACCGGGGCGATACTCGGCCAGATCGACGCCGGTGGGGACGACGGTGATGCGGTCTCCATCCACCCACTGCGCCAGGATGCGGCGATCGTTGTCGGAGACGGCAATCACATGCTGGAACTTGCAGACAATAGCGCGCTCGTAGCGGAACATCTTCCGGAACTCCATGGCGTACATCATTTTTTTTGCCGGATTGCCCGCCATGGCGGCGTGGCGGCGCCAGATTTCGCTTTCCACATTGTGCTGGAAGAGCACGCTTGGGATGCTGAGTTTTCCGGGAAAGTTGACCGCGGCATCCAGGAAATCGCAAACCGCAACGTCAAAACGCTGTTCGCGGAACCAGGTCTGGATCTGTTTCTGGACTTTCGCGTGAGCGAAGCGGCTGACCGCATACGGCGGCTGAGCGCGAAGATGAGCCAGATAGTCGAGGCCACGCGCTGCTCCCGAAAGCTCGCGCTTGCCGGTGTTGACGGACACGGCGCCGGGCAATTTTTTCTGTAACTCGCGCTCGTAGTCGGGGTCGGGCGCTCCTCCATAGTAAGAGTAAAACGTGAGCTCATGCCGCGCCGACAGGTATCGCAAGACGTGGAACGTGCGGATATTGCCGCCGTTTTGCACGGGAAGCAACTTATCGGCTTTGACCCAGAGGATTCTCATCACAGATCGTTCAGCGAACCCACACTGCCTTTCTGCCAGTGACAAAGTTGATGAAGGCAACCACGGCGGCGGTATTGAGAATGACGAAAGTGCGGGCGGGATCGGCGATGCGCGAGAGCGGGCCGACTTTAACTCCGGCCAACGCGGCCAAACTGAGCACGTAAAACATCAACTGTGCCACCAATGCCACACGATAGAACGGCTGAGGCAGAAACAGCGAGGCGAACAGAACCGCCAACAAGGCAAAAGGAGAAGCCAATCGCGAGAGTTTGTGGCTCACGAATTCGAACCGGATCGCATTCTGCGAGCTCAACAGCCACGGAGCCAGCTGCAGGAGTTGATAATTGCCGCTCAGGGTGCGGACCTTGCGGGGAAATTCGCGGCCCTTGCCCAAATAGGGCACGTCCCAGGCGCGGGCGCGAGAGTCAAATACCACGCGAAACCCCTTACGCACGATCTCCATGGGCAGCAGAACGTCGTCGAGGATCGTACCCTCGGGAAGGAGGTCGACGAGGTTCCTCCGAGCACAGTAGATGGCGCCGGTAACGCCGACGACAGAACCGGAGGCCGACTCCATCTCGCGAATCCGCTTTTCAATTTGCCAGTACAAGCCCATTCCCTGCCCGGTTTCGCCGCTGACAGGATCGCCGAGCATTAATTCGCCGCTGGCGGCGCCCACCTCGGGATCGGCAAAATTCTCGATCAACAAACGCAAGGCACCGGATTCGATCGACTGGCGAGCGTCGGTGAACAACAGCACGTCTCCGCTGGCCAGCTTGATCGCATCGTTGAGGCCGGCGGCCTTGCCCTGGGATAGCGGTTTCAACAAGGTTCGCACGCCGGTTCGCGGGACCGTCCGCTCGTCAGCGGACACTTCACCTGACACTTCGCCTAGCACTTCGGTGGGCAAAACCGGATCGCCAGCATACTCGGCAAGTATGGCGGCCGTGCGGTCACTGGAGCCATCGGAGACGACCACGACCTCCAGCTTCTCGCGGGGATAATCGAGGGTCAGCAGGTTGTCGAGCTTGCGAGCAATCACGGATTCCTCATTGCGCACAACCATCACCGCCGAGACAGCAGGCGTAGCCGCGGAGTTGCGACGCACCGGCCGCGGCGACCATCGGCTGCGCAGCCAGAGCCACACGGGATACCCCAGGTAGGAGTAGCCAACCAAGGTAGCCGCGATCCAGAAGATGTACTTGATCTTCGTCATGGCTGCGCTCCGATCACTGGGCACCCCGGCGTTTCAGAACGGTCTTGATGGTCTGGAACATAATCAGCAGATCCAGACCAATGGAGGCGTTCTTGAGGTAGAAGAGGTCGTACTGAAGTTTTTCGAGCGCATCCTCGACGCTACTGCCGTACTTGTACTTTACCTGCGCCCAACCGGTAAGGCCCGGCCGCACCATGTGGCGCACCCCGTAAAAAGGGATCTCTTTCGTGAGCATCTCCACAAATTCCGGACGTTCCGGCCGCGGGCCGACGAAGGCCATATCGCCTTTGAGCACGCACCACAATTGCGGAATCTCATCGAGGCGTGAGCGGCGCAGAAACAGCCCGACACGGGTCACGCGGGAATCGTTATCGTCCGCCCACTGCGGACCGTTGGCCGCTTCGGCGTCCGGGCGCATGGTGCGGAACTTCACTACTTGGAAGACAGATCCGTTCTTCCCCACCCGGTCCTGGTGATAGAAGACGGGCCCCTTGGAGTCGAGGTAGATGGCGAGAGCGATGAGCGGAATCAAAGGCAGCGCGAGAATAAGGCCGATCAGCGAGATCACGATCGACAGCCCGCGCCGGATCCACCGGAAGGGTGTGCTGCGGCGAAAACCATCGCCAAAGACCAGCCAACTGGGATACAAACCCTCGACCTCGATCTTGCCGGAGATTTTTTCCAGCCAGGAGGTAGCTTCCTCGATCTTGACCCCCTCCTTGCGGAGTTCGAGCAATTCCGTCATGGGGATCTTACCGCGGCGATCGGGCATGGCGACGATGACGCGATTCACTTTTTGTTTGTGGACAACTTCCATCAGGTGCGCCGCTACGGATTCGAGGGTGACCGCACCTTCCAGTCGACCGGTCCAACTCGCGATCTCGACGCCGAGATCTGGATTCTGGCGCATCCCATGGACCAGGCGTTGCGCGCGCTCGCCGGTCCCGAGGACGTAAACACGCTCCACCAGAAATGGCAATTGGACCAGCCAGGTAAAGGCAATCCGCCATCCGATCAGAGCGAAGGTGAGAATAATCAGGCCCAACTCTGACGAAAACCTCCGGCTCACCGCCGAAGGCTCGCCCCCCAACAATAAAGCGGGCTTCACC
>OBLT010002053.1_pt1 | contig 12646 bp, 21 predicted proteins | sample 1518721 | NCBI WGS metagenome assembly OBLT01 (sample SAMEA3539307, study PRJEB22396) | soil metagenome | biome: tundra; feature: field; material: soil | place: USA | collected 2010-05 | depth 0.15 m | reverse complement strand
CGGAAAAGCTAGATAGGGAAAGGGTTTTGGGTTGCTGACCTCAAAATTGACACGGTAGAGGTCGGGAGTTCGAATCTCCGCGGCGCGGTTATTCCGCAGAACAGTGCGCTCTGTTTGCGTGGCTAAGGCGTTTCGTGGTCTCAAGTGTCATCCGCCAACCTGCATGTTATGGAAACTACGTTAAAGCGTGGATTCGGAGTCCACACTTTCCCCCACGGGAAGCGTTTTGCATTTACAATCTCCATTCTGGGTAGGGTGGATCGGATGGGGCCAAGCCTTTTAGAACATACGTTGAGAGGGATGCTTCGGAGCGGCGATCAGCAATCAACTTGCGATGTGACGCAGCGGGTAGCTGGTCAAGGACCTGCGTCCTACTACACTAACGCTGCCATTCTGGACTCTTCTGTGTCCCCTCACCTGGAGGACGGCGACTACGAGTTCCACTATTTGGGCGAGCCTGATCCTCGGGTGCCGGTGACTCGGCAGGACTGCTTGTGGCTGAAAGTGCCTCCATCAGCAAGGACCATCAATCGCGGTTAGCGCCCGCCAGGGAGTTCCGTGCCATTTTCGTGCCGTTAACGCGAAACTTGACTGAATTAGCCGCGTAAGATGCCATCTGCCGCGATCTAACTACATGAAACTACGTTAGGGTTTGGTTTCGAATCCCACTCTCTCCGCCAGTTCTTCTAAGCTCTAAAGACTAAAGGGCTTATCAACGGACGGAAAAAAGCTACAACAATAATCACTGATTTTCTCGACTTCCAGAGTGGCCACTGCAAACGGCCCCAGCTGCATCTCAAAAGCGATAAGGCGCTTTACCGCCGCATTGATCGCTTCTTTTACAGCGCCTTCTCCTTCGTCCGCCTTTATCGTGTCGGCAATCCGCCTCAAGATGCCCAGCAAAAACGTTCCAGTACCTGTGGCCGGATCGGCCAGTGTCACCGCCGGCGAGGCAATACCAGCGGACAAGTGGGTAAGGTCAAGGATTTCGGCAAGCACCCTCAACTGAGCCTTTGCCGCGGCTACGGAAATCGGCTCTTAGCCCCGGTAGTCAAAAAGGGTTCCTCCGCAGCGGCTGCAAGTGAGTGAATCTATTGCCCGAGAAATTCGCGAATGTGCTGGTCAGTCGGGTATACCTTCTGAGCCGTGATCCGTGAGATGTGACTATTACATAGCTGCTGTAGGTGACTGAGTGGCTTTTACCTTAATAGGTGTTCATCAAAAGGGCTTGAGCAGCGGTGTGGTCCTCCGGGTCGAGCAAAGAAGTACCCTTGCACGAGTTCGCACTTCATACAATGCGCCCTTACCTTAGTAACGCCGAGTGTGATCTGGATCACACTGGTACGTAATGACCGACGTTCATAATGCTCGAAGCCCTCCCCCTGTTGATGGATTATGTTCAAGAAGTACCCAACCATTCGCTCACGCATAGAGCACCTCGTGACTCCGGGTAGCTTGTCGGAACGGGCCGTTTCCATTGCCAGCATCGTTTTGATTTGTGGGATTTGTTGGCTTGATAGTAAGACCCACTCCGATATTCGCCTTCGTATTCTATATATGTTTCCGCTGGCGATGCTTGCTCTTCATGTTAGACGAGGGCGCACCGCCTTTTTGGGATTTGCTCTGGTAGCATCCTGTGAAGCGACTTCTCTTGTCTCGAATCACCTTCCCTTTGCCACAAGATTCATCGAAGCGTTGGTCGCTATTACAGGGTTCCTGTTAGTTGTTGTTTTGGCCAGAGCGGTACGAGATAACTATTTGAACTTGAAATTGCGCTCAACCACCCTAGAAGCGGCCGCAAACGGGATGGTGATCACAGACCGGCAAGGCACAATCGTTTGGGCAAATCAAGCATTTTCGACGATGACTGGCTACAGCAAGGAAGAAGTACTGGGCAAGAATTCTCGCCTATTGAAATCCGGAGAGCAGCCCGAAAGCTACTATGCCGAGTTGTGGTCAACCATCTCGTCAGGTAAGGTATGGCAAGGCGAGATTGTCAACAGGCGGAAAGACGGGACAACCTACATCGAAGAGATGACGATTACGCCTGTGACCCAAGACCTCGGCAGTATGACCGATACTTACTTCATCGCTATCAATCAGGACATCACCGAGCGCAAGCGGGCGGAAGAGGAACTGTACCGGGCACACCAGATGCTTCAGACCATCCTGGACACCATTCCTCAGCGCGTCTTTTGGAAAGACCGGAACTGCACTTACTTGGGCTGCAATCGGATTCTTGCGACCGATGCGGGTCTAAACAGTCCGGCGGAGATCATCGGTAAAAGCGATTTTGACCTCTGGAGTGAGACGGCTGAAGTTTATCGCGCCGATGACAAGCTGGTCATGGAACAAGGATCGGCAAAGCTCGGCTATGAAGAAGTACAGGACAGGCCCGACGGAGGCCGGGTTTGGCTCCGGACCAGCAAGTTGCCCCTGTGGGACCGGCAGGGCAAGGTGACCGGCGTCATTGGAACCTACGAAGACATCACCGAGCGCAAGGTCGCCGAGCAACGGATCCAATTCCTCGCCTATTACGATGATCTTACGGGGCTGCCCAATCGGACCCTCCTTCAGGATCGGTTAATCAAGGCACTCGCCAGTGCTCGTCGGCAAAAGAACAAAGTTGCGCTTCTGTTCTTCGATCTCGACCGGTTCAAAACCATTAACGACTCGCTCGGGCACTCGGTCGGCGACCTTGTTCTGAAGGAGGTTGCAGAGCGGCTTAAGAAATGGGCACGGGAACAGGACACGGTGGCTCGGGTCGGAGGAGACGAATTTGTCATCGTGTTGACGGCTGTAAAGGACGGAGCCGACGCAGCAGTTGCCGCCGAGCGGCTCATGAATGTAATGACCGCTGAATTCGTCGTTCAAGGTCGCTCCCTTGGCATTAGTTGCAGCGTCGGCATCAGCATTTTCCCGGAACACGGTGCGGAGGGCGAAACCCTGATCAAGAATGCCGATGCGGCCATGTATTCCGCCAAAGAGAGAGGATGTAACAACTTTCAGTTCTTTACAAAGGACATGAACGCTAAGGCTGGGGAGCGATTGACGTTGGAGAGTGGCTTGCGACTGGCACTCGACAAAAAGGAACTCTTTCTGATGTATCAACCGCAGATAGAAATTGCCACGGGAAGGATCATCGGGCTGGAAGCACTCCTGCGCTGGCAACACCCGGAGTTGGGCCTTGTACCACCCGATAAGTTCATACGAATTGCTGAGAACAGCGGCCTGATCATGCCAATCGGGGAATGGGTGCTCAGGACTGCCTGCTCTCAGGCCCGGAAATGGCAAGACGAAGGGCTTCTCGCAGTGTCGGTGGCCGTAAATGTGTCAGCGGTGCAGTTTCGTCAAGCGGGCTTCTGCGAACTTATCCGGAGGGTACTCCACGAGACCGGCCTTGCCCCCCAATACCTCGAACTGGAGCTTACGGAAAGCCTCTTGCTATCGAATGAAGACGTGATGCTCTCAGTTCTTCAGGAATTAAAGGCCTTGGGGTTGAAGCTAGCGATTGACGACTTCGGGACGGGCTATTCCAGCCTCAGCTACTTGAGACAGTTCCCGGTCGGCAAGCTCAAAATCGACCGTTCGTTTATCCGCGATATCGCCGTGAATCCTGATGACGTGGCGATCACAACCGCAATCATCAGCATGGCAAAAAGCCTCAATCTTAAGGTGATTGCCGAAGGCGTCGAAGACGAAGCGCAAATGACATTCCTGCGGGCACATCAGTGTGACGAAATCCAAGGCTACTACTTCAGCAAGCCTTTAGCCGTTGACAAAGTTGCTGACAAACTGCGCGGCGACCATCCCGAACACGTCCGGGCCCAAGCGAGCGGGACGCAATCGTGACAGGCGACCTTATAAGGAGTTTTCTTCATCATGACAGTCGGACTTGCGCTTTTGGTATCCGCTGATCTAGTGGCAATTCAACAGTTCAGTCACGCCTTGCAAGAATTGTCTATTTCGTCTGATGTGTGTCAGGAAGTGCCAGCGGCGGTTGGTCTATTGAACCGCCGAAAGTTTGATGCCGTTATCGTCGATCTCCAACTAGGGGGACAGTCCGGGATGATCTTGGACGAGGTGCACCTTTCCACTTCGAACCGGACGGCGGTGACTTTTGGCATCGGCGACAATGATGCGGCGGGAACAGCAGCCTTCCGCAAGAAGTCACAGTTTGTCTTCGAGAGACCGCTTTCTGCGCAGTCAATCCACAAAACCCTGAAGCCTGCATATGGACTCATCCTGAGAGAACGGAGACGGTATTTCCGTTATCCAGTCTCTATTCCGGTTATCATCCGAAGGGAAAGCAGGCAGGAAGTTCGGTGCAACAGCGTAAATATCAGCGGAGGGGGTATGGCTTTGGGCACACAGGTTCCGCTCCCTCCCGGCGAAAGCGTCCGCGTCCAGTTCACTCTGCCTGATCACGAAGCACCAGTGGTGGCAGAATCGACGATCTGCTGGTCGAAAACGGGCCATCTGGGAGTTCGCTTCGAATCCATTTCTGACGAGCACAAGTCCGAACTACAGGTCTGGCTGTCACAAAAATTGGAGCAGATACTCCCGGAATTCGTAGCCGACCAATTCCGAAAGGCCGAACGCGGTTGCAAGTAATACGTAGAGTCAGAAGCCCGATGACAATTCCGGTGCATGTACAGAAACGCACACCTTGAAGAAATCACACTTGTTGCCACCGCCCGATTCACCGCTGACCACGATGTTTCTGGGCCAATATGTGAGTGCGCTGATGCAGGAAACAATCACCTATCTGAAGCTGTCCTACGAGGGATTAGCGCACGAAATGTCGATCCCCGAATTGGTGCTCCGCGATGCGGTCGATGGAAAGATGGGTCTGACTCGCGGACAGTGGGTCAGGTTCGGTAAACTGCTGGGCTTGCCTACAACGTATGAGCTACGACCCGGCGAGCGGGATGGTGTTCCTTGCTGGGAAATCTGCTTCCCGCCCGTTTCCTTCGTCGCGCACAAGGCGAGAGATCTCGATTCCTCTCTGGTCGACACCCATTAGCTCGACATTGTTCAACGCCCCATCACGACAGGAAAACGAAAGCGCCCCCAGACTCAGTGAGTCGTGGGACGCTTCCCGCTGAACAGCCCTCCCCCAAGGTGCTGCTCAACACCGACCTACGACCTGACCTTCATTGGTGGAATGGCTCCAACGGGCTACGGTGGAAATGAAGACGGGAGTGCATCGGAAAAACAACTCAGGCAGCCTTTCGTTAAACAAGGGTGATCGCGGTCATGGACTCTTTCCTGCCTAGCTCGCATAGAAAAAGTCTCACCGCGCTGAAGGGCCTTAATCGCATAGGGTAACTTGCTGATTTCCGACTTTGACATCGCTCCACGCAAACCTGCGTTGCGAGCCAATTCCATGATCTCAGATGAAAGGTTCAGAGTGACGAGCAGGATCGGGATGTCTGAGCCAGCTTTGGCGATTTCTCGGGCTGCTTGTACACCGTCCATCTGCGGCATCAAGAAGTCCATCAGTATGAGGTCGGGAGCAAGCTGGTGCGACTTTTCGACGGCATCGGCACCATCCACGGCTTCGCCACAGACCTGCCAGTCTGAATTCAGTCCTAGCAAAGTGCGCAGCCCGCATCGAACGGGCGTACTGTCGTCTGCAATCAAAATTCGCGTCATTGCGGGGCTCCGTTTAGTAAGGCAACACAAGAACCTGCGTGACCTGTGATGATGTTTTGGCGAGAGTGGGAGCCGCTAGAGAAGAGAGTGAGGAACTGAACTTAGGCCCTCAAGGTCCAACAAACTGAATCGCTAAAAGGTTGACAAGAATTGCGGACTCGATGCGCCATCTGTCGTTCGTTCGGTTCATACAGCACCGCCTTGGTCTTTTGCAATCCGCACAGCGTAGCCTCAGGTCATTTGAAAATCTGCTCAATTTTGAACAGACACCCCACGCCTGCCACCCTTAGCATCACGCCTCCACCGAATGGAGCAGCCCGCAACTGCTACCCCCACCAGATTTGCACTGGTGCAATCGTGCTGGAAGAGGTCCAAGATGGGCTATCCTGATGGCATGGATCATCTAGGGGTTCTTCGGGACAAGATCGGGCGTCTAGCACGCTTTCGCGCCAAGGCTTGCTTCACGCGGCGCTTCGCGCCCGGCTTCAGGTAATAGGAATGGCGCTTCACTTCCTTGATGATGTCTTCCGTCTGAACCTTGCGCTTGAAGCGACGGAGGACATTGTCTATTGACTCACCTTCTTGCAGCCGAATCTCTGCGAGGTTCATGACCTCCGACCGTCCGAAATTACCGCCGCGCCAAGGCGCTGCGACGAGCCTTCATCCGACCTGATCGAATCCACGGCCCATCAGGCTGAATGGCGCTCCTTGAATTCCTCGATCTTCTCGCTGGCTTTATCCTTGGCGTTCTTCACCGACTGACTGAGCTTGTTCCGCCTCTCGTGTGCCTTGTCGTTTGCGGCGTTCTGGTGCGACTGTCGCACGTCTTTGGCAGCGTCTTTAGCTTTGCCCCACGTCTCCTTGGCCGCACCTTTGGCTTGATCCACAACTCCCTGATTGGCTAGTTTCTCGTTGCCGAGAGTTTCCCCAACGCTTTGCTTTACCTTTCCTAGAGCCTGCTCAGCCTTGCCAGACACTTGATCCTTATTCACTTTGTATTCTCCTGTCGCCGCAATGCGGCTTTCGTTTTGTGCGTGATATATGGAAACCAACTTAGCGGATACTTGGCGCAGTGGCGCAACGTTTCTGCTGCAACAGCCCACTCTAGTCTCAGGGCCACCTTCACGAATGGTCTCTTTTGCACAAGCCGCGTATGGCAGTCCGATGATCGGATCCGAGCAGAGGCAAACTAGAACGATGTTTCCAATTGCGCATACTGGCAAGTGGTCGCTTCTGACCATACACGGATACGAATACTGCGTAGTGTGAGGGTGCACGCAACCGACAGTCGCATCTTGGATGCGATTTACCGCAAACTGGAGAAAGTCAGAAAATGGCGACTCAACTATGCCAGAAATGCAAACAATCCCACCCCGGTCGCGTCTGCGATTACGACGAAAAGGGTGACTGCGCCGAGACGATTACCGTCAATGAGGTTGCACAACCGTGTAAGGAGCCACCGAAAGAAGAGGAAGATTGAGGTTCGTTACGAGTGCAGAAAGTGGAGTTCGCGCTCCAGCAGAAGGAGCCTTACAGCTTAAACAGTGACCGCAAACAATCTTCATCAATATGGCTATCGGGTGCTAGCCAATGAACAAACTCTCCTGCGCTAATGTGCGTCGGCTTTTGAACCTCCTTTTTCTCAAGCCTGGATTCAAGGGTCGCTTGTTTGCCCGTGTTGGCGATCACCGTCCATGTCTTCGTCTTCATTGTGTTCGCCTTGCTTGATGGCGGCTCACAACATTCATGTACATATCCATCGCCTGTTTTGCCTGCCAATCCCAACTGTCGAGTATGGCTAAGTTTCAGTTCCGAGACTGTGCCCAAATGACCAGTTCTTGGGATTATTCGTGGGCAGATTGCGGTCTTGCCCTCGTGCTGGTTAAATCCTGATCAGCGACACGTGATTCAAAGCGGCGGGAGTTGGAGCGTCTGCTGAGAGCGGAGTATTAGGGTCAATGACTCAAGCAGCCTGCGCGTATCGGCTGTTCGCATAGGCTAGAAGAGCCCTCATTTCTTCGAGCGAAGTGATGTAGAACTGTGCGATTGATCTAGCACGTTTTAGTTTGTTCTGGACTGACTTGGAGGGATGGAACAGCAGGAACCGGATATTGTGCTCCCGCGCCCATCGTTGCAGAGACACGAGCATGCCAAGACCGCCGCCTCCGATGGCCCGCACCTCCGAGAGTTCAAGGACAACAATCCGTGCGTCTGTTTGCGAAGTTACGGCTTCGCGCAACTTGTAAGCGGATTCTCTCCGTACAATTCTGCCCTCGCACCCAACGACGGCTAATTCACCTATATTTGCAACTGTTACATTCAGCATGACTTCCTCCCAACGTTTGGTTCTAGCAAGCACTGTCCTGCCTGCACTACAGCACGGCCCATACCATCCCTTTATTTTGTGCAAGATGAATCATTGCTCTCTGGGCAGCAGTGGAATTCCTAGAGGAAACGAGCACATTTAGCCTACAGCAACGGCAAAATCTCCACGCGCCAGCGATCCCTCCTTCCAAAGCGACTTATCCCTGCGGACGCTTAGCCCCCAGCGTATCAGCGACAATTCGCGGATGGGCTCCTTGGGATTCTGGCGGATGATTGGGATCGGCTGGGTGGGGGCAATGTTGTAACGAGGACTCCAGTCTTCATCTCCCGAGATGCTATCGAAGTATTCCTCGACAATCTGCTTCCTCCGCGAAAGTCGATAGCGTCCGCACACTGGGAGATTATGGCAGATCGAAAGAGCGTGCTGTTATTTGGCAAGCGGGCCGGGATGTATGCCTTCACCAAGGACAAAGTTCGATCCTACACTGCCCACAACCGCCGATGCTCGCGGCAGGCCAAGTTTCCCCCGAATGTGATAGACGGCTTCGATGCCAGTGCAATGTGCGCCCATAAGGTTCGCCACCTTGAACTCTTTCATCTTGTCCGCAGTCCAATCCAGTTGCTCATCCGTCGCTGGAAAAAGGTGCATTCCGCCGATGACTGCCTCCACTGGCTCATTGGGAAATTCCTGCCGGGCAAACGTGAGTATGTTGATGATTCCCGCGTGCCCGCAACCAGTGACCACGACTAATCCTTCAGGGGTGTTGAGTACCAGTGATTGATCCTCGGGGATGGTGTCCTCGACCAAGCCCACTGGAGTCTGCACTTTCCCGCTGACGCTCCAGTTGCGTTCCGGATACTTGCGGGGCACCGGACCTGTTAGCCACGCACCGGGAAAGATTTCTGCCGACTCCTCATGTTCGATGAACTTTCCGCCAGTTGCTTCGTACTCTTTCCTTACTGCAATCATGCGGTTATCCTCACCTTCGGGCGCAGGTCTGCTGTAGAAAATGCCGCGTGCGACATGCACCACTGATAATGCCGAGGGATTCTTCTTCATCATCTCTCGGCGAAGGGTCATGAGCCCACTGACATGATCCCAGTGGTTGTGCGTAAGGATCACTTCTCTAACATCGGACAAATCGATCTTCAAGTCGCGTGCGTTTTGCAGCACGGTATTGGGATTGGCTCCAGTATCCAGCAGCACGCGATGACCATCGGCTTCGATCAGTGCCGAAAATCCCCACTCGCCTAACCCGGTTGTACTGCCCACCAGCATCGTTGATAGCAGAGTCACCTTGAGGGCGTGAATCTGTGCCGGCGTGTTCTGAACACTCGTGGCTGGACTGTTCTGAGTTTCCGCAGGCTGCACGCTGACCATCAGAAGCGAAAGCGCAATCAGTAACGCAGAAATGTATATTCGGCGAAGGCTCGAAAGCTTGCACATTTGTGATACTCCGTCCATGGATGTTTGAGACACGGCTCCGTCGAAAACCGCGAGCAAGGCAATGGTATCGCAAGCAATTCGTTTCGGCTGGTGTTGTATCCGGTTGCCGAACTTGATGGGCACATGAAAGCCCGAACGGTCCGCCGCGAGAGTGAATTGTCGGACAGGAGACACAGAACCCCACCGCTGAGCTATCTAGCGCATACAATGACGCCATGAGAGACCTCAGAGATCGAGTTGCTCTTGTAACTGGCGGCAGTCGCGGAATCGGAGCCGCCGTCGCTATCGCGTTGGCTGGTGCTGGTGCCGATGTCGCTGTGAACTTCCGTGAGCGTGCCGACACTGCGAATGCTGTCTGTGGCGAAATTAAGAAGATTGGGAAGAAGGCAATCGCGGTTCAGGCCGACGTGTCAGTGGCCGCCGACGTAAAGCGCATGGTCGCAGAAGTTGAAGCGAAACTCGGCGGCATCGACATCCTTGTAAACAACGCGGCGGTCGCCCATCCGCGCAAATTGGAGGACATCACCGAGACGGAATGGGATGAGGTTCTCGCCATAAATCTAAAGTCGGTCTTCTTGGTGACGCAGGCGGTGATCGGCGGGATGCGTCACAGAAAATGGGGACGCATCATTAACCTGTCTTCGGTTGCCGCACAGACGGGCGGGGCTGTGGGGGCACACTACGCCGCGTCCAAGGCGGGGATTATTGGGCTGACGCACTCCTGCGCCTCAGCTTTTGTCAAAGACGGGATTACGGCAAACGCTATCGCTCCTGCTCTGATTGAGACCGATATGGTGACCAGCAACCCCAACGCCAATCCGAATCTTATTCCGATGGGGCATTTCGGTTCGGTTGACGACGTGGCTTCGGTAGCGGTGATGCTGGCGATGAATGACTACATGACCGGGCAGACGATTTCGGTCAATGGTGGTTGGTATATGAGCTAGTCCCACCGACTCTGCCCAATGGTCGTCGTTCCGTTTGACCGATTTCTGCTTCGTACTGGATGATAGAGACGGAATGGACGCCGAGCAAACCATTGCCGAAATCGAGCGCCTTGAGCGCATCTTCGCAGCTCCGGACAACAGGCCGCTGAGCACGAACGACCTTATGGCGGCGAATCGAAGGCACGACGAAATGCTCGCGCACAGCCCTTGCTTTCGGCTCTGGCAGCGGTATGGCATCTGTTGCCGTTCGTGAGCACGTTTGGTGCCTACCGTTTAAAGTTAACCACAGACTCTTCCTTCGCGAAATCGGTCGGGAAGTCTTGGAGGGCACCATGTCGTCGCGCACAATCTTTCTAAGCAGGCTGATTGGGCTGTACTGTATTCTCGTCGCGCTATCCATGATCACCCGCAAACAAGCGACTTTGGAGTCGGTGACAGCAGTTCTTCGCGATCCATCAATGATGTTCGTCCTTGGTGCGATCACGTTGGTCGCTGGGCTGGCGATGGTTCTCGCGCACAATATCTGGTCGGGAGGTGCGCTGACGATGATCGTCACCCTCGTCGGTTGGATGACGCTGATCAAGAGCCTGTCCTTTTTGTTCCTGTCCCCGGAGGTGGAAGCGGGGCTGTCTCGCCTGTTCGAGCAAGCATTGTCCCGATTCACTGCGCGTACCAATCCGAGTGCGGCGACCAGCGGGCGCACGAGAGGCACCCTAATGATTCCCTCTCCGCCAGTGTGGGTTAGAAAGCATCCCTCTCCGCCAGAGAGCTACACGAAAGCTACAAGAAAGCTACACACAGGCGTATATTTATTTCGCCATCAACGATGGCAAAATCGCTAGGTACTCTGAGCAAGTCATTTGAAATCAGTGATAAGTGGCTTTGGATTCAATGCAAGAATCGAATCCCACTCTCTCCGCCAGTTTTTTCTAAGAGATTTTGATTCAAGGTCTTAGCCAGAGCGGGGAAAAAAGCTACAAGAGAAATCCCTGATTTCCCGACTTTCCCAGTATTCCGGGAAGAGGAAATCAGAATGCCTAAACCCAAAGCTAGCCCATATCTCAGATTCCGTACTCCTGAGGGCAAGCAGTCCCCGTATTGCCCGGCCCTATTCGACAGCAAGGGTCGGCTCCGCCCCTTCTGGTGTCTGTTCAAAGGGACTCCCGAGCATCACCCTGAAGCGAAGTACTACTCTCGATACAAACGAGACGGGAAATGGATGTGGGAGTCCCTCGGCACCGATGCCGCCACTGCATGAAGCATGGCGGCGGCAACCTATGCCTCAGACGGCGTTGCGCTCGCGCCTGTGGAACCCGTCGCAAAGGACAGCTTCCGTCTCGACGATGAGATCAGGACCTACCTGTCTAACGTCGAAAAACTATCCCACAAGACCCATGCAGCCTATCGGCTGACGCTTGATCTCTTCCGGCAGTTGACGAAGATCGCACTCGCCACAACCGCATCACGTATGTCGTCACGTTCCTTCGTAACAAGGAAGGACGACGTGCAGGTCCTCCGATAACCGGATGTGAGCATCAGGATCAAGTACGTCGAGTCACCGCCCGAGGCATATACCCGGCAAGAACTTGAAGACTTGTTCCGTGTGTCAAGCGAAGATGACAAGCAACTGTGGCGATTTTTTCTGGGGAGTCACGCTAATCAAAGCGGCAACACGGGCTCCCGCAGCGCCCGTAGCAATTGCTCCACCGTGAAAGGCTTTAGGAGCACCGGGAGGTGCCAGAGAGCCTTCGGCAGCTTCTCTCGGTCTTCCTTAGGATCAGCGGTCATGATCGCCATTCGCTGATGTGGATTGATCTCATGGATCTTGGTCACCAACTGAACACCATCCTTGATCTTCGCTCCCGGTACAAAGCGATAATCACTGAGCACGAACGCAAACGGGCCTTGGTGCTCGTACACATACATAGCGCCGTCCCCGGTGGAAGCCTCTTTGACCTCAAAGCCCCCCGACCGCAGCCGCGAGCCGATACAGAGGAGTACCGCATCATCGTCGTCCACGATCAATATTTTCATTCTTCCTCCGCGAAGCGCATCTTGTCTGCTTTTCATGCCGACAAACTGTCGTGAGGTGTTGAGTACTGCTACGGGGGAGGTGGCGGTGGAGGCTACTTCTTCCGTCCGATCAGGAGACCGGGGTCAGCCGAATTGATGGAGACCAAGTTTCCGTGCCCGTCGCGGGTCGTGTCGTACCGTTCGCTGGTGCGACCCGAGAGTTTGTTGTCCTCGTCGCGGACGACGGCAGACGTAT
>OBLT010002051.1_pt1 | contig 12654 bp, 9 predicted proteins | sample 1518721 | NCBI WGS metagenome assembly OBLT01 (sample SAMEA3539307, study PRJEB22396) | soil metagenome | biome: tundra; feature: field; material: soil | place: USA | collected 2010-05 | depth 0.15 m | reverse complement strand
TGGCTGGGAACGACAGCTTCGGTGTCGAAGACCGTCGCCAGGCCATGAATTACGGCCGCCAGGCGCACGGCTGCCAGAATCGATTCCTCCGACATGCCTTTGCCGCGGAGAATCTGCTCGTGAGAATCGACGCAGAGTCCGCAGCCATTGATCGCCGAGACAGCAGTGCACCAGAGTTCGAAATCGGCTGCATCAATGCCGTGGGTGCGCAAAACGTTCATGCGCAGTCGGGCTGGCAGCGTGGCATACTTCGGGTTTTTGGACAGGTGCTGGAAGCGGTAATAGATGTTGTTCATGCCCATGACAGCGGCAGCGCTCTTGGCCGCTTCCAAGGCTTGCGGCGAGAGGTGCGAAGCTGCTTCCGCGAGCAAAGTCTGAAGCACCTGCGGGTTGCGGGACGCGATGGCCGACGCGGCCGCGGCGCCCCAGATCTGCTGCTCGTTCAATTCCTGCTGTTGCAGCGCCGTCGACAAGTTCAGCTTCAAATCTTTGGCGTACGCGGGCACGCTATTGAGAAGTTCATTCAGAGTCATAGGTCGCTCACACTAAAGGGAGAGGCGATTCCGGGCCGTGAGTCGTGAGTTATGACCTCGTCCCGGGATCCGCCTTTAGACGACCAGCGTCGCTTCACCCTTCTTCCAGTTGCAGGGGCAGAGCTCATCGGTCTGCAACGCATCGAGCACGCGCAAAACTTCCTGCGGATTTCGTCCCACGGAGAGGTCGGTCACCATCACGAAACGGATCACGCCCTCCGGGTCGACGATGAAGGTGGCACGCTGAGCGACGCCCGCTTTGGGATCGAGAATGCCGAGCGACTCGCAGAGGTCCCTTTTGATATCTGCCAACATCGGGAACGGCAGGTTGTGCAGGTCTTCGTGGTGAACGCGCCAGGCCCGGTGCACGAACTCGGAGTCAGTGCTGCCACCGAGAATTTGCGTGTCGCGGTCCAGAAAATCCTTGTTCAGCTTACCGAACGCTGCGATTTCCGTGGGGCAGACGAAAGTGAAGTCCTTGGGCCAGAAAAAATACACCTTCCACTTGCCGGCGTAGTCCTGGTCGGTGGTGGTTTTGAACGCTTTGTCGCTATTGTCGGTGCTGACGGTTGCCGTCAGCGAGTATGAGGGGAATTGTTCGCCTACTGCTAGCATTTCGCTTCTCCTAATAATCCTCTTTAATCGAGTTCTCTTTTCATGCCCGTGAGAGAGCCAAGTCAGAACCCTTTCGGGGAAAGACTTCTAAACACCCTGAAAACAATAACCACAAAATGGTGATCGGTCTGTGATCCGGCTCAATCCTAAGTGTGTTTTGGGGCACACTTACTTCGCGCGGGATGGCGAACTCCCGAAGAAACATATTTCCCAAGAACCAGCGTCATCCATTGTTGCCTAAGGGTTTCGATTCGCGAGGCTCTGCGCCGGATGCAGATTTTTTCGGCGAGAGCTGGCCTCCGAGTCCAGCGAGCCGGGTCAGACCGCCGACGTTCCGCCCAGCGGCGCGCTGGGGACGGCAGAGCTACGAATCTGGATCCGATCGCTCGGCACGTGGTCGGCCGGGCTCCAGCCCAGCACGTTGTAATAAGCCTTTTCGATCGAGCGGGCGATTTCAGGCCACAGATACTGGCCCTGTATTCGCTCGCGTTCCCGGGCGGCGGCCTGACGTCGAAGGTGGGGATTATGGACGAGCAAATCGAGCATGCGCTCCAGATCTGCCTGGTCGCCGCGGTGGAAGGTGAAGCCGGCGCCCTCGACCACTTCATTATTCTCGGGAATATCGCTGGTCAATACGCACACCCCGGCCGCCATGGCATCGAGAAGAGCCAAAGACAGGCCCTCAAGTTCAGACGGCAGCACGAACAGCGCGGCATTGGAGAGAAGCTCCTCGAGGTCACTTCCCGAGACCCAGGGAAGAAAACGGACTTGGTCCGATTCGTGGCGGCGCAGGCTCTCGACGTAGGCATCGGAGTGACTCGATCCTCCGGCGAGCACGAGTTTCATCCCGGTGTGGAGGTTTTCAAAGGCGTTGATCAGCAGGTGGCAATTCTTTTCCGGTGAAAACCTGCCTAGGAAAAGGACGTAGTTGTCCGGGAGGAGATCCCACTCGATTAGTTGCCGTGGGAGTCGCCGGGGCGCCAGCGTGGCTCCGTTCGGGACGTAGATAGTATCGCGCTTGTACTGTTGGCGGAAGTGCTGTTGCAGCGTGCGCGAGACGACCATGGTGGCATCGGGCGAGGACACGGCAGCCGCTTCTCCCCAGCGCAGTACGCGCGACGAGATCCGGCCCCACTTGCCGCGCTGCCAGTCCAGACCTTGCACGGTGACGACCGTCCTCTTACCGGCAAGCCGCGGAAGAAAAGAAAACAGCGCAGGCCCCAGGCAGTGGTAATGGACGACATCGTAGTCCGACGTCATCGCGTGTGCCGTGCTCAGCACAGTGTGGACGACAGTTTCCAGATGCTTGGAGCGTATGGTCGGCAACCTGCGCACGCGCATGCCGTTGTGCGTGTTCATGGGAGGAGTGAAATAAGTGCGGCAATAGACGGTGACTTCGTGCCCCAGGCGAGCCAGTTCGTGGCCAGCCTGCTCGTAATAGGCTTCGATGCCGCTGTACTTCGAGACCAGGCCGCGACCCCCGATGAACGCCACCCGCACGCTACGGCGCGGGCGCGGGTGCTCTGGCGCGGCGGGGAAAGACACGAGCTTCTTGGCGGATGTGAGCCGGTAGTAGAGTTCGAGGAGCTTCTCCATATGTTGCTCGGGGTCGTGGTTGGTTTTCACGCGACTGCGAGCTGCTGTGCCCATCTTCTCGATCAGATCGGGACGGTCAAACAGAAATCCGATGGAATTAGCGAGCTGTTCTCGGTCCCCGTCGGCATAGAGCAGGCCAGTAACGCCATGTTCCACGAGTTCCCGGCGCGACCCCAAATCGGAGGCGATGACGGGCCGTCCCCAGGCATAAGATTCCAAAATGGACTTTCCCAAGGTCTCGTAGGCATGGGAAGGAAAGACGGAGAAGCGGCAACCGGCGACGAGTCTCTGCAGCTTCTCCCCATGGACCATGCCCGCGAACAGAACTTGGCTCAAGTTCAATTCTCGCGCCAGCGCCTCGAGCCGCGGACGCTCGGGGCCATCTCCCGCGATGACGAGCGGTGTATGTGGTAGCCGCACCATGGCGCGCAAGAGCTCATAGACGCCTTTCTCGGAAAAGAGTCGTCCGAAGTCCAAGCCACCCGCTTTTTCGGGTTGTGTGATCGCTCCGTGAGTGGAACCGCGCGTGCCCGACCGGTCCTGGCTCTGCGAGCTCTCCGCCGCCGCGAGCTTGCCGGTTGGCGGAGCAGAGGACACAGGCGCCGAAGCAGGTGACAACACAGTCTCCCGAGCGGAGGCGACCACGGCGAACTGTAGGATGAGCATGCCCGCAGCCCACAAAACGACGTATTTAGTCAACGCATTCATCTCCGGACTCTCACCGTTGCTCTGAACGGCGAACCAAGCAGCTCGGGCGTCTGAGCTGTTTCCAGGAAGGTACCGTGGCGTGCCGAACACAACAAGACTTGGAAAGTATTGTCCACCGCGGTACCGGGCACGTTTCCGCCACTGGGAAAGTGATGAAATCGGCAATCGGGCCGCCAGGGCTGGGTTTCCGGCCTGGGGGCGCTCGCCGGATGGGAGAGTGCTGCTGCCAAAGTTGTGTACAAAAGTAGCCCTCCAAAAGCGGACACACGGCGCGGAATTCATCACCAACAGGGTGTGATGGGGCCTACATCCGGTTCGTGTGCTTTGGGACATGATGGAAGAGTGAAAACCATCCTCTCCGCGAAACCGTCCATACCCACGGGAACCAGTCCGGCCGCAACCGAAAAAGTGCAAGTCCTGGTCGCCGATTCTGGTCCCATTCAGTCTCAACTCTTGACGCGGGCCTTGAAAAGCCGTCGGGACTTTCAGGTTTCCGCCGTCGCTTTGGAGACCTCTGCTCTCCGCAACTACATGCAATCGAATCACGCCGACGTGGTCTTGATTGCGGGCAACCACCTGCCGGATTTGAGCGTGCTGCGCTGGTTGCGCGTTTCGTATCCGAAGGTAGCACCCGTGCTGCTGGCCGAAAGCGATGACCGCGATCTGGTGGTGAATGCCTTTCGCGCCGGAGCGAAGGGCATTTTTCTTTTCACCCACACTACCTTTCCGATGCTCTGCAAGTGCATCCACCAGGTTTTCCAGGGACAGGTTAGGATGAACAGCCAACAGACGAATTACGTCCTGGATGCTTTATCGGAGGTGCCCACGTTGCGTGTGGTCAACTCCAATGGCAGGTTTTTGCTGACGCCTCGCGAAGAGCAGGTGGTCGCGCTCGTCGCCGACGGCTTGACCAACCGCGGAGTCGCCACCGAACTGGGCCTCAGCGAACACACGATCAAGAAATACCTGCTGCGCATCTTCGACAAAGTTGGGATTTCAAGCCGTGTGGAACTGGTGCTCTACGCCATGTCGCATGGCGAGCATCGCCCGGCGGAATGGATGCCGACGAGCAACGCCTGAGCGCAGAAGGAAAGGACGACGGAATACAATGGCAATATGCCCAAAAGGGAGGAGATCGCTCGGTGACGAGTTCCGGGTCCCAGTCCAAATCCGGAGTAGCGCGCCGCTGGACCGTGATTGCTTCCGGTCTGCTCCTGCTGGCGCTGGCGCTGGTCGTGATCTATACCGGGCCGAATGCTTTTTACAGTCCCATCGCTTTGGTGGTAGTGGCCGCAATCGGACTGGCCGCGGTGCTGCTTCAGGTCTGGTTTCGCCGGGATCTTCCAAATATTCATTCTCCCCTCTGGCTGAACGCCCTTGGCATTCTCTGTGCCATGGTTTCGCTGTTCGCGGATTACCTCCGGATGACGCGCCGAATGCTGGATCTGGTTGCGTTTGCCGCCGTCGTCTGCTTCGGCATCAGCGGATCGCTCATCCTGCAGGCACTGCGGCGGCGGGTACCACCTCAATCCCCTGCGACCGAGTAGAGACAGGACGAAATAGCGATCTCATGAATTGTTTTGGGAAGGGCAAGGCTTCACAAGCTAGGGAAAGTCTGATGAAGTCCCTGGGTGTCTCCGTGCACCCCTGTGTACCCCGTGGTTCAAGGTTTTCGATGGTACTGAATCAGAGTTCCCCTAGGGAAAAACTCTGATTCGACCGTGTTCTGGGAAGGGCACGACTTCACAGGCTGCAGAAAAAACTCAAACGGCAGACCGCGAAGGGTTCTAGCAGAGAGAAGAAGATCAAGCGCGGGCTTTCAATCTCTTCCACCGCGTTTCCCATTTACAATGCCGCCATGCGCGTCACGTTATTCGGAGCCTCGGGTTTGCTCGGCCATGACCTGGTGCAGGTACTGAGCGGTGAGCAAGGTCAATTAACCGCGCTGTCTTCCAAAGACGCCGACCTGCGAGACCGCTCCCGCGTTCGAGAGGTGATTCGCGATTCCCGTCCCGACTGGATTCTCCTCGCCGCTGCCTATACCGACGTGGATGGCTGTGAGTCCCATCGCGACCGCGCCTTCGCGGTGAATTGCGAGGGTGCCATCAACGTGGCGCAGGCCGCCCGCGAAGCCGGTTCGCGACTGATGTTCCTGAGCACGGACTACGTTTTCGATGGCGCCAAACGCTCGCCTTACACGACCGACGATCCCAGAAAGCCGGCCAGCGTTTATGGCGAGAGCAAAGCTCGGGCCGAGGAACGGCTGCTCGAGATCCTGCCCGAGGTGTGCATCGCCCGCACTTCGTGGCTGTTCGGGCACGGAGGCAAATGTTTCCCCACAACCCTTCTGAAGCTGGCGTTAACCCGCCCTGAGATTTCCGTGGTGAACGATCAGCGCGGCAGCCCGACTTTCACGCGCGATCTCGCATCTGCTCTCGTGCAGCTTTGCCGTGCGTCCGCTCGCGGCATCGTGCACGTCACCAATTCCGGCAATTGTACGTGGTACGAGTTTGCCTCCGAAATCGTGCGCGCTTCCGGCCTGCCGACCGCGGTCAAGCCCGTGACCACCGCCGAATTCCCGCGTCCGGCGCGGCGGCCCGCCTACTCCGTTCTGTCGCCTGACAGCCTGCACGCTTATAACATCCGCATGCCGCAATGGCAGGATGCGTTGCGCCGCTATCTCGGGAACGCTCCGCTTGCTTCCATCGTCCTGTAGAGTGAATGCCTTCTTGTGATTCATTAACTTTCGCGTCCCAGATCAAGCAGTTCAAACGGAGCGGGCACGATCTCCTCGAAAATCAGCTCCCTGTCAGCCTCGGCCGTCCGCTGACGAGAGCGGCGACAGGACGAACAGCGAAATGAGGCCGGCGCCGATTAACGAGGCCATCACGACCGGGTTCGACAATCCCCACTGCTCCAACTGCGAAGTCAACACCACAAACACAAAGAACCCTAGGACGTAAAACAGCACCCGCAGGACAGCGGAATCGCGGAAGGGCGGGTAGGAACAGGTAAAGGGGATCTTACGAAAGCGAAGAAGCAATATCTCAGTTAGAAGCAGTGAGCAAAGTGTAACGACCATCGCGTGCAGCATGCCCAGCTGCCAACCCCATAGGTATCCGTAGAGCGGGAGGACGATAGCAAATACCCACGGAAGAACAAAGGTCAATATGAATTTTCTTGCAAGAGGACCGCACTCGCGTTTATTTTTGTCGATATAAATTCGGAAAACCCAGTTGGCCTGTATCTCCGTGGGAATGTCGAGCACGAAGCGGACACCTAGGATAATGAAGTAGCTCAAGATCAGTGGAATAGCGAGGATTTCTGACGACGGAACACTGCCAGCCTCTATCGGTTTGCCGTTAAACGAAGCAAAAAGAAACTGAGAAGCCGTCACAACGCCCAGGCCGAAGAATCCTCCGAGTACCAATCCGTGACGTTCGCTGCGCAACAGCGTCCTCATCGCAAATCGGTAGCCGGCCCGCTGGAACGGACTGGTTAGAATCGTGCCGTCAAGTATCGGGAAAATCCACGGCAGTCGCGCGTGGCCGTGCGTTGGAGCCGTTTCTGCGGCCTCCGGGATTTGCACAAAGCACCTCCGATAGCTGAGGGCGTAAATCACTAGCGCGGCCCCGATGACGGTTGCCGTGCCCACTAGAGCAAACCGCCCGAGCGAGACAAGCGGCGGGCTCGCTCGACCTCGAATCAACTGACACAGCCCTAGAAACCATACAGGGGGCAATAACCTTACCGAAGTCGTCGGCAACTGCTCCAGCATGGAGGGTACGACGAAGCTGGTCGCCAGCATCGCCACGAAGCAGGCAATGATTGTGCCGCGCACATAGAGTGAGATGCGCCGAAAGGCCGAATAGGGCAGCGCGACCATCAGTATGCCGACGGTCGCGAATACAGAAGAAAAACTGAAGATGCTTGCCAAGATTACGACCAGGGTGTGTACCCAGAAAAATTGGGCGAAGAAACTGAATGCGCCCTGGAATGCGCTAACGACAAGCGGAAACAGAATGGCGGAGACTGCGTTAACGTCGAGCGCGAGGACAACGGCTAGGAAAAGAATGGCCGCGATGTTCGCAAGAAAGATGCTTCGCATGGAAATCGGAAGCGGAACCAGATTTAAATAGTCACGGCGATCGGGAAATATACTGTCCCACCGCCATACCGCAACCACCCCGGTCACGGTCATCGAAAGCACGATGAAGAAATACTCGTCCGGAAGCGCCGCCGCGAGAGGGTCAAAGTAGTGCCGGCCATGCATCCATTGCAGCAGCGTGGAGTACTTTTCCAACAGGAAAACCGAGTAAAACCCACCAGGTAGCGCGAGAAGAGAGAGCACCAGCCCCATGCTTAAGTCGAGTTCACCATCCGCAGATTCGCCGCTTCCGTGAAAAACCCGGTCGACGAATAGGCGTACGAGCTGAAAAAATGGCTCTTGGGATTTCATGTCCCACTTTCGTCGCATCTGGTTTACGAGGGAAAAAGTCACGCGGCCCCCATTGCGCTGATGATGTCACGCGTGAGTTTGTCGGTATCTACTTCCTCAACCAAGTGCATGAACGTCTTCTCTAGGGAAGAGTGTTCGATGTCGCTGTAAATAGCTTCCGCAGTGTCACAGGCGAGGACTTTGCCGTTTCTCAGGATCAGAACATGGGAACATACTTGCTCCACCACTTCCAGGACGTGAGAGCAATAGAAAACGGCTTTTCCTTGTTGACCAAGCGTCTTCATCAAGTTCTTCAGGATCAAGGCGGTTGTCACATCGAGGCCGGAAAGCGGCTCATCGAAGATCAACAATCTTGGATCGTCCATTAGTGCCGCAATGAGCAGGATGCGCTGCCGCATTCCCTTCGAGTACGATGCAATTGAGGAATGCCGGTGGGAGTGGAGCGAGAAGAGATCGAGAAATGTGTCAATTTTCCGCTCTAGGCTCGAACGAGGCATTCCACGCAATGTTCCGACGAGTTCCAGGTACTCGCGACCGCTCAGGTAAGGGTAGAGATTGGGCTCCTCGGGCACATAACCGAGACGCTTTCTAAAGCCCGCGAGATCTTTTTGGATATCTTGACCGTCGAACAAAACTTTTCCGCGGGTCGGTTCCAGCAGTCCGGTTAACATCTTCACGGTTGTGCTTTTTCCCGATCCGTTGGGGCCGAGGCAGCCCAATACCTGCCCTGGTGACAACGAGAACGTAACGTCCTTTACCGCAGGCACGGACGCATAGGACTTGCTCAGCTCTCTCGCCTCAAGCATAGGACTCCTGTTTGGAAAACCCCACTCCCGGTCAGGACACCGTCGCCGACAAAAAAGTTCCCGGTAGGCTTGAATCGATATACAGATCTAGGCGGTTTTGAATGATCGTCGAAGAGGATGTGGAGCTTGCCTATGCCGGAATGGCAGGACGCGCGATGCCGCTATCTTGGAAGTGTTCCCGCAGCTTCCTCATTCGTCGCCCCGTAGATCCGCTTAGTACCGACTCGCGCTACTTCTGCTTCTTATCCCAATCCTCTCGCGACGTCGCCTTGAGCGGCTCAAGATTCTTGCCCTGCAGGGCTGTATTCAGTGCTGGAACCTGCAAAGTGGCGATCGACTGAAACTTCGCTCCGGCGTCGTCCAATTGTTTCTGGAGCACGGCCGTGCTCTCGATTTGCGATTGCGTTGGACGCCCGGAATAACCGTTGACCGCTCCATACAACTCACCAAGGTTTTCCCGGAGCCTCTTCTCTCCCGTAATCATGCCGCCCTCTTTCACCGCCACGAGCGAAGAGCGGAAGGCCTCCAGTTTCTGAGCCAACCCGCTGAGCTGGTCCTTCAGTTTGTCGTCCGCGGACGCGACCGCCCGCTGCTTCGCCCGTTCGCGGAGTTCGCTGGTGGCATCGACGATATAAGTCAACTGCGCCAGCATGTCGTAGAGCTGGGTGACCGTCTTGTGTTGGAGTTCGCGATCCGCCGCCGTACTCTTCGTTCGCGGATCCGGCACCAGCCGAACCTCGGAAGAATAGGTCTCCTTCCCCTTGGTCAGCTTGACCGTGTACGTTCCTTCCTGCGCCTGCGGTCCGTAGAAAACATATTCATTCTCCACCAATCCGGCAGCCGGCGGCATCTTAGGTGGCTTCGCCCGCTCCGGCCATTGCACGCGATTCAATCCCCGGCGCTTGTCGCCCTGTAACGACGTAAGCAGTTGACCCTTCGCATCGTAGATATCCAGTTTCAGGTCGCCGAAAATGTGCCGCTTCTTCTGGTAATAGACGATGGCTGCCGCCTCCGGCAGAGTTCGCCCTCGAAATTCAGAGTCTCCGTCGAAGCGCTGTTCGCTAGCCGGCAGCACCAGCACCGAGGGCCGCGACGGTAGCATCACCATTTCCTTCGCCAGAAGCTCGGGTGTGAGAGCGCGCATTGGTGTCAGGTCGTCGAGAATGTAGATGCCGCGGCCATGGGTCGCGAGAATTAAATCCGATTCGCGCGACTGGATGGCAATGTCGCGCACCGCCACGTTCGGAAGACTGCCTTTGAACTGCGCCCAGTGTGCGCCGCCATCAAGCGAAATGAAAAGCCCGAACTCAGTCCCCACGAACAGAAGGTTGGCATTCACCAAGTCTTGCCGGACTACATGGGCATAGCCGTTCAACTCTGAGGTTGAGAGTGAAGTCCAAGTCTTCCCATAGTCCTTCGTCTGGTAAACATGCGTCTTCATATCGCCCGCCGCGTGCCCATCAAACGTAGCGTAAGCAGTAGCTGGATCGAAGTGGCTCGCCTCAATGGTCGATACCCATGTCCCCGAAGGCAGCCCGGAAACATTTTTCGCGACATTCGTCCAATGCTTACCGCCATCGCGAGTTACTTGGACATTTCCGTCGTCCGTCCCCACCCAGATCACGTCACCGTTCTTAGAAGACTCGGCGATCGTGTAGATGGTTTCAAACTTCTCCGCGTCCGAATTGTCGATCGTCAAACCGCCAGAGAGCTCCTGATGTTGCCGCGCCGGATCGTTGGTCGTCAGATCCGGCGAAATCCGCTCCCAGGATTCTCCGTGATCATGCGAGCGGAACAAAAATTGCCCGCCCAGGTAAATCGTCCCCGGATGGTTCGCGCTCATATGAATCGGGGCGTTCCAATTAAATCGAAACTCCGGCTCACCTGACCGCGGCAGCGGCTTGATGTCCCTCCTTTCGCCCGTGGACTTCCGGAAGCGCGCGATCTTTCCGCCCTGGTATTCCGCATACGCATAGTCCGCATCGGCAGGATCAAAAAAAGCCCAGAAGCCATCCCCCACGTCGATGTTCCGCCAGTGCCGATTGGCGATTCCATCCGTTGCCCGCGAAGGCCCCATCCACGTGCCGTTGTCCTGCAGTCCGCCATATACGTTGTAAGGCTCCGCCATATCGGCGCTCACGTGATAGAACTGCGACACTGGTAGGTTCGCGATAAACCGCCAATGCGCGGCGCGATCCAATGACTGATACACGCCGCCGTCGGTGCCCAGCAGCATTTGGTCAGGATTCTCGGGATCGATCCACAGCGCGTGGTGATCTCCGTGGTTTCCGCCGCCAGGTCCTTCGCTCGTCGAGAACGCGGCGCTGAAACTCTTGCCGCCGTCTTCGCTGACCGTCAGGAAAAATCCCGGCTTGTACACGCGATCCGCATTCTTGGGATCAACCGTCAGGCGCGCAAAGTAGAACGGCCGCCCGCTGACATTATACGAATTGTTGACCTCGGCCCAACTCGCGCCCGCATCGTCCGACCGGAACAGCGCCGTGTGATTCTTCGCCTCCACCACGGCGTAAACCCGAGCGTGGTTCGAGGGAGCGACAGTAATGCCAATCCGCCCCAAATCGCCCTCCGGCAGCCCTTTTCTCAGCTCATGCCACGTGGCGCCTGAGTCCGTGCTCTTGAACAACCCGCTCCCCGGGCCGCCGGACCGGAAGTTGTGCGGCTCTCGACGCACGTCCCACATGGCGGCATAGAGCACGCTCGAATCTTGCGGGTCCATCGCCATCTCCGCGCAACCGGTGCTGTCGTTGCGGTAGAGAAGCTTCGTCCACGTCTTGCCGCCATCGGTCGTCTTGAACACACCACGCTCCATGTTCGCATTCCAGAGATGACCGAGCGCGCACGCATATACCGTGTTGCTGTCCTTCGGATGCACCACCATACGGCTGACGTGCTCGGAGTCCGGAAGTCCCAGGGCTTCCCAGTTCTCTCCGCCATCGCGCGACCGGTAAACACCCGTTCCCACCGACACGCTGTTGCGCACCCAGGACTCGCCCGTCCCCACCCAAACCGTTTGCGGATTGGAAGGATCAACAGCGATCGACCCGATTGAGAGCGAGGGCTGTTTGTCGAAGATCGGCTTGAAGGTCGTGCCAGCGTCCACTGACTTCCATACGCCGCCGCTGGCCGAGCCGACATAAATCGTCAGCCGCTGCCCCTCGTGAACCGCCGCGATGTCGGCAATACGGCCTCCCATCGCTGCCGGGCCAATGGCGCGGATCGGAAGTCCGCTCAGCGTGTCAGAGTCCAGCGTCACATCCTGCGCGGTAGCGGCCAGGACCAGAGCGATGGCGGAGAAAGCAATCCAGAGAATTCGCGCGCGATTGAACATGTTTCCTCGAAGTGAATCGGAAGTGAAACGATGGAGCGCCGGGCGTCCCCGCCCGGCCCAGTCGCCAGTCCGCTAATTCTTCGGCGGGTCAGTTTTTGGCGGTGCGGGTGCGGGGGGAGCCGCTGCCGGCATCTTGAAAATCGAGTCATCCGCCGGCACATTGAGTTCAACCTTAGTAACGGTCAGCTTCTGCTTCTCCGAGCTTCCCTTCGCTCCGCTCTCGACCGCAAACGGAAAGATGATCCCGCCCACTTCCTTGTAGTCTCCGATCGACGACTCCATCACCTGCTCGCTTCCCCGCACCGTGCGCTTGGTTTCCTCCTTAATCTCAAGGAAGGAATCCGCATCCATGTAGATCGTCTGCACGTCGCCATTCTTGAGGCTGACCTTCAGCTTGTAAGCGTCCGTCCCCTCGATCTTCTCTTTGCCCAGGAGTTCGACCTGGTTCCCTTTGCTCTTGTAGTCCACCCACGGGCCATCGAAGTCGCCCATTTCCTCAACCTCTTTCGCCTCGTCGCCCGACATCAGTTCCGGATCTTTCTTGCCCGTAAAAGGCATGATCTGCCACGCGTTCTTGCCGTCATAGGC
>OBLT010002047.1_pt1 | contig 12690 bp, 9 predicted proteins | sample 1518721 | NCBI WGS metagenome assembly OBLT01 (sample SAMEA3539307, study PRJEB22396) | soil metagenome | biome: tundra; feature: field; material: soil | place: USA | collected 2010-05 | depth 0.15 m | reverse complement strand
CACTTTTGCGCCACCCGCGTGTGCAGCCAGCCCGCCTAGAAGTGCTAGGAACAGCAGTGAGGTCCCAGCCACCAGGGGGATCAGACCTGTCTCCGGAGCCAGGGCCGTAACCACGAGGGGAAGAACTGCGCCGACGGCGAAACTGCCAGCCGATGCCCACGCCGCTTGGAGCGGACGCGCACGAAGCGTCTCAGAGATGCCGAGTTCGTCGCGAGCATGCGCGCCCAGCGCATCATGGGCCATCAACTGTTCGGCAACCTTTTTCGCTAGCGGAGAATCGAGCCCGCGCTTGACATAGATTGCCTGTAGTTCCTTGTGCTCGCCCTTGTCGTCTGCCTTGAGTTCCGCGCGTTCAAGCTTGAGGTCGGCCTGTTCGGTGTCGGCCTGTGAGTGAACAGAAACATACTCACCGGCAGCCATTGACATGGACCCCGCTACCAGGCCGGCGACTCCAGCGACCAATACACTGCGGTGATTTGCGTGAGCGGCGGCGACACCGAGCACCAGACTCGAGGTGGAAAGGATCCCGTCATTCGCGCCTAGTACCGCCGCGCGCAGCCAGCCGATTCGTTGTGTGCGGTGTTGTTCGGAGTTGCCTGCGGGCATTCTGGAAGCGTCCTTGATTCGGGAATCGACAGATACGTCAGACACGATATTACTGGGCGACCATTTCTAAGGTCCCAGCATTTAGTACAAGAGCACCCGACTTCACGGACTGCTCCCGCCAATGAAACTAGGCGCTTTGTTCAGCCCGCTAGGCTCCATGTGCGCCTAACGAAGCGACTGGAAGCCGAGGTAGAGACAGAACTGTTGTACCGATGACTTCAACTCGTTTCGTGGCAATTGCCAGTGTTTACAGCGTAGACCCAGCAGAGAGGATTAGCTGTTTCCTTTTGCACACCCAAGGAAGCGGAAACTGATGATCGCCGATCGTAGATGTGTATCCGGCAAACCGGAAGTTGGCTCGAAGCCGGCTTCGGGGCCATCAGCCACCAACTTACTGACCGCGCGCGGGAGGTCGCCAGTATGGCACGTCGGAAGACATCGAAACGCTCCACGGCTAAAACAATACTTCGCCTGCCTGACTTGGAGCAGTCGAAGAACGCAGTTCTTCGCTCGCCGCCGCCAGTTCGCATGAGTCATACCGCCCGCGGTGATGGCGTCGATGATGCGGTAGCGGAAAAGCGCCGAACCGACCATATGGACTTACCCTCGCTCTACTCCCCATAGGGCCACCGGGGAACTACATCAACATTCCCAGGGCCGGGCTTGTGATTGCCAGCAACAATGAACTTGGACTGAGGGACGTGCCGATCAATAGACTCGGTGTTGCTATTCGTCTCCGCGACCCTACTCCTGCATGCGACCGAGTCGTCCCGCCAATCTACCCTCTCTTGATGGATGCACGCGCTAAGGTTGGGTGTACACCGGATTACCCGGCGAGGGCGGTTCGTAGTCCTGGCCGTACTTGTTCTTGTGCTGGGTGTTCGCGCTGTCGGTCACGTGGACGCGAATTGTCCCCACCGAATGAGTTGTCCCGTTGAGTTCCACTTCGCGCGACATCGCCTCGAGGGATTCGGGTAGAGAGTTCTCGCTCCACACGTGCAGCATGTAACGGCCCGGGGGAACGCCGGTTATGGAGAACTCACCGTCCTTCGTAGCCGCTGCATAGTACGGACTCGGCACTACCACCACCACCGCGCTCATCTCGGGGTGGATGTTGCAAAAGATGTAGGAGACGCCCTCGCGATCGAAGTGCACGGTGCGCGAGGTGCCGGCCTCGTACAGGCCAAGGTCAAACTTCTTGCCGTTGAATAACGAGAACACATTGTGGAACCAGGGATCAAGGTTTGGGAACTGCACCGTTGAGCCCTTGGTCACGACCAACAGGTGAGGTTCGAACGCTTTGTTCTTCTGGCGCAAAACGGCGTCGAGAGGCTGCGGTGCGAGCGTATTGTTCGCCTGCTGTCCCGTGGGCACCAGCCAAACCACGGCAGAGATTCCTCGCGGTGGATTCGCGCTGCCATAATAGGAGATGCGTCCAGTGACGTTGACGCCCTGGGCGACGGAGTCCACGACGAGTCCGCCGAGCAAGACCATCTGGACCAACGCCAGTGCGATTTTTGTGTGTCCCGTCAAAGTACCTCTCAGAACAAGATTCCCATGCCAAGGTTGACCTGTCCGGCGTTGACGTTGTTGTCGTAAATCGAAAACGTTTTCAGGCGACGATACTCCAGCGAGAAAAATAAATCGGACCGCGGGCGGTAAATCACGTTGGCAAACATACCCTGGTTGCGGGTGAGCGTGGGATCGCCGTAACTTTCCGCGTCCGCGAAGGCGCGCACGTCGGACGCGAACGGATTGTCCTGGCCAAAGGCGGCGTTGAACTCGAGCGTGGACGAGGCACGATACTTCAGTTGCGCCCATCCCCCTACGGTATTGAGCGGGAGCACGCTGGTGGCGGGATCGACCAGCGGTCCGCTATAGAGCACGCTGCGTCCAATGCCTCCGCCCAGCCCGCCGATGGCTTGGCCGCGATACAACGATCCACTCAGTGTGAACCAGCGGTTGAGCGGAAGATTCCAATCGGCCATCGCGGCATAGCCGTTGACTTCGCGTCCATATCCATAGTTTTCGCGGCTGTAGTAGCCCGCGGCGCCGATGGTGAAAGTGTGCCCGAACACAGGGTGCGAGTAGGCAACTCGTCCAGCATATGCGGGCTGGCGGGCGAGCTCGCCTGCTTGCGGAGTGCGATACCAGGTGTAGTAATAAGGAGGCTCGCCAGTGAGCGGATCGAGAATTCCGCCCTGCAGCGTGAAAGTGGAATTCTCCGAGAGGGCGATGCGATGCTCGATGCGCATCTGCGGCGTCCACGCCCACAAGTTGCCGGAGTACGACAGCGCAGGCACGATCAACGACGCGAACGATGTCGGTGAGTTGGGCGCGAAGAAAAGCTGGTCCTGTCCCGCGACGAGAGTGGTATTTTTCCAATCGAACCGCATGGTGGCGGTGCGCAGGCGCACTAGTCCTGAATTCACTCCGTTGGAGAGGTAGGGAAAGCCGCCGCCGACATCGAAGTTCACGTTGCCGCTGGTTTTGGCTCCCATCACCTGAGGCCCGAACACTTCGAACCCGAAGATCGACTGCCGCAGTGTGCCTCCGAAAGAGCCGGACGAATTCACTCCGTTGCTCTTGTAGGCCAGCGTAGGGACGTCCATGTTGTCAACCGTACCCTGATTGCTGAACAGATTAAATAGCACGACGCCCGACAGGCGAACTCGATACTTCGACGCGCTCTCCACCTTCGTCTGGTATTGCTCATTGACCTTGCCGGTGAGCAACTGCTGATCGTCCTCCAGGTGGCCGATCCGTACGTCAACCTGGGAGGCGTCAGCCGCCGGACTGGCAGGCACGGCCGCGCGCTCGGACTCCAACTCCTGCCGCAGGCGCATCATCTCGGCGCGGCTGGCGGTTGTCTCCTGCTTGAGTTGCAGCACCAGGTCCTTGAGCTCGCGGACCTCGGACTGCAACTCGTTCAACGACGCGGTCACACTGCTGTCGTCGTGCGCGGGCTGTGGTGTCTGGGCCGACGAGCTGGCCATCAGCAACAGCGTCGTCATGTTAACCAGCGCTAGGCGGGGAAATCGCGATGCCTGACGGAGTTTCATTCGCCACCTCTGTGCAATGAAGTTAGGGACCTTGGTCGACGATCTAGACTTCCATGTTGGCTGTCCGCGCATCGGCGGTGGTAAATGCCTGCATGCGCGGCAGTGTAATGCGCATCACTGTGCATCCCGGCGCCGACTGCTCGACCTGTAACTGGCCGGAGTGGTCCTGCACGATTTTTTGCGCAATCGTCAGCCCGAGTCCCGTGCCGTTCTCTTTTCCATGACTCACGAAGGGCTGAAACACCTTGTCTCGAATCGAAGTATCGAACCCAGGACCATCATCGATGACGCGAATTTCGAGTTGATTGTCGTGGTTTTCCACCGTGACCGAGACGTGCCCGCCCCGGGCCTGAACTGACTGGCACGAGTTCAGCAACAGGTTATAAAAGACCCTCTCCATCTTCCGGGGATCGCACATCGTCGGATGCACTCCGCAGGACGTGATTGAGAGCATGACCTTCTGGAACTCAGGATGCGCATGGATCAACTCGATGGCGTGGCTCACCGAATGTTCGACCACTGTCTCCGTCGGGTTCAGCGACTCCGCAGGGCGCGACAGCTCCAACAGGGAGTCAATGAGGTCGGTCAACCGGTGCACTGCGACGCGAATTTCGAGGTAGAGCTCTTCCCGCTGCCGGGGCGGCAAGCCGGGCTCGGCGAGAAACTCCGCGTTGGCCAGCACTGCGGTCAGGGGATGCCGCAAATCGTGCGAAATGGAACTGGCCATCGTGCCGATGGTCGCCAGGCGCTCGGAGTGCAGCAGCCTCTGTTGAGCGTGTTGCAGGCTTTCGCGCATACCGGCGAACGCTTCGGTCAGTTCGCCGACTTCGCCATCTTTTTCGACTTCGAGGGGAAACGCATAGTCTCCCTTGCCTAGCGCGCGCACGCCTTCCACCAGCCGTTCGAGCGGCCGCGTAAAGGTGCTGGCGATGACGTAGACCAACAGACTGCCGATCAGCACCGCGCCCAAACCGACTCCCAGTAAAAGTTGCCGCAGACGACTGAGGAACTGCGCCGCCTGGTCGTAGGATTTCATGACGAACATGGTGACAGGAGGAGCGCTGTCATTGAGAATGAGCGGGGCTACAACAAAGGTCTCCTGCCCGAGCTTCACATCCAGCGGACGGGGCGAGGTGCTGTTCGTCGCCATCGCCTGTTGTAGCTTGTCCACAACTGCCGAATCGATGGTGCTCACGACTTCCTTGCCGGAGCACACCACCACCACCTGTCCGGCTGCCACGCGCGCCACCTCGTGTGCGACCGTGGCGTTGATCTCATAACCGATGGCCACTGTTCCCAGCACCGAGTTGTTTGCCTTGGGACCGAAAAAAATAGGTACGAGAAAAACTTCGTAGAGATGGCCGCCCGCGAACCACCACTGCCGCGAATCGTCGAGGCCATTCTTGTGGGTCCGCAATTCCTGCGCCTGCTCGAGAGTGATTCCAGGAGTACGCGCGTGGAACCCCACAACCTGGTTGGACTGGTCAACCAGTGCAAAGAGGTCACCGCCCGAAAGACGGAACAGTTCCGCCGAGGCGTCCTGAATCGTCGGAGCGTGGCGCGACGTCATCAGCGCTTTCAGTACCGGCAGGTCCGCCATCAATTCCGCAGAGCGGGCCAGAGAATTCTCCCGCTCCCGCTGGAAATTGCGAAACGTCTCCACCGAGTTGGCGAGATCGACACGAAGGTTGCTGTGTACCTGGTCCTCCACGCTGCGCTGCACGATCAGCAGCGATACCGCCGTGAGACCGGCGGAAGTGAGCAGCAAGGCAATCAGGAATTTGGTTCTAAGCCGGATGGAGGATCTCCTCGACACGTGTTGCCAGTGTTATCGCACAAATTTATAGCCGGTGCCATGGACGGTGCGGAAGTGGATAGGCTCGCCGGGGTTCTTTTCCAGCTTCTGCCGCAAGCGCAGGATGTGCGTGTCCACCGTCCGTGTGGTGGGATAGCTGTTGTATCCCCAGACCTCGTTCAGAAGCTCTGTGCGCGAAACCACGCGTTCCTCATTGTTCAGGAAGAAGCGCAGTGTCTTGAACTCCTGTGGGGTGAGGGGGACCAGCGAACCCGCCTTCCACAGTTCCATCTTCGAGAAATTCACTTCCACATCATCGAAGCTGAATGTGTCGCTCTTGTCAGGACTCTGGTTCAGGCGGCGGATGGCGGCGCGCACTCTCGCCAGCAGTTCGCGAGGGCTGAAAGGCTTGGTCACGTAGTCGTCAGCGCCGAGCTCCAACAGCAACACTTTGTCCACCACGTCGCTGGCCGCGCTCAATACAAGGATCGGAACGGTCGCTGCGAGGCGCTTGATCTCGCGGCAGATGTCTTGCCCCGAGCGGCCGGGCAAGCGTAAGTCGAGAATCACGACGCGTGGCATGGTCGCTCGAAACACGTCCATCGCAGACGTGCCATCGGGCGCAATCGTGACGTCAAACCCGGCGGTTTCAAATGTCCGGCGCAATGCGCGCTGCACGGCAGGATCGTCTTCGATCGCAAGAACCTTGTCCATCTGTCCTCTACCCCAAGTCCTGACAAATTTTGTTAGTTCAACAGGTATACCAGTTGATGCTGCCAGTCAACGAAGTGTTCACAATTCCGTGACATCCGATTTCCAAGTCCAGCGCGGAGACAGCGCAATGCGACTCAGCGATTGAATGACGATTCGCCCACCGAGTTCGCCGACACATTTTGTTGACAATCTGTCTACAGCGCCATGACATCGCCGCTCCCTAATGACGATTACATTCGGAGTGTCGATCAAGGTCGATCAATTTTGAGGAGGTCATGCAATGAGCTTGAAGAAGTGGGCCATACGCCTCTGCTTGATGCCGGTGGCTGTGTCCATGGTGGTCGCAACCCCGGAGTTGCTTAACGCCGCACCCAACCCGGGCAATAGTTTCGCGCAGCACAACCTCGTTTCCGACTTGCCAGGGGTCGCGTCCTACATGGATCCCGACCTGGTCAATCCCTGGGGAATTTCCTTTTCACCCACGAGTCCTATGTGGGTCTCTGACAATGGGACGGGACTCTCCACGATCTATAACGGTCACGGCGTGAAACAAGGTCTGGTGGTAACCATCCCTCCGGCCGGCGGAGCCGCGCCAACCGGCCAGGTCTTCAATAGCACGACGGACTTCAGTGGCGCACGTTTCATCTTCGCAACCGAGGGTGGAACCATTGCAGCGTGGTCGGGTGGCACCAGTGCCGTGCAGAAAGTCGATAACTCGGGAGCGGGCTCGGTTTACAAGGGTCTTGCTCTGGCCAACAATGGCTCGGGAAACTTTCTCTATGCCACGGATTTCCACAACAACGCGATCAACGTATTCGACAAAAACTTTAACCCGGTTACCCTAGCCGGCGCGTTCACCGATCCGACCCTTCCCGCCGGCTACGCCCCATTTAACATCGAGGCGTCCGGTGGCATGTTGTACGTCACCTATGCTGTGCAGGATGCGGCCGCGCATGACGACGTTGCCGGCCCCGGTCACGGTATCCTCGACGTCTTCGACGCCAACGGCAACTTTGTTCAGCGCCTGGTTTCCCATGGGGCGCTCAACTCGCCTTGGGGCATGGCGATTGCGCCGGTCGGTTTCGGAATGTTCGGCCATGACCTGCTGGTTGGGAATTTCGGCGACGGCACCATTAACGTCTTCGATCCCGCGACCGGAAACTGGCTTGCCCAACTCGATGACCCCAATGGCAATCCCATCACCAACCTGGGCCTCTGGGACATCACCTTCGGGAATGGGGCGCAAGGCACCAGCACAAGCACTCTGTATTTCACGGCAGGCATTCCCGGCCCGGACAACATCGAGGACCACGGCTTGTTCGGCAGCGTCAGCGCCGTTCCCGAGCCCGGGACTCTGACACTGCTCGGCAGCGGATTCGCAAGCTTGATCGGCTACGGTTGGCGCAGGGGGAAGCGCACAGCCTGAGCCTCGCTCCAAAGGGTCCGCGCAGACAGCAACGCGCGGACCGTTCTTCTGTCAACTCGCCTGAGATGCCCGCCTGAAGCCGGAGCGAAAGCGCTCCGGCTCTTCCATTCTGACGAGGGCAAATTACTAGTGCGGTTGCCCGGCGCTTTTGATTCGCTCGATTACTTGCATTGCGCCGGTGTTCTCCGAGGTTAGCTCGATCGACCTGTGATAGTTAATGAGGGCGCGGCCCCTGTCGTTAGCATCATCGGAGGCTTCGCCGAGTCGAGAGCGGTCTCAAAATCTCTGTGCCTGCAGGCAGGGGTTGCGCGGTCCCCGAGACCGTTCGGGCTCGCTGCTTTTGAGTTGGCAGGCTTGCGAGAATTGCGCGAAATCCGCCCGCTGAGAGGAGCGATCTTCGTCCCGGGCTAGGCCCCGAGCAACGAAGCAACGAATACGACGAGTGCCTCCGGGTACGACGCAGCTCTCGGATATACTCTGCGGGTACATTCGCTTTGAAATTGTCCTAGCCTGGCACCGCTAACCGGCCATGAACATAGACACGACAATTGCCGCGGGTAACCCCGCGCGTTAGGCATGCTGAGCGGACCCCGCAACATTTCACCGTCCTCAATGGTCGTTGCCGGTGAATGGTTTCCATGGCGCCAGTTCACAGCTTTCCATCTGTCCCCTACCGGCGCGGAGGGTGGAGCACCAGACACATGGCGCGATCGGAGGGATCGCGCAGGGGAGGGAACAACTTCTTCCCGCCAACGCTGGCCGCGGCCGGTAGTGCTTGGTCCTGTACAGAGGCGTTGCTTGGATCACCGCTAATCCCTTGAGTCGAGTGGAGCTTCGCAGCCAGCGGCATACACTTCACCACGACACCACCCAGAACGAGAAACAGAACAGCCGGGAAGAACGCGAATCGAACCAGAGAAACCGGCTGAGCAACCTCTTGATCGCCAGCACTTGGTAAGTGGTTGATATGCGAACCTCCGCGCGGCACCGACGGGCCGTCGGAAACTATGCCAGCGGCCGCGACTACCGACGATTCTGGAGGATGGAGCGTCAGGTAGAGATATACGTCAGTCGCTTCGTCCTCGCTCAAATACCCAAGAACCGGCATACGGCCACGGCACAATAGCGGCGGCGAGCCCATCAGCACTGGTGCTCCTTGCGTAACCTTGCCCACGAACTCCGACAAGCTTACCCGCCCGGTGAGCGTACTCAGCGGAGGAATGGCTCCCTGCAAGAGTTGTTCGGGGTTCGGGTTGGTTCCGGTTGCAGCGTGACAGATGTGACAGGTGGATTTGGCTATGTGCTCGCCAATGCGGATTCGCGATACTCGCAGCGACTCTTGGTCCCGTTCGGCTCCCGGGACACCGGCCAACTGTTTCAGGTAGCCCATGAGCGCGCGAATCTCGCTTTCGCTCAAGTGGGGAAAGGGCGGCATGTCCTGGCCGCCCTTGTGGAGTCGGAGAAGTAGCGCCTTCCTTGATTGCAGCGCCATCTCCGCCGCGGTCGCAGGCTTAACATCCATCCCAACCGTTTTCATTCGCTCCATGATGAGCGCGACTGAAGTCGAACGAACCGGATTGATGACGGAGTTGATCTCCGGAGGGGCGCCGAGTCCAGATTCGCCGTGGCATCCCTGGCAATTCATGCGGTACAAGTCAGCGCCGTGGACGATGACCTCTTGGGTCGCCAATACCGCCAGAGGTTGTGATTCCCACCGAGAGTCGCCAAGGCGCGGCAGAATTTCAGGCGGCCCCAGACGGCCCGTCTTGCCCATGCTGGTCTCATCGAAGCTCCTGGCGAGATGATTGAGCCAACTTTCACCCTGAACGTTTGTCACCGCAAGGTTCTGTGCAGTCAGCCAGCATCCCGCCAGGAACACCCCCGCAACCACCAAGCGCAGAAGTTTGTACATCGCCATCCTCCACCGCATACTCTCGTCGTAGGCGTATGGGACAACGCTACGATTGCGCATCAGCGGAGTTGTCAGGGATTGGTCACGATGGTGTCAAAGTTACGACACTCAGATTCGGCGAAAAGACCTTGCGAGAAACAGTTCATCCGCGTCGGGGCTGATGTTTCAAAACAGCATTGGCAAACCCATCGGCATCCAACGCATCGTTAGCGATGTCATTCGGCCGGCGCTTAAGAGTTCCGGAACCGAGTGGCATGGCTGGCACGCGCTGAGACGTGGGCTTTCGACGAATCTCCACGAACTCGCTGTGCCGGACAAGATCATCCACGTGATCTTGCGACAAGCCAATGTTGGAGTCACGCAGCTCTGCTACGTCAAGACGAGAAATCCGCAAGCAGTGGAAGAAATGAAAAAGTTAGAGCGGAAAATCTCACATGCAACCAATAGGCAACCGGAACAGAAGCTGTCGTCAATTTCTGTATGGGTTGAATTCGAGCGGAACGCGCAAGCTGCTCGTTTTCAGCAACTTGAAGAATCTGGCGGAGAGGGGGGGATTCGAACCCCCGGTACAGCTTTTGACCGTACAACGGTTTAGCAAACCGCCGCCTTCAGCCACTCGGCCACCTCTCCGGGTTAGGCGGGTGAACACGCCCGCAGCTACGCGGGCTAAATGATTATAACAGCGAACTATTTCCGGGCGGCAAATTCTACCCGGAGGGTCGAGATCAGCGCCTCTCCCACCTGGGACGGTTCGCGCGATCCCAGACTCGGGCCTTGACTTGTTAGACTATGACTTTGCCAAGCCAGCGAGCCCGCGCCACATCGCAAAAGGGGCTGCCGCGTCGTTTGCTGATGCTGGAATACTCCAACGGCTAGGTGGCCGACCCGGACAGCTTGTTGCATGGGGACTTTCAGCACTGGCCGTAGGTCCATTGTCTAACTATGAATCAACCCATTGAAGTCCATCCCAGCGCCACCCTCCGCGAGAAGGTTGCCAACGCCCGCCGCATCGTAATCAAAGTCGGGACAAACGTCGTCATGCGCGATGACGGTCGCCTGGCCCTCAGCCAGCTCTATGGAATTGCTGAGGCGGTGGCGAGGCTGCGGCAGCAGGGGCGCGACGTGCTGATGGTTTCCTCCGGCGCGGTCGGGCTGGGCATGGAGCGGATCGGCCTTGCGAAGCGGCCGACGGAACTCTCGCAGATTCAGGCGTGCGCGGCCATCGGGCAGAGCCGCCTGATGGCGATTTACGACGATGCCTTCGACAAACTGGGCTGCCACGCAGCGCAGGTGCTGCTGACCGAAGATGATTTTCGCGATCCCGCCCGCTACCGCAACCTCCGTTCGACGCTGGTCTCCCTGCTCGCCATGGGAGTCATACCCGTGATCAACGAGAACGATACGGTCTCCACCGCTGAGCTTGACCATCCAACAGACTCGCCGGAGCGAGAACGCGTTTTCGGCGACAACGACAAGCTCTCGGCGCTGGTGATGACGCACATCGAAGCGGACCTGCTGCTGTTGCTCTCGGACGTCGATGGCCTTTATACCGCCGATCCGCGCACCGACGGAGCTGAGTTACTCGGCGAGGTATCCGGCATCACCGACGAAGTCCTGAATTTTGCGCAGGGCAAGAGCAGACGCGGACGTGGCGGAATGGCGACCAAGCTCGCCGCCGCGCGCATTGCCATCGAGGCGAACGGGCTGGCTGTCATCGCCAATGGGCGCCTGCCGCACGTGATCGAAAGGGTCTGCGCTGGCGAGAACGTGGGGACGCTGTTCCTGCCGCGAGGCACGAAGTGAACTCGTCCGTTCGTGCCATCGCGGAGAGTTGCAAACGCGCTTCCCGAGTATTGTCATCGTCCACTTCGGAACGAAGAGCCGCGGCTATACGGACGGCCGCTCAGCTCATCGAGCAGAACAAGTCGAGTCTGCTGACGACCAACGCACAAGATTTGGACGCCGCGCGCCACATGTTGGAAAGCGGCGAAATCACTGCAGCGACCTTCGAGCGTCTGCGGCTCACCGACAAGAAAATCGCCGAGATGACACGCTCCATGCTGGCGGTTGCGGAACTTACTGATCCAGTTGGACGCGTCCTGCAGCGCACCGAACTTGACGCCAACCTGGTGCTGGAGAAGATCACGTGCCCGCTGGGAGTGCTCGCCATCATCTTCGAAGCCCGGCCTGATGCGGTGACGCAAATCAGTGCGCTGGGATTGAAGTCGGCCAACGCGGTCATCCTCAAAGCTGGCCGCGAGGTCGAGCGCACAGCGCACGCGCTGGTGGAGATTATCCGGAAAGCGCTTACGAAGTGCGAGATCCCCGAAGACGCGGTGACCATGGTGACGGGCCGCGAGTCCGTTCAGAAGTTGCTCGGCATGTCCGACATCGTTGACATGGTGATCCCGCGCGGCTCCAGGCAACTGGTGGAGTTCGTGCAAACCAACACGCGCATTCCAGTGCTCGGCCATGCGGAAGGCGTTTGCCACATTTACGTTGACTCTGCTGCCGATCCAGAAATGGCGCTGGCGATCATCGACGATTCAAAGACGGACTACCCGGCAGCGTGCAATGCAGCGGAGACCGTGCTGGTGCATCAGCAGATCGCCGGGCCCTTCCTGCCTAAATTGGCCGAGCATCTTCATTCGCGCCACGTGAAACTTCGCGGATGCGAGAGAACCCGCGCGATCCTCGCCAGCCAGACAGTGGAAACGGTTGCTGACAACGAGTGGAACACGGAGTACTCAGACCTTGTTTTGGCGGTGCGTGTGGTCAACTCGATGGACACTGCCATCGAGCACATTTACGCTCATGGATCGTCTCATACCGAAACCATCGTCACGCAAGACTCGGTTGCTGCCGAGAGTTTTCTTGCGCAGGTCGACGCTGCGGGAGTGTTTCACAACGTGTCAACTCGTTTCGCCGATGGTTATCGTTATGGATTCGGAGCCGAGGTCGGAATCTCAACCAGCAAGCTGCATGCTCGCGGCCCGGTGGGCTTGGACGGACTGACCACCTACAAATACGTTCTCCGCGGAGCGGGACAACTCGCGCGCAGCTACCAGGGACCAAACGCCACGGCGTTCACCCACAAAAAGTTGCGAGTCGATTAACTTCGATTGAGCCGAAGCTGCGCTTCAGGGAGCTGTCAGAACCGTCTGATACGGGTCTA
>OBLT010002046.1_pt1 | contig 12691 bp, 13 predicted proteins | sample 1518721 | NCBI WGS metagenome assembly OBLT01 (sample SAMEA3539307, study PRJEB22396) | soil metagenome | biome: tundra; feature: field; material: soil | place: USA | collected 2010-05 | depth 0.15 m | reverse complement strand
CCACCGGCCGAAGGCCGGCCAGGGGGCCGGCCGCGGACCAGGGGGTCCGCCCCACCCGGAGCGTCTTCGACGGAGCGGTCAGACTTCTGAAACACAACATTAAAACACCCCCGTCAAGGTCTGAAGGTTCGCCACCGCCATTCTGTAACGCACCAGTCCGTCGTCGGAGGCGATGCGGGCCTGGGCCAGCGTGGACTGGGCGTCGGAAACTTCCAGCGCCGTAACCTCGCCGGCCTGGTAGCGCAGCAGCGTCAGCCGCAGACTCTCCGTCGAAAGTTCCAGGGACCGCCGCAGGGAGGCGAGTTGCAGCGCCGCGACATCGGCTTCCCGATAGAACGATCCCAGGCTGGCGAGCAGTTGCCGCTGCGTCAGGCTCAGGTCCTTCCGGGCCAGTTCGAGCTTCAACTCAGCCTGCCTGACCTTGCTGCGCGCCGCGCCCCACGTCCAAACCGGAATGGTCAGCGTCGCCTGCGCGGACGACCCGAGATTGCGGAAGTTGTTGGGATCGTGGAGGGCGTAATTGTTGGCGTCGATCCCAAAGAAGTAGTCGAACGACAGGGCCGGCAACCTGGCCGCGCGGGCGGAGGCGATCTCGTAATTCTGCTGCTCGACGGTGGCCTGGGCCGCGCGGAGAAAGGGGTTGTTGTTGGCCGCCAGCGCCTGAATCGCGGGGAAGGCCGGCAGAGCGGCGGCCTTGTCCAGATCGTCCACCACCGTAAACGCCTGGCCGTAATCCGCGAACAGCAGGACGCCGAATCCGATGGCCGCCTTATCGAGCGCAAGCTGCGCGTTATCCACGTCGCGCTGCCGCTGTTCCGCCAGGATCTGAGACCTCACCACGTCCGCATGGGCAACCTCGCCGCCGGCTTCCTGCTTCTGCGTGATGTCCAGGAACTGGCGTGCCTCGCGCAGGCTCTGTTGGGCGTTGGCGACTCCGCGCTGGCCCTCCACCATGGCGTAGTAGTTCTGCACCACCACCGCGACCAGGCCGCGCGTTGCGATCTCCGACCGGGCGCGCGCCGCCGCCTCGGCCGCCATGGCGCGGCGGTAATCCGCCCGTTTCACCGGGGCGTAGAGATCGCCGTGAATGCCGGCCAGATTGCTGTATTCGTGCGAGCCGTTGCTCGCCACGAACACGCCCGTGGGAGTGCCGTTCGGCTGCGTGTAGAGGAACTGGTTGACCCAGTCGACGCCGGGCAGCAGCGCGGCTTTGGCCTGCACGGTATCCTCTCGGGCCAAGCGGGCGGCGATATCGGCGGAATAAACCTGCTGGCTGTACGTCCGCGCGCGCGCCAGCGCATCGTCGAGCGTGAGGGTAAGCGGCTGCCCCGGCGCAGGCCCGGGCGGGGTCTGGGAGAAACCGCCCAGGCAGAGCGCGAGACCCAGCCCCAGTATCGGCAGAGTGGACGACATTCGGAAGAGTCCAGTATAGAATCCGGGAGATGAACGCACGATGAATCAGCGTGGCAGGGTCACGGTGAAAGCGCTCCCAGCCCCCGGTTGGCTGGCAAGCTCCACCGCGCCATGGTGCGCCTCCGCGACCCACTTCACAATCGACAAACCCAGGCCAAAGCCGCCATCCTGCCGCGAGCGCGCTTCGTCGGCCCGGTAGAACCGCTCGAAGATGTGCGGCGCCGCCTCCGGAGCGATGCCTGTCCCATTATCGGCTATTCCGATTCTCACTTCCGAAAGTTCCACTTCCAGCGTCGCGGTGATCTTCCCGCCGGGCGGCGTGTAGCGGATGGCGTTGTCAAGCAGGTTCATCACCAGGCGGCGGAGCAACTCTTCGTCGCCGCGGAACGGGGCGTCGCCGGCGCAGCGGCACTCCAGCTCGATGCGGCGCGCGCCCGCCATGGCCTGCGCGGAACGGCAGCACTCGGCCAGCAAATCGTTGAAATAGAAATCCTGCACTTGCAGCTTGACATGGCCGCTGTCGGCGCGCGCCAGGTTCAGCAGGTCGTCCACCAGGCGGGACAAGCGGCGGGATTCGTCCAGGACGATGGCCAGCGATTCCCGGTACGAGGCGGCGCTGCGATCCTGCGCCAGCGCCACGTCGGCTTCGCCGCGGATCACCGAGAGCGGCGTGCGGAGCTCGTGCGAGGCGTCGGCCACGAAGCGCCGCATGGTTTCGAAGGATTGATCGAGGCGCGCCAGCAGCTCGTTGAAGGAAGCGGAAAGCACGATGAGCTCGTCGGCGGCGCCGCCGATTTCGAGGCGCCGGTGCAGGCTGGCCCCGCTGATCTCGCGCGCCTGGTTCGCCATCCAGCCGAGAGGCGCAAGGCCGCGGGTAGTCAGCAGGTAGCCGCCGAGGCCCGCGATCCCCAGCAGCAACGGAAGCGCGATAAAGATGACGCGGCGCACCACCAGTAATTCGGCGACGATCGAGTCCAGCGGCGCCAACGCGACGACCAGGACTTCGCGCCCGCCGGCCGGCACGCGGCGCACCGTGGCGCGCGCGCCGAACGGGCCGTAGTGGGGCAGCTCCTGCACCTGCCCGGCGTCGGGCGGTTGGGAGACCAGCCCGGCGATGGACCCGGTCTCGCGCAGCCGCGACGGATCGCTGGCCGCGAGCAGAACGCCATCCGCAACCACCGCCACCAGCGTGTCGCGGACGCTCATTCCCGAAGCCGTTTCGGAGGCGGCCGTATGTACGTCTCCCTTGGCCTCTTCCAGTTCGTCCGCGAACATGGCCGCCGCGGTGTCGATTTCCGAGCGTAGCGATTCGTCCAGGCGGTCCCGCAGGGCATTCGACAGCACGCCGTAAAGAAACAGGCTGAACAGGACGAACAGCAGCGAGAAGAACGCCAGGTACCACGCCGTGAGCCGCACGCGGAAGCTGTTAATCATCGCCCGGCTCCGGCGCGGCGCTCAGAATGTACCCCTCGCCGCGCCGCGTGTGAATCAGCCGCGGGCTGGCGCCCGCGTCGAGCTTGGCGCGCAGGCGCTTGACGTACACGTCGATCACGTTGGAGAAGGCGTCGAAGCTCTCGTCCCAGACATGCTCGGCGATGCGCTCGCGCCCCACCACGCGCCCCTGGTTTAGGACCAGGAATTCGAGCAGGGCATATTCCTTGGCGGTGAGGCTGACCGGTTTCCCGCCGCGCGCAACGGCATGGCTGGCGGTGTTCAGGGTGAGGTCGTCCACGCGAAGCGACGCCGCCCGCACTTCGCGCGGACGCCGCAACAGGGCCCGCAAGCGCGCCAGGAGCTCCTTGAAATCGAACGGCTTGGTGAGATAGTCGTCGGCCCCCGAATCCAGCCCCGCCACCCGGTCGTCGACCGCGTCGCGCGCCGTGAGCATCAAGATCGGCGAGCGAAACCCGGCCCCGCGCAATTCCCGGCACACCGCGTGTCCATCCTTCAGCGGCAGCATGACATCGAGGATGACGAGATCGTATTCGTTGACCGTGCCCAGGTACACCGCCTGCTCGCCATCGCTGGCGACATCGACCGCATAAGCCTGCTCCCGCAGCCCCTTGGCGATGAAGCCGGCGACCCGGGATTCGTCCTCGACCAGCAGAATGCGCACGCTGCCTTCATTGTGCGGGATGGGAGATGAAAGGACAATGAATGGGGAGCGGGGCCGCGTGGATCGCCAAAGCGTAAAATGAAGTGCGGAGACAGCCATGGACGTCGCACTACCGGCGGACTTAAGAAAGCAGGTCGAGCAAGAACTCGCCAGCGGCCGCTATCGGAGTCGCGATGAACTGATCGAACAGGCGATTAGGCATTTCCTCGAACACCGTCAGCGGGGCCAACGGCGGCTCGATGCGCTCCGGAGAATCGGCCAGGAGGTCGATCACGCAGGCCTGTATGAGCGGGGGATGGTCACCAGGTTTGACGTCGCTGAATTCTCTTCCCGGTGGGTGCATGAGCAGTTTCCGGCACGCAAACGCTTCGGCTGGCAAGCCGGGTACGGCGCATTCACGGTGAGCGGTTCCAGATCGGACGATGTGAGGAATTACATCGCTTCGCAGGAGGCGCACCACCGCAGGATTTCCTTCCAGGAGGAGTTTCTCACCCTGCTGAAGAAACACGGACTGGAATACGACGCGAGGGACGTTTGGGGATGAGGCGCTTACGCCCCTGAAAGGGGCCTGGAGATTGGCCAGTTCCAACAAGCAATTCGGCGAGGTGACGCGAGGCGCCCCGCCGTGCGACTCGGCGGTGACGAGCGTAGCGCGCGTCCTTCGCGCCGGGAGACTGGGTCCGGAGTGGGTGCGGGCGGCGCGGGCTTTCGGGGCGACGGGCGGAGATTCGCAAGAATGCCCGCAGGAATGCGGGCATCGCCGCCTGGAAAGGCCTGCGCCACGTTCGCCGCGATAGAATAGATCGGAGCGGTCCCACGGCCGCTTTATGTTCCACGTTTTCCAGGTTCCAGCGTCATCATCTATAGAACCTGTGGAAATTGCCGTTTGCAGGCGAATGAGCGAAGTCACCGAGCCCGGTCTGGAGCTCCTGGAGAGACAGAACCGCTTTGTTTCCGATAACTTACGGCGCATCTTCGTTCAGATCTACCGGATCGTCGGGAACGTCGCGGATGCCCAGGATCTGACCCAGGAGGCATTTATCAAGGCGCTGCAACGCCAGGACCAGATCAAGGACGAGCAGAAGGCCGCGCATTGGCTGTCGCGGATCGCCACCAATACGGCGATCGATTTCCTGCGCCGCAGCGGCCGCGTCGCGTTTTGCGAAATCGAAGAAGCGCCGGTAAGCCGCGCGGAGAGTCCCGAGCAGATCCTGCTTCGGTCCGAGCAGCGGGATTACCTGGAAGACGGTTTGCGCCTTCTCACTCCCCGGGAGCGGGCCGCGCTTATGCTGCGCGATGTGGAAGGCTTGCCGGCGGAAGAAGTGGCCCAACGGCTGAATTGCTCCAAGGCCACGGTGCGGTCGCACATTGCGAATGCCCGCATCAAGTTCCGCCGGTATGTGGAAAATAGAAAGCGGTAGGAAGATGAAGCATCCGAATCGGGCGACGTTGGCATTGCACACGGGCGAAGACCTCGGCCCGTTCGCCCGCTGGCGCACCAGCCGCCACCTGGCGAAATGCGAAGACTGCCGGAGGGAGATGGCCGCCTTTGGCGTCGTGCGGGGGATTCTGCCGGAATTGTCCGCGATTCCCGAGGTCCCCTGGAACCGGCTGGCGGCCGAGATGAAGGCGAACATACGGCTTGGGCTGGCGGCGGGCGAGTGCGTGCGGGCCGGGGATATGCCGCTACGCGACGCTTCGCCGTTCGCCTGGACCCGCGCCGTAGTGGCGTTCGCCAGCGTGGTCGTGCTGGTGGCCGCCGGGCTGGTTCTGGAGCATCCGGCGCCGCGGGCGGATCTCCCGGGCTTCCAGGGCGTGGAAGTGCAGGCTACCGCGAATGGCATTCAAGTGCGGGAGGGCGGCGGCGCCCTGCGGTTGTTGCACGACGGCGCGGCGGCGAAGGATGTGACCTACACCCCCGGCGCACAAGGTTCCATGAGGGCCCGTTACGTGGATTCCGAGACCGGCTACGTGACGGTGACGAACGTTTATGCGAATTAGAACGTTAGGACCGCTGGCAATCCTGGGCTTCCTGGTCGCGGCAAGCCTGCTGGCGCAGGATTATCCGCTGCCAGGCGGGTCCATCAGCATCAAGTTCCCCGACGATTCGCCCGTGCTGTTTTCCGGCTCGCTGACGGATCAATCCCGCGCGACGGCGCGCGGCGCGGCCATGGTGATCGATTTGCGCCTGTCCATGCTGCTGCGCAATGTGAGCGGGTCCCGCCAGATTCACGGCGTGACCTTGCGGGTGGTGTCGCAGGAAGTGGCCGTGGGGGGCAAGGGATCGGTGACGTATCCCAGCCTGCACGTGGGACCGGGTGAATCGTTCCCGGTGCGGATCGACATGCAACTGATGCGGCCCACGCAGGCCGTCAACGGTCCGCTGGTCGAAGTGAACCTGGACGGCGTGCTGTTCCAGGACCTTTCATTCTACGGCCCCAACCGGCTGAATTCCAAGCGGACCATGACGGCCGAGGAGTTGGAAGCGCGGCGCGATCGCGAGTATTTCAAACGCATGCTGGCGCAGAATGGCGTGGCCGGCCTGCAATCCGCGGTTCTGGAGAGCCTGGTGCGCCAGTCCGAGCGCCCGCGCCTGGATGCGCTCGTGATCCGCGGCGGCCCCTCCGTGGCTTCCGCCTCCAACCCGGCGCAGGGGAATACGGCGAAGTTCGCCTTCCTGCAGTTCCCCGATTCCCCGATCGCGCCCCTGGACGGCTCGGCCCAGATCTCCGGCAATGAGGCCCGCGCGCCCCAGGTCCAGGTTCAGAACAATTCGAGTAAGACCGTCAAGTACTTCGAGCTCGGATGGCTGGTGAGCGACCCGAGCGGCCGGCAGTACCTGGCCGCTTCGCTGCCGGCTTCCGACCCCGGCCTCCTCCTACGGCCCTCACGCACGGCCCAAGTCATGCAGGACTCCACGCTCCGGTTCTCGCGCAACGGCCAGCCGGTGAAAGTCCAGGGCATGACGGGGTTCGTCAGCCAGGTGGAGTTCGACAACGGCGAAATGTGGATCCCCAGCCGGCAGACCCTGGAGAGCGCCGCCTTGTTGCGCCTGCTCGCGCCCTCGGCCGAGGAGCAGCGGCTTTCGGATCTGTACCGGAGAAACGGCATCAACGCGCTGATGGAAGACCTGAAGAAGTATTGAACCGTCCTGCGCTCGGCATTTCTCTCAAAGCAATCCGCCTTTGTGCGAATTTTCTCGACCACTTCGGCCGGTGACAATGGCAGTTTGGGTTTGCGCGGCGGCCTTTGATGGCAGTAATGGAGCCGCTGCGAAAATCATCCAACTCCTGGATCTGGGTCAAAATGCCGGAGCGCTGTTGTTCGAGGGCGGCGAGGGAATCAGGTCGAGATTGTGCCTAAACGAAACATTAATGTAAGCTAGTATGAATAATGTCCACGCCCGTATTGCGCCTCGGCCGCGATCTGATCGGCCCAAAGGCGATGCGCCGCGTCATCCCTTCCGGGGCGACGCACTATGCCTTAGAGGACGTGGCCGCGCTCCGCACGCTGCCGGGGCTGACAGTCGCGATCCCCGCCACTTCCTCGCAGGCCGCGGCTGCGTTATCTGTCGCGGGCGGTCTTGGATCGTTTGTCGCGATGGCGATTGCTCCTCGCGGGCTGCCGTGCCGGCTGCGAATTCTCGCCGTCGGCGCGTCTCCAGACGGTACCAGCGGCAGCCAACTGGATCGCTGGCGCAAACACGGCCTCGACTCCGAAAGCATAGTGAGAAACGTGCTGGAAGCCATCCATGACCAGCCCCCAGCGGAGATCTGATTACGCCAATGGGTACCGTATTGTCCGCCGCCGGTGCGCCCGCGCAGCCGGAGTCATTCCCCGCCTTAAGGCGCCTTCTGGAAGCCGTGGAGGACCGCGCCGCGGCCGCTTTGGACCGCTATCAGTACCTCGTTCTGCTCCTGTTCTCCTGCGGCTATTTCCTGACAACCTGCTACTGCGCTTCACGGAAGCTTTTCTGGTTTGACGAGCTTTTCACCGTATACCTGTCGCGCCTGCCCAGCCTGTCCTCTCTTTGGAGCGCCCTGACCCAGGGCGCAGATTTAAACCCGCCGCTTCTTTATGTATTTACCAGGGCGTCTCAATCCCTCTTCGGTGAAGGACACCTGGCCGCACGGTTGCCGGAAATCGTCGCGTTCTGGGTCTTCTGCTTGTGCCTGTTCCGGTTCGTTTCGCTAAGAACGTCGGCTCTAGGCGGGATCATCAGCATGTTGTTTCCCCTGGTCACCACGGCTTACTATTACGCATACGAAGCCAGACCGCACGGGATTGTCCTCGGATTCTGCGGCCTCGCGCTCGTATGCTGGCAGGCGGCGGCAGACCGGCCGGAGCATCGCCTTGGATGGTTGCTCGGCCTCGGCGGATCCCTGGCATGCGCCTTGCTGACTCACAGTTATGCCTTTGTGCTGTTTATCCCCCTGGGATTCGGGGAACTGGCCCGTAATGTGAGATCCCGGCGCTTCGATTGGGCCGTCTGGTTGACCCTGGCCGCCTCTTCCTCGGCCGTACTGGCGTCTGTTTCCTTATTATACCAAGTCAAGGCGCATGTCCCTCCGGGCTTCTTCCCAGCCAGCCTTGGAGCACTGGCGAAATCCTATCTCTTCCAACTCCCGGCGCTTGCCGTGCTGTCAGGGACCATCGCTCTGTTCTGCGCCGCCCAGATTATCGGTACGCCGCGCCGGGAATCGAAGTCTACCGCCACACTTCAATGGCACGAAACTGTGGTCCTGCTTGGATTTGTGGCAGTCCCGGCTTTCGTTTTTCTGGCCGCCCGGATGGCTCGCACGCCTATGATAACGCGCTACAGTATTTCCTCCGTTGCGGGCTTTGCGTGTCTTTTCGGCATTGCGGCGGCAAGAAAGCGGGCGATTGGGATTGGCGTTCTTATTATCCTGTTGGCGTACATCGGAGCCAGTTTCGCCCTATTCGTGCAAGGTTCTTTCATAACCGAACCCAGTTCCTCAAGCCTGGTCGGTACGCGCGCTCCTGCATTCGTGAAGGCCTACGAAATGATGGGTAAGGCGGCAGACAAGAACCTGCCCATAGTTCTCCTCGACGACCTGGACTTTCTGCCGCTTTCGTACTACGCCCCAGCCAACCTGGCTTCACGCTTCGTTTACGTGCCGTCGCCGGGAGAACTAATCGGGGAGGGCTACATCAAGTTGCACAACTGCTGTAAAACGGCTTGCAGTGTCTCTCGCCGCCCGGAGTTTCTTGCCGCTCATCCCACATTTATGGCTTACGGGCCGGCCACTAAACTGGCGGACTTCATCCGCCTGGGAGGGGATATCCGCATACAGGAAATATACGGCGGTCTCCTTTTGGCGTACGTAACCTTCGGGCCGAAGAGTCAAAAGCCGGCGGCCTTTCCGCCACAACCAGGAGGAGCCGCTCGCAATTAGTGCCAAGATCCGCGCTGCGCGATTGACGGGTAACCAGTGCTTCCGGGCGGGCCTTCTCAATGATCCAGCGGGGTCACGTGGCTATAACTTCTCACGCCGGCTGTAAAGGATCACATTCGTTCCGCAAGCGATCTCCCTAACAACACGGGCTGACTCAATCATCGGCTCGATAACCTTTAACGCCTTGGCGACCGGCGTTGGGCAGAAATAAGGAACCAGGCCGACGAAGTACTGACACACGACGGAATACCCGCTCTGTTCAAACCACCTGTTGAGTTTAGGCGGCCAGTAGGACTTCTCATCGTGCTCCCGATGATAACGGGATGCCTTTTCGATAACCTTCAGCATGAGGTTATAGCCGTTCGGCTCCAGGACCAAGATACTATCGAACTGCCGTCCCACTTGGGCGATTGCCGCTTGCGGCCGGTCCAGATGATGAAGGACGCCCCTTATAACCGCTATCTCACCTGATACGCTTCGTATATCGTAAATACTGCCAACCTCGAAGCTTATCGCCTCCGCCAAGTGGCTCGGGATCCGTCGCCGGGCGTTCTCTATTGCCAGGGAGGCTGGATCTATTCCGCGGACTGATGCAGGCTTGAACCTCTCGGCGAGTGCGATGGTGTAAGTGCCATCGCCGCAGCCGAGGTCCGCGATGCGGACAGATCGCGGGAAGTGATCTTCCAGGACGCCAACGATCGCATCCGTTTGCCGCATGGTGGCGATGCGAGTGGACCATTGGTCCACGGTGGAGTAAACATATCCGCCGTGCTGCTGGACATCGCGGTTGAAAACGGAAACATTTCGCTCTGGCATAAATAACGGGAATTCCTGGGTTTGTCGTGGCTGACCGCGGCTGCTGGCGAGAGGGGCGGGGCCAAAGACTCCTGCCGCTCATTATAAACCCGGAAGAGCCGCAATTTCAATCATCGAGTACGGCGGCAGCGATTCCGCAAGCGTGGTTGAGGAGTGCGGGCAAGCGACGGTATCGAAAGGAATTCGGAGGAATCCTGCGATCAGAGCAGGTTCGGGTGGGTATTGGGGCAGCTTGGCAGGGGTGGGTGAAGGACGGTGGAAGACACGCGTGGCAGAGGCGCCAAAGAGGCAGGGGCAAGCAATGGTTGAAGACAGAGGACGGCGCGCGCTGGACAGATGCGGAGGCAGATCAGGGAGTACGCTTGGGAGTGGTTCCGGCGTCAGAGTAGAGTTGGGCGGCGATCAGACAAGCCCAGTATTTCTCCGGCTTGGTGTCGCGAAGTTGGGGTTTGAGGTTCAGGCCGAGGAAGGCATGAAAGATGTTGTAGGCCAGGAACGCCATCAACAAGAATGCCTCGATGGCCTTGGCGTCGTGTTTGTAAATGTGGTCAGCTTCCCAACCATGGACCAGTTCATTGAAGCCGAAGTTCTCGATGTCCCATCTTTGATATTCCGCGAAGCGGCCAGTTGTCGTGAGCCAGTTGGGCGAGCCTGGAACGGAAGTTCCGCTCGGCAGGCGAGAGGTTGGTGCGGTTCATGGGTTTCTCCCAATCGGACACACTCATGATACGGCGACTGGCAACACCTCGGTGACGGCGTCAGCTACAGCTCTTCCATTCCCGGACGGTTCGTATGGCGTGGTATTCGGATGCGGCTTGCTTCACCACCTTCCGGAAGCACTGGCGCGCCAGGCGGTCGCCGAGATGATGAGAGTGACGCGGCCCTGCGGGCACGTGATTCTATTCGACCCTGTTCTGCCCAAGGCGGCTCGGCTCCGACCCATAGCGTGGGGGTTGTGCAGGCTGGATCGCGGGCGGTTCATCCGTTCGCAGAAGGCGTACGAGTCCAGTCCTCTGGACGGGCCAGAACGTGAAACGCAGAGATTCACGCATTCGTATCTTGGCACTGAAGGGCGGCTCTGCCGCTTGACAAAGGCTCCATCGAGAGTAAGCGCACGTGACTCCCGCGGCGGTGAGCGTCAGATAAGAGTCAGATAACGTGCAGTTAACCCGAATTCCCGCGCCGCAGCGATGGGGTGCAGTTCACTGCGATCATCGACCGAATGTGCTGGGTATTTGCTCAGCGTCTTCCGATCGACCGCCGCGGAATCGCCCCGGCCGACGATGCGGAGCGTACCGCCGGCCTTGGATATGCATGGCGCGACAGAGGAGAACGGTTCACGTATTCGGGCAATTTCCGGGAAGCGAAGGTGAAGGCGTCCAGTTTGGCCAGATCGATGTTCGCTTTGGCGAATCGATTCGCATAACGGACACGCCCGCCTTACCCACTCGGCCTTCATCCGGTGTACCTCTTTATGGCTAGGGCCGTGTACCCGAGGCAGTCTTCACCGCCCTGGCCTAGTAACGAGAGATTCGCACTCACCGCCAGCGTCAGCAGCACGGGCAGAAACGGCAACGATGCAACCTGAAGGGCGAGTCTTGCTGGCAATCGCTTGCCTTGCGGCAATGCAAGACGGAGTAACAGCGCCATTACCTTGTAGCACGCCACGGTCACGGCATTGCCGCGTGCGTAGACCCGCGGTCCGGAAAACCCCGCGGCGCACAAAAGCCGTTCCAGGCACGACGGCGTGAAACGCCAATAATCATAGGGGATGAAGTGCCAGCGGGCGGCGAAAGGGACCGTCAGCAGCAGCGTACCACCGGGTGCGACGGTATGCCTCGGCCAGGAACTTCCGCGGTTCGGGCACATGTTCCAAGGTTTCCGTGCAGAGGATGAAATCCACAGAAGCGTCTTCGACCGGCCAGGTATCTCCGGCGAAGTAGCACGTGTCTGAGTTCTCGTATCCGAAATGAACCTTGGCCTCAAGGGCATCGATCCCGCGGTAGCTTGTGGCGCCGGAGAACAATTCACGGTATGGTTGAGCGCCGCAGCCCACATCCAGCACGGCGCCGCGCGCTCGCGGAAGAGTCCCGGCTAGGTCGCGCCAGATGGAACCCGCCTGCAAATCGAGGAACCGCCGGGCGGCCGGCGTCAGCTTTCCCACCAGGCCCTCCGGCCGGGAAAACAAAGGCGGCCGCCAGGTTTCGGCGGTCTGATGCAGCATATTCTTGCGCCTGCAGCCCAGATACGGTTCCGTCGCCATGCGCTTATCCGGAATTTCCATAACCAAACCGGCAACCCCTGTCTTTCCATTGTATTTCATGGACACCTCTCAGACCCTCAGTGCCCGGGGGGCTTCACTTCGCTGCACCGACCGCCTCCGTCCTGGCGCGGTATATGGTCAGCCATGATCCCGACTTTGAACGCAAGGCCGCCGATATCATCGGTCTTTACCTCAACCCACCGCAGCATGCGGCGGTGTTCAGACCAGTGGCGAGCGTAGCGACCAGCGAGCGCGGTTTGCCCATGCCAACGAAGCTCGCAATGCCCGTCTTTCACTCGGCGCTCGGGCGAACCTGATCCGGGGGCGCCGTCAAGCGAACTTCGCCATTCTGAATGATGCTTCGCCGGATAAAGTGCGGCCGCCGCTTCACTTCCTCGAAAATCTTGGCGATGTACTCTCCGACGAGGCTGATTGCGAACAGGTTGATCGACCCGAAAAACAGAATCGTGACGAGGACCGTAGTGATCCCGCGCGGCGCAAGCGACGGGAACAGAAGCCGCGATAACACCTGTGCCGTTATCAGCAAGAACGTAAGCCCAAACAGCAGCGCGCCGCAAAAACTCAAGATGTTCAGCGGAACGTGGCTGAACGAAAGTATGCCCTTCTTCGCCCATCCGACATTCTTCCAAAAGTTGTTCGTGCTGA
>OBLT010002043.1_pt1 | contig 12695 bp, 9 predicted proteins | sample 1518721 | NCBI WGS metagenome assembly OBLT01 (sample SAMEA3539307, study PRJEB22396) | soil metagenome | biome: tundra; feature: field; material: soil | place: USA | collected 2010-05 | depth 0.15 m | reverse complement strand
GCCGCTCAGCTCCGAGACGCGCACCGCCAGACCCGCGAATCGCAACAAAGCAACTAAAGCAACGCAGGCAACAAACACAACACTGTGCGTTAAAGCCGCAATTCAGCGCAGTTTCCGTCTTATTTCAGCAACCTCGCCGCTACATCTCCCTTTCGGCCGAAGTTACCGGTAAGTTACGTTCCGTCCGGACAGCTGGCTCCTGGGAGCGAGGGTTGATGGTGCGGTCGAAGAAACTTGCCGGGATGGTGCTCGCCGCGGGTCTGGTGGCCGCCGGGCTCGCCGCCGGATCGGTGTCCGCGTCGGCGTCCGCGTCGGCCTGCGGCGGCTCCGGATCAGTGAGCACGGTGAACGGGACGCTGGCCGACGGTGCCACCTACCTGATCCAGTGCCCGGCGGGCGCCTGGAACGGCACCCTGTACCTGTACAGCCACGGCTACGTCGTCCCCGGTGCCGCCAACCCGGCGGCGGACGCGGGCGACCAGGTGACCGCCGCCTGGATGCTGGCCCACGGCTACGCGCTTGCGGGTTCGTCGTACGCCAGCACCGGCTGGGCCATCGCGTCGGGCCTGCCGGACCAGATCAGCACCCTGAATACCTTCGACCGCAGCTACGGCCAGCCCAGGACCACGGTCGCCTGGGGGCACTCGCTCGGTGGCATCATCACGGCCGGGCTGCTGCAGGACTACCCGAGCCGGTTCGACGCCGCGCTGCCGATGTGCGGCGTGCTGTCCGGTGGCGTGGCCACCTGGAACACCGCGCTTGACGGGGCGTTCGCGTTCGCCACGCTGATCGACCCCTCGATCCAGGTCACCGGGATCACCAACCCCACGGCCAACCTGCAGAACGCCGAGGCCGCGGTGGCCAAGGCACAGCAGACCGCCGCGGGCCGGGCCCGGCTGGCCCTGGTCGCGGCGCTCGCGGATACCCCGGGCTGGTTCACGCCGCTGTCCGCCGAACCCGCGGCGACCGACTACGCGGCTCAGGAAGCCAGCCAGTACCTGTGGTTCACCCAGGTGACCTTCCCCTTCATCTTCGCCTTCCGCGCCGACCTGGAGGCCAAGGCGGGCGGCAACCCGTCCTGGAACACCGGCGTGAACTACGTCAGCGACCTGGCCAAGTCCGCCGACGTCAGGGAAGTCAAGGCGCTGTACCGTAGCGCCGGGCTCAGCCTGGGCCGGGACGTGCGGACGCTGAACGGATCCAGGCGGATCAGCGCCGACCCGAGCGCGGTGGCCTGGCTGACCAGGAACATCGTCTTCAACGGTGACATCTCGGTCCCGGTGCTGACCATGCACACCACCGGCGACGGCCTGGTCGTGCCGGAGAACGAGCAGGCCTACCGGGCCGTCGTCGACCGGGCCGGCCACGGCGCCCTGCTGCGGCAGATCTTCGTGGCCCGCGCCGGGCACTGCGCGTTCACCCCGGCCGAGACCATCACCGCCGTCCAGACGCTGGAGAACCGCATGTCCACCGGGCGCTGGCACGTCCCGGCCCCGGCGGGCCTGAACGCCGAGGCGGCCGCGCTCGGTCCCACCGACAACATCTACTCGCTGAACGGCACCATCTACCCGACCGCGCCGGCCTTCACCAGCTACACCCCGGCCCGCTACCTGCGGCCGTTCGACCTGTGGCCCTGGGGCGATCCCCGGTAAGACATTTTTACCGAACGGCCCGGCCTGCGTGCCCTGCGTCACGCCGCGCCGCTCGCCACGTGGCCTCGGCCGCACCCATCGGCGTGCACGCGGGACCGTGCACGAACGGCCAGATCTCCTCAGCGATGCAGCGCCAGTCCGCGGTCGCGGAGAGCTCGCCGAGCAACGCGAACAGGCCGAGGTTGATCCGCTGCAAGATCACGTAGGACCGGGGGATCGCCGCGTAGGCGGCCAGCGGGCTGCGGAAGTCGAAGAAGCGCCTGCTGACCGCGGAGGCGTACTCCCCGGTCATGGTCCGCGGTCCTCGCTCGCGCACCGTGTCGTAGAACAAGGCCATGTGCTCGATGATCATGTCCGTGGGCAGCGGCGTGTCCGGCCTCAGGAAGCCGGCCTCGACCATGGCCGCGCGGAAGGCTGAAGGGTCGTTCTCCACGCACAGATGCCTGACCATCTCCACCAGCGGCCGCAGTTCGTCGTCGGTGAAGTGCTTGACCAGCCCGAAATCCAGGAACGTGACCCGGCCGCCGCCATGGAACAGGTAGTTGCCCGGATGCGGGTCGCCGTTGAAGGCGTGCATCTCGTACAGGCTCCGGAACACGAAGCGGTAGATTGTCTCCCCGGCCAGGTCGCGCTCGGCCTGGGACCAGCTGGCCAGCTCGGCGAACCGCGCGCCGTCCGCGAGGTCGCTGGTCACCAGGCGGCGAGTGGAGAGCTCCTCGACGATGCCGGGAACGTGAATCGTCGGGTGGCCTTCGTAGTAGCGGGCGAACAGCTGCTGGTTCCGGGCCTCGGCGCGGTAGTCAAGCTCCTCGGTGATGCGTTCCCTCAGCTCCGCGAGCAACGCGTCGACGTCCTGGCTCGGCGCGGTGATCTTGAGCATCCGGCGCAGCAGGGCGACGTTGCCCAGGTCGGCCTCGATGGTCTCGGCGATGCCGGGGTACTGGACCTTCACCGCGACCGCGCGACCGTCAAGGGTGATCGCGCGGTGCACCTGCCCGATCGATGCGGCCGCGATGGGTACCGGGTCCCAGGTCGCGAAGGCCTGCTCCGGCGGCAGGCTGAGCTCTTCCGTGACGACCTGCGCGGCCAGTTCGGGGCTCATCGGCGGCACGCTGTCCTGCAGCCGGCTCAGCGTCCGGCGCGCGGCCGGCGTCAGGCCGTCGTCGACGTAGCTGGCCATCTGGCCCATCTTCATCAGCACGCCCTTCATCGTCCCCAAGGTGGTGGCGACGTCCTCGGCGGTCTGCAGGGCCAGGTCGTTCCGCAGCTGCTGCCGGTGCTCGCCCGCGGTGGCGAACAGCCTCGGCGCGTTGCTCGCGTACCGCGCGCCGCCGCGCGCCGCGAGCCGCAGTGCCGTCATCCCGCGTTCCATCCGCAGGCTGCCGACCCGGCGGCGCGCGACCACTAGGCCCGCGATCGACGCCGCGCTCAGCGCCGCCACGGCGGTGATTTTCCTGCCCCGTCGTCCCGTCAGCCCCCGTCCTGTCAATCCCCGTGCTGTCAACCGGGTCTCCCGCCTCGGCTTCACGCCTTCCCCGCCGACCGCGCCCGCAGGGCGATCCGCTGCCGGGCCTCGAGTACGCCAGGCTCGCCGAGGAACACCGCGTCGAGCACGCCAAGGGCCTGGCGGATCTCGTTCCGGCGCTCGGCCGTCACAGGCGCGGGCGCCGGGTAGCCGTACTCCTGGATGGCCCAGTCGGGCAGCGTGGCGATCGAGGCGTCCCTGATGTCCTGCCACAGCTCGGCGATGTCGGAGTCCAGGCCGGGCGGGTCGAGCAGGTAGCTCATCGACTCGGCGGCCGCGGGCGTACACCGCAGCTCGGGACGCACGTCGGCGAAGTACCGCTCGAGCTCGGCCACGCTGGCCGGGATGATCTCGTGCGGCACCCCGAGAAGCTCGGCTGCGATCGTCATCTCGCGGACGTAGGCGTCGGCGTCGGCGTCCGCCAGCGGCGTGCCGAACAGCCGGCCGGCGGCCAGGCCCGAGTCGACCAGGGCCGCGTGCACCCAGAGCAGCAGCGCGGGATCGCCGGCCGCGTACGGCTGGCCGGTCACCGTGTCCACGCCTTGCACACGGATGTGGATCGCCCGCACCCGCTCCGCGACCCGGGTCGCGCTGGCCCGGTCCCCGAAGGTGACGATGGCCTCGTAGGCGGAGGTCGCCGCGAGCCGGCCGACCGGGTCGCGCCGCCAGTCGCTGTGCTGGTCGACACCGGCCATCGCCAGCGGGTGCAGCGCCTGCACCAGCAGCGAGCGTAGCCCGGCTACCGGCGCGGACAGGTCACTGGCGACCCGCCAGGTCACGCTGGCGGGCCCGAAGAACCCGTCGTCCCGGGGATGGTCAGGTACGGCGGCGGCGTAAGCGGCGGCGGAGCGCTCAACCAGCCCGGCGGCGGCCGCGTACGGTTCGGCCGTCATGTAGTTTCTCCCTCTCCCGGCGCCCGCAGGCCGGCGAAGAGGTCGTCCTCGGGGAGCGGAGCCCCGGTGGTGGTGTCGCTCACCCGGATGAAGTGCTCGAAGCCGAAGGTGGCATCGGCGATGTCCGGCGGGATCTTGCTGAACCACGACTCGGAGATCTGGCTGCCGTGCGCGAACAGCGCCTCGCGCTTGCGGGCTACCACCGGCCGGATGTCCACCGAGGTGGTGATGCGCTCCTCGGACGCCGCCGACTGCCGCCGGGCTTCAGGGTCCGTATCGTCGAAGTCGGGAACCTCCGCGCCGAGCTCGCGCAGTGCTTCCCAGATCTTCTGCCAGTCACTGCGGCGCATCGCGCTGAGGTAGAGCTTGGCGCCGATGCCGCTGCTGGCGAACGCCGCCTGCGCGGCCCGGCTTGCGTGCACGTGATCGGGATGCTGGTAGGGACCCTGGTCGTCATAGGTGATCAGGACCTGGGGCCGGTACTGCTCGATCAGGCGGGATATCCTCGCGGCCACATCTGCCTCGGGGACGTTGCAGAACGCGTCCGGGCGGTCCTTGTAGTCCCAGTCCGGCATGCCGGAATCGTGGTAACCGAGCAGCTCCAGGTGGCTGACGCCGAGGATCGCGCAGGATTCGCGCAGCTCAGCGAGGCGATGCTCGGCTACCGCTTGCTCGTCATGTCCGTTCAGGCCGGGCTTGATTCCGCCTGGCGCATCCCCGAACTCGCCGTTGGTGCAGGTCACGACCACGGTTCTGATGCCCTGGGCGGAATAAGCGGCCAGCACGCCGCCGGTGCTTGACGCTTCGTCGTCGGGGTGAGCGTGGACGGCCATCATCGTGAGCGTTTCTGACATGCTCCCAGACTGCCCGACGAGCTCGCGATTCTCCTCACCGGGGCCGGCGGGAGATGATGGCCGAATGGGTTCGAAGCAGTTTATTGGACTCGAAATGTACCTAATCCCGCGCCGACGGCGGCGAGCATGGCCAGCATGAAGGTGGCCAGGGCCGCGAAACCGTGGCCGACCGGAATGAGCGGAGCCAGCCGCAGCCTGGGCCGGCGGCGGCGGACCGGAAACGGGTCGGCGAGCAAGCTGGCGATCATCTCATCGGTGACCGTGCCGTCCGCCGGTTTGTCGTCAGGCGCGGGCGGCGGAGCGGCCGCGGCCGCGGGAACCGCGATGGGGTAGGGGGTCCACAGGGTGACCGTACCGATGCCCAGGGCGATAGCGGCGGCGATGAAGGCCAGTCCGAGCCAGGCCAGCAGCTCCCAGCCCGTCCGCGTGTAACCGGCCCAGATCACCAGCCCGGTCAGCGCGACTCCGGCGTGACCGAACACGACCGCGGGTGGCACGCCGACCCCGGTGGCGCGCTGAACGCGCAGGCCACCCCGGGTCACCCAGGTGCGCAGCATGTAGCCGCCGAGGCCGGCGGTGAGCAGCCAGGCGATCAGCGCGGCGAGAGCAAGCGGACGGCCGGGGAAACCTGGTGACGTCTCCGGACTTGCCGGGGCCGCGGCCAGGGCGCCGGTCATCAGGCTCACGGCCGCGACAGATCGATCGTGCTCACACCCGCGGAGCGTACTCGCGCGGGTGGCGACGCGGAAGCCAGCTCAGCGTCTGGATTCCGGCGCCTCGGTGAGGGCTTCCGGATGCGCCCGGTTGTAATGCTGGGTCAGCACCGTGCTCGCCTGGCCGGGCCGGTAGGCCAGGGTGCGGCCGCACACCTCGCAGCGCGTAACAGGAAGCCGGGTCACCGTCACCGGGAAGCGAGAAGATCCTGACCTGCTCATTGGATCACATCATGCCAGATAAACGAGCCTAGCCTCAGCCGACCCCGGCAGTGGCGGCAGAAAATTATGAAAGAGGCACCATCGTGGATTGTTACCGTCATAATCCGGGGGTAACCATCCACGATAATTAGCAGCGGCGGCCGCACATCCAGCTGCCGCGTAGTACCAAAGGTCCGCTTTCTCGACCCGGTGGGCCGTCGCCGGAATCTTTGGGCGACACGCCACGGATGTTCCGGTCTTGTCGCCTGCCAGCGAACAGACTGGGAGCATGCATCCCCATGACAACCCCCGGTGGGCATGCCAGCTCTTGCGAATCCCGGGCCAGCCCGCGCGCATCCAGCGAGCCCGCGGATGACGGCGTCCGGCGTGCGTTTCGGCGGCCGCCCGTCCGCGGGGCCTGCAGGCTTCGGCGTTTCCGCGGACGGTAACGGTCTGCCGGACCTGGACAGCGAGGCGCTGGTCCTGGGCGGAGTGCGGGACCGGATCGGCATGTGGCGTGCCCTGCTTGACCGGCCGCTGACGTCCTATTACCTCGTCCTTGGCCTCACCACGCTGCTCCTTGGGCTCGGCCTGGTCATGGTGCAGTCCACGGCGTCCGTCGCCGACCTGACCGCGGGGCTTTCGCCCTACTCCGACTTCAAGAAGCAACTGCTCGGAGCGGCCATCGGCCTGCCGCTGATGTGGGTGGCGGCGCGCTCGTCGCCGCGGCTGTTCCGTGCCTTCGCCTACCCGTTGCTCGCGGTCTCTGTGGTCGGTCTCGGGCTCACGCTGATCCGCGGCGTCGGCGTCTCGCAGAACGGCGCGGCCCGGTGGATATCCCTCGGCGGGCAGCAGATCCAGCCGTCCGAGATAGCCAAGCTCGCCCTGGTGGTGTGGGGTGCCGACCTGCTGGCTCGTAAGGAGAAGCTGGGCCAGCTCGCTGACTGGCGGCACATGCTGGTGCCGCTCATGCCGGGCACGGGCGTGCTGTGCCTGCTCGTGATGACGGGCGACGACCTGGGCACCACGTTCATCCTGCTGGTCATCTTCCTGGCGCTGCTGTGGGTCATCGGCACCCCCGGGCGGGTCTTCACCGGCTTGCTGATCCTGATGACCCTGGCCATGCTCCTCATGATCGTCTCGGCGAAGTACCGCTTCGAGCGCATGGTCGGTTTCATCGATCCGCAGGGCGACATCACCGGCGCGAACTGGCAGGGCATCCACGGGAAGTACGCGCTCGGCTCGGGCGGCATCTTCGGCGTGGGCCTCGGCGCCAGCCGGGAGAAGTGGGGCTACGTACCGGAATCCACCAGCGACTTCATCTTCGCCATCATCGGCGAGGAACTCGGCCTCGTCGGCACGCTGTGCGTGACCGCGCTGTACGGCGGGCTGGCCTTCGCCGGGCTCCGGATCGCCCGGCGCGTGCCCGACATCTTCTGCCGCCTGGGCGCCACCGCCATCACCGCGTGGATCGTCGTGCAGGCCGTGGTGAACATTGGCGCGGTGATCGGCGTCCTGCCCATTACCGGGGTCCCGCTTCCGCTTATCTCGGCCGGGCTGTCATCCTTGCTGGTGACCTTGATCGCGCTCGGTATGCTCATGTCATTCGCCAGGCTCGAACCTGGTGCCCGCGAGGCTTTGGCCGCACGCGGCCCCGGCTGGCCGCTACGCGTTCTAAGCTGGCTCGGTCTATCAAAGCGCCGACGATAAAGCGCCGGGCAGTTCAGGAACGAGACATGAGGGTAATGCTTGCCGGCGGCGGGTCCGCCGGTCATATCGAACCAGCCCTGGCGCTGGCGGACGCGCTGCGCCGTATCGATCCCGGCGCCGAGATCACCTGCCTGGGCACCGAACGCGGCCTGGAGACGCGGCTGATCCCGCTGCGCGGGTACAAGCTGGAGCTGATCCCCGCGGTGCCGATGCCCAGGTCGATCACGCCGAAGCTGCTGACTGTCCCCGGCCGGCTGGCCGGCGCCGTCAACGCGGCCGCCGCCGCCCTGGACCGGACCGGGGCGCAGGTGCTCGTCGGGTTCGGCGGATACGTCGCCACCCCGGCCTACCTGGCGGCCAGGCGCCGCGGGGTGCCGATCGTCGTGCACGAGGCGAACCCCAAGCCGGGCTTGGCTAACCGGCTCGGCGCCAGGTTCACCACGCACGTCTTCACCGGCCATCCGGACGCCCAGCTCAGGAACGCCAAGTACCTCGGCATCCCGATCAGGCGCGAGATCGCCGAGCTCGACCGGCTGGGGCTCGGCGACAAGGCGCGCGCCCACTTCGGCCTGCGCCCCGACTTGCCCGTGCTGCTCGTGACCGGCGGGTCGCAGGGAGCCCGCTCGATCAACGCCGCGGTGTTCGGCGCGGCCGGGTGGCTGCGCGACGCCGGTGTCCAGGTTCTGCACATCATCGGCCCGCGTAACGGCCACGACGCCCCGGTGACCGAGAAGGGGTCCGCGGAGGCCGGCGGGGTCCCCTACGTGGCGTCGCCCTACATTGACCGGATGGACCTGGCGTACGCGGCGGCGGACTTCGCGCTGTGCCGGGCCGGCGCGATGACCTGCGCCGAACTTACCGCCGTCGGCCTGCCGGCCGCCTACGTGCCGCTCCCCATCGGCAACGGCGAACAGCGGCTGAACGCGCTGCCGATCGTGCAGCATGGCGGCGGCATGCTGGTGGCCGACGCCGAGCTAACCCCCGAGTGGATCCGCGACACCCTGCTGCCCGTCCTGGTCAACATCGACCAGGTGGCGGACATGTCAGAAGCGGCCGCCTCGCTCGGGCGCGGCGACGCGGACCGCTGGCTGGCCGAGGCGGTCATCGAGATTGTGGAGGGCACGGGTGGGAACCCACATGCTCAAGGGCCTGATGCTCAGCCGGCTGGTAATGGCGGCTGAGCCGGTACCTGCCATCGGCCTAGGGCGGGTGCATTTCGCCGGCATCGGCGGGGCAGGCATGTCGGGCATCGCCCGGATCATGCTGGCTAGGGGCATCGCAGTGTCCGGTAGCGACGCCGCGCCCTCGGCGCTGCTCGACGAGCTCGCGGCGCTCGGCGCCAGCGTGTACGTCGGGCACGCGTCCGGCCATCTCGGCCGCCTGGGCGCCGGTGACACGCTCGTGGTGTCGAGCGCTATCCGCGCGGACAATCCGGAGCTCGCCGAGGCCACCAGGCGCGGGATGCGGATCCTGCACCGGGCCGCCGCGCTGGCCTCGGTCATGGCCGGACGGCGGGCCATCACGATCGCCGGCACACACGGCAAGACCACCACGACCTCCATGCTGACCACGGTGCTACGCGAGTGCGGAGCCGATCCCGGCTACGTCATCGGCGGGATCCTCACAGAAACCGGGCTCGGCGCGGAGGACGGCGCGGGCATGGACTTCGTCGCCGAGGCGGACGAGAGCGACGGATCGTTTCTCCTGCTCTGTCCCGATGTCGCGGTCATCACCAACGTGGAAGCCGACCACCTGGACAACTACGCCAGCCTCGCCGATATCCAGGCGGCCTTCGTCACGTTCGGCGGGCACGTGAGCGGATTGATCCTGACCTGCGCGGACGACCCGGGAGCGGAGGCCGTCGCGGCTCGCCTGGAGCCCGCCAGGGTCCGCCGTTACGGCGAGTCACCGCACGCCGACTACCGGCTCAGCGATGTCCGTTCCCGCGGGATGGCGGTCAGCTTCGCGGTGGCCGCCGACCGTAGTCCGTTCGGTGAAATTCTCTCTCAGATGACCGTGGGCGCGCCTGGTCACCACAACGCGCTGAACGCGACGGCCGCCTTCGCCGCGGCGGTCGAGCTCGGCTTCGCGCCGCCCCGGGTCGCGGCGGCCATCGCGGGCTACCGGGGCACGCGGCGCCGGATGGAACTCAAGGGTGAGGCCGACGGGGTACGGGTGCTCGACAGCTACGCGCATCACCCGACCGAGCTGGCCGCCGACCTGCGAGCGGCCAGGGACATCGCGGAGGGCGGCCGGGTTATCGCCATCTTCCAGCCGCACCTGTTCAGCCGGACCAGGATCTTTGCGGCCGAGTTCGGCACCGCCCTCGGACTGGCCGACGAGGCTGTGGTCCTCGACGTGTACGCCGCGCGGGAGGACCCAGAACCTGGCGTGACCGGTCGGCTCGTGGCCGACGCGGTCCCGGGCGGGCGGGCGCGCTTCGTGCCTGACCGGGAGCGCGTGGCCGGGGTGATCGCGGAGATCGCCGAGCCAGGCGACGTGGTGCTGACCATGGGGGCAGGCGACGTCACCAAGCTCGGCCCGCAGCTGGTCGAAACGCTCAGGGGGCGGCGCGAGTGACCCGATCCGGCGGCGCATCCGAGGAGGGGCAAAGCTCCGCCGACGAGGCCGCCGGGTCCAGTCCGACTTCTGGTGTTAATACGGTCTATGCGGGCCAGGTCGTCCCGGACGACAGCCTGCTGCCCCGCGGTGCTGTCGCCGCCCCAGGGACGTCGCGAAAGCCCCGCCGCTCCTGGCGCGCGGCGTTCTTCGGGCTCGCCCTGGCCGGCCTTATCGCGATCGTGGCCTGGGTGCTGCTCGGCTCCTGGCTGCTGGCGGTCCGGTCGGTCGTCGTCACAGGCACGCGCCTGGTGCCGGCCTCTGAGGTTCTCGCGGTGGCCGGGGTCGAGCCGGGCACGCCGCTGATCCGGGTGAACGCTGGCCAGGTCGCGGCCCGTATCGAGACCATCAGGCAAGTGCAGAGCGCACAGGTCACCAGGGACTGGCCGGACCGGGTGGTGATCTTGGTCCGGGAGCGCACGTCAGCGCTCGCGGTCGCCGCCCCGGGCGGCGGGTTCGACCTGGTGGACTCCGACGGCGTGATCGTGCGGTGGGCCGCCCGCCGGCCCGCGGACCTGCCGCTCTATCCCGCCCCGGCCCCCGGAACCGCGGTGACCTCGCTGCGCGGCGACCCGGACCTGGCCGCGGCGGCGGCCGTGCTCGGCGAATTGCCTGCCCAGCTGCGGCCCGCGGTGGAATCGGTGTCGGCGCCAAGCCCGGATCAGGTGACGCTGCGGCTGCCCGGCGGGATAACGGTCGTCTGGGGCGATGCCAGCGATGCGCCCAGGAAAGCGCAGGAGCTCACGGTTCTCATGCAGACTCACTCGCATTATTACGATGTGAGCGCGCAGGGAACCTTGACCACCAACTGATGGGCGCCGATGCCCCAAGACCCGCCGATCCGCGACACGCTGGCCGGTTCGTGCGTGGTTAGTTGACCCGGGTGCCGTCCCACCCTACTGTCCGTATCAATCGTGCGGACGGCAAAAACTCTAAATCTTAACCTGAAGGTGAAACCTGATGGTGACGGACCAGGCCCGTGGCGGTGAATTCCGCGTCACCCAGCAGGCCGAAGGTTTCCCAAGCCCAGGGCCATGATCGGCGAGAATTACCACTTGCCGATCATGGCAGCCAGCGAAATGGCAGAGTAAACGAGCGGAAAGGTACCCTCCTCGTGGCAGCACCGCAGAACTATCTGGCGGTTATCAAGGTCGTCGGAATCGGTGGTGGCGGCGTCAACGCCGTCAATCGCATGATCGAAGAGGGACTCAAGGGCGTCGAGTTCATCGCGATCAACACTGACGCGCAGGCGCTGCTCATGAGCGACGCCGACGTCAAGCTCGATGTCGGCCGCGAGCTCACCAGAGGGCTGGGCGCCGGCGCTAACCCCGATGTCGGCGGTAGGGCCGCCCAAGATCACCGGGAAGAGATCGAGGAGGTCCTCAAGGGGGCCGACATGGTCTTCGTCACGGCCGGCGAGGGCGGTGGCACCGGCACCGGTGGCGCCCCGGTGGTCGCGAACGTGGCGCGGTCGCTCGGCGCGCTGACGATCGGCGTAGTGACCAGGCCGTTCGGCTTCGAGGGCAAGCGCCGCATCGTGCAGGCCGAGATCGGCATCGAGAAGCTGCGCAGTGAGGTCGACACGCTGATCGTCATCCCGAACGACCGCCTGCTGTCGATCTCGGACCGGCACGTGAGCGTCCTCGACGCATTCAAGGCCGCGGACCAGGTGCTGCTCTCCGGTGTTCAGGGCATCACCGACCTCATCACCACGCCCGGACTGATCAACCTGGACTTCGCCGACGTCAAGTCGGTGATGTCGGGGGCGGGCTCGGCCCTGATGGGCACCGGCTCGTCGCGCGGCGACGACCGGGCGGTCGCGGCGGCCGAGATGGCGATCTCCAGCCCGCTGCTCGAGGCGAGCATCGATGGCGCGCACGGGGTGCTGCTGTCCATCCAGGGCGGTTCCGATCTCGGGCTGTTCGAGATCAACGAGGCCGCTCAGCTCGTTTCCAACTCCGCCGCCGTGGACGCGAACATCATCTTCGGCGCGGTCATCGACGATGCCCTCGGGGACGAGGTGCGGGTGACGGTGATCGCGGCCGGCCTCGGCGAAGGCCGGAGCCCCCGGAGCGGGAGCACCGCCAGCGCCCTGGAGTCCGGCAGCTCCTCCTACAGCATTAACGGGTCGAGCAGCGCGGCTTACGGCGGCGGTTCCGCCTCAGGCAGTTCCGCCTCAGACGGTTCCTCCTCAGCCAATGCCTCGTTCGGCGCCACGTCCTCAGGTGCCAGCGCCGCCAGTTATGCTCCCACCGAGGGCGGCGCCGCGGGATCACCGGGTGCGCCGCGGCACGGGCGGTCTGGCCCTGACTCCGCCGAGTTCGGCCGGCTGAGCGGCGACGGGTTCAGCGCCGACCCGGCTGCGGTCAACGGCAACGGAACCTCAGTCCCCGGGACGGCCGCGGCCGCGGCCGCGCATGGCGCGGTGCTCAGCGCGCCGGTGATGGACGACACGGCCGCCGATCCCGCTCCGGACCCTGACGGCGAGACCAGCCCGGTACTGGGCAGCCCGGTACTGGGCAGCCCGG
>OBLT010002041.1_pt1 | contig 12699 bp, 10 predicted proteins | sample 1518721 | NCBI WGS metagenome assembly OBLT01 (sample SAMEA3539307, study PRJEB22396) | soil metagenome | biome: tundra; feature: field; material: soil | place: USA | collected 2010-05 | depth 0.15 m | reverse complement strand
ATCCAATTCGATAGGAAAAGATGGCTGTTTCAATACATCTGAATCAAAGGATGATAATGAGCAATCGATCACACGTCCACGATGCGCGTTGTATCGGGCCCTAAAACTCATCAGGCGCATACGCTGCCATGGCAGAATCTCAAGATTAGCCGCATCCAAGCTGACAATTGCGCGGGCTTACGGGATGCGACAAATCTAGAGGGGATTGTTCCATGACAACTCGTCCTACTGGCTGAAGAGGCTTTTCCCGAACGTGGTTTGTGGACATTGCGAAAAGATCGACCATTGGTTCCCTCGGCCGCAGCGAGCGCCAACAACCGGTACAACCCTCCCCACGGCACTGCATAATGGTAGTATATTCATACATAGCAGTGAATGAATAACCAATGGCCACCCTCGCTGGCATCGTCGGATATCGCGGCTATAGCGGAGCCGAACTCGCCCGCATACTCGAACGCCATCCGCGCGTCACGCCAGTCCTGCTCGAGCACCGCGAAGACGCCGCGGTCCACCTCCGGCCCCAAGGTCCATCCGGCCCCCGGCACGTGCCGTGCACTCCGGAGGCCGTGCTCGCCGAGGGGATTTCCATCGTCTTCCTGGCCACTCCGGCCGAAGTTTCCATGGAACTGGCGCCTGCCCTGCTCGCCGCCGGCGCCAAGGTCATCGACCTCAGCGGCGCTTTTCGCTTGCGCACGCTGGCCGCTTACTCTACTTGGTATCACAGCACTCACACCCAGCCCGAGCTGCTGGCGGAAGCCGCTTACGGGCTGCCGGAATTCTGCCGCGAACGCATCCCCGCGGCGCGTCTGGTGGCGAACCCGGGCTGTTATCCCACGGCGGCCAACCTGGCGATTCGGCCGCTCCTCGATGCGGGCGTGGTGGACCGCGCGGCCGGCATCGTGTGCGATGCCAAATCCGGTGTCAGCGGCGCTGGCCGCAAGCCTACCCTCAAGACCAGCTTCTGCGAGGTCATCGGCAACTTCTCGGCCTATTCCGTCCTGCACCACCGCCACGTCCCCGAGGTGCTCATGATCTCCGGCCTGGAGGAGCGCGAGTTCAGCTTCACGGCGCAGCTTCTGCCGGTCGATCGCGGCATCCTGGAAACCATTTACTTCCGAACGCAGCGGCCTACCAGCGCCGAAGATCTGCTGGCCCTCTACGCGCAGCGCTATGCCGGCGAAGTCTTCATCCGGCTGTATCCCGCCGGCCACCTGCCGGACCTGCACGCGGTGGTGCGCACGAACTATTGCGATATCGGAGTCGCCGTGGACGCCGGCACCGGACGCGCGGTGGTGGTCAGCGCGATCGACAATCTGGTGAAGGGCGCGGCCGGGCAAGCTGTCCAGAACATGAATTTGCTGCTCGGGTATCCGGAGGCGGAGGGGTTGTTGTGAAGTTGCTGGTAAAACTCGGCGGCACACTTCTGGATGCGGACTCGACGCGCGAGCGGTTGGCGCGGCAGATCGCGGCCATCTCGCGCACCGTCCCGATGGTAGTCGTCCACGGCGGCGGCCAGCAGATGACGCGATACCTCGCCGAGCGCGGCGTCGTAAGCCAGTTCGTCAATGGACTCCGGGTGACCACGCCCGCGGTCCTGGATGCCGTCATCAAGGTGGTCGCCGGCAGCGTCAATCGCCAACTGGTCGCCACGCTGAACCGCGCGGGAGCGCGCGCCGCCGGCATATCCGGCATCGACGCGGGCTTGGTGGAAGCCGAGCAACTGGACCCGGCGTTGGGCAGCGTCGGGCGTGTTACCCGCGCCGACCCGGCACTGCTCGATGCACTGCTGGCGGGCGGCTTCCTCCCGGTCGTGGCCTGTGTGGCGGGGGACCGGGAAGGCCGCTTCTACAACGTCAACGCCGATCAAATGGCGGTCGCCTGCGCGGTGGCGTTCGGCGCGGACCAATTGATCTTCCTCACAGACGTGGCAGGCGTTTTGGACGCCGGCAAATGCCTTCTGCCGCGGCTTACGATGGCGCGGAGCGAGTCGCTCATCGCCGCGGGTATCGCCACCGGCGGCATGTTGGCCAAGCTCCACGCCGCGCACAGCGCGCTGCGCCAGGGCGTGCCGCAAGTGCGGATCTGCGCGGGCGCGGCCGATAGCGTTCTGGAACGAATACTGGCCGGCGAAGACGTAGGCACGCGCCTGGCGGTTGAGGAGGTCTGCGCCGGATGATCAGCGGTCTGAGAGAAGATGCCACGATAGAGCACGCCGAGCATGCCGGGCATGCCGGGTCGTGCGAGGAGTTCGTGGTCCGAAAAGCCGGAATGCACGATATCGGGCCCATTCTGGGTCTGATCAACGGCTACGCGGCCAAGGGAATCATGCTGCCGCGCACGGAGCTGGAGGTTTCCGAAGACATACGCGATTTCTCCGTCATCGTAACGGCGGGACGGCTGGTGGGCTGCGGCGCGCTGCACTTTTATACGCCGTCCATCGGCGAGATCCGCTCACTCGCCGTTGCCGAAGACGCCAAGACCCACGGCATTGGCAGGCGGCTGATCGAGGCGCTGGTCCGGGAATCGTCCAATTATTCGCTCGACGCCGTGTTTGCATTCACCTACGTGGCGGATTTCTTCCGCAAGATGGGCTTTCAGGAAGTAGAGCGCGGCGAGCTGCCGCTCAAGGCCTGGAAGGATTGCGTGCGCTGCCCGAAGTTCCAATGCTGCGACGAGATCGCGGTAATGCGCGTTCTGCGGCCGGAGTACTGTAGAAATATTCAACAGTACCGCCAGTATGAAGAGTCCCAGTTAGTCCAGTTACCCGTGTTGCAGTCACTCAAACCCCGATAACTCCCTGGAATACCCCCAAATGAGGGGGCTGTCTCCTGTTCCCGAAATAATCTCGCGATTCTTGATGAGAAATCCTATGCCAAATGTACTATACTCTAAAACAGGACAAAATAGTCCTTAATAACCTACAAGTGAGGAAACATGCGAGCCCAAACGGTTGATGTGAAATCATCGAATGGCCGGGTGCTGTGCTGCACCGTCTTTCGCCCCGGCGGGAAAAAGTTACTGGCGAAGGGACATGTAATCAGCGACGACGACATCCGGGTCCTCGAATCCGAGGGTATGGCATCCATTTGGGTGACCGAACTGGAGGAAGGCGAGGTCGGCGAAGACGATGCGGTCTGCGCGGTAGCCAGCGAGATGGGCTGCGGAAGCTTCGAGATCCGCCTGGCGGCGGGCGGCCGGGCCAATCTGCAGGCCACCGAGAAATGTTGCGTGCTGGTGGACGACGACTTGCTGAAGCAGATCAACTGCGCGGCCAGCGTGGTCATCGCCACGGCGCTGAATTTCAGCTTCGCGATCCCCGGCCAGCGCATTGCTACCGTGAAAAGCGCGCCATTTGCCGTTTCCCGCACCCAGTTGGATGCCGTTGTCAAGATACTGAAGGAGCGCGGTCCGATCTTGCAGGCGCGGCCCATGCGGAACCCCACGGTGGGCGTTTTGTACACCGATCCGCTCAACGGGGAGCGCGCGCGGCAGTTGTTTGAGAACATCATGCACCAGCGGCTCGATCACTTCGGCGTGCCCGCCAGCTTCGTCCTCTCCTGCACGGAGGATGAAGCGTCGGTTGGCAGAGGACTGCAGCAATTGCTGCGGTCGAAACCGGCCGTGATCATGATCGCGTCCACTACCGCTCCGGCAGGTCCGGAAGACGTCGTCGGGCGGGCCATGGAAAAGGTTGGCGGCCACGTGGAACGGTTCCTGGCGCCGGTCGAACCGGGCAACCTGCTGTTGCTGGCCTATAAGGACGAAATCCCCATGATCTCGGCTCCAGGCTGCTTCCGTTCCGCCAAGGCGAATGTGGTAGACTTAGTGCTTCCCCCATTATTGGCCCGTTACCGGGTCTCAGGCTGGGAGGTGGGCTGCCTGGGACATGGGGGTTTGCTCGGGTAATCGACGATCTCCTCCACCCCTGTGGGTTGTAACCTCCGAGCAACCTACAGGTGCTCCACGACCGGGCGCTTTAACGAGCGTCCGGTCTTTTTTTGTGGAAACCAAGGTGGGGCGGACGCTCCCGTCCGCGCGCGGCCCCAGGGCGCGCTCCTTGCAGCGTTAGTTCCCGGCTCCGGCGTTTGCCGGCCGCGCTTCCTCACCCGGCTTCCTGGGCGGCTGAGGCTTCGGCAACGGCTTGCGCGGCAGCATCTCGTCGCGCGTGGCCGCATCGTAGACCATGGCGGCCATGATGGCGGAGGCCTCCATCAGATCGCCAGCCTGCAAATGGTCGTACACGTCCGCGTTGGAGTGATGCGTTTCGGTCGAGTAGTCCAGCGGATCCTGAATGAACTGGAAGCCGGGCAGTCCCACCGCGTCAAACGACTGGTGATCCGTTCCACCCGTGTTACGGATGGTGACCGTGCTCGCGCCGTAATCCTTGAACGGGTCGAGCCACGCCTGGAAGATGGGCCGCATCATGTCGTTGCCTTGCAGATAGGCGCCGCGGATCTTGCCGGTGCCGTTGTCCAGGTTGAAGTAACCCGAGAGCTTGGCATGCTCCGGCTTCAGCGCCATGGTTTCGCGATCCGCGAAGTGCTCCTTCACATAGGCTCGCGATCCGAGCAGCCCCTCTTCTTCGCCGGTCCACAACGCCACGCGCACTGTGCGTGCCATCTTCAGATCCAGCGCCTTCAGGATGCGCATGGCCTCCAACACCACGGCGCTCCCGGCGCCGTTGTCGGTCGCGCCCGTGCCGCCCGTCCAGGAGTCCAGATGCGCGCCCAGCATCACGAGTTCATCTTTCTTGCTGGCGCCGGTCAGTTCGCCTGTCACGGTGAAAGAATCCTGGGTGTCGTCCAGAAACTTGTTTTGAATGTCGAACTCCAGGGTGACGGGAATCTTCTTCTCGATGAGCCGCGTGATGCGGTCGTACTGCTCGACTTCCAGCGCCACCGAAGGCGGCGGCAGCGGCTTCTTGGGATCTTGCGACCCGGCCGCGGCGCCAAACACAATGCCGCTGGTGGCCCGATAGCTCGGGGACAACGTCACGAGCACCCCCTCATCGATGAGGAACTGATTCACCTTATCGCGAAACTTTTCGCGCGCCTCGCGATCGAATGGCTGCCCCGCCGCCGGCTGCCCCGCCGGACGCGGCGGCTGTCCGGGTATCGGCGGAATCGGATTGGCAAACGGCGAGCGCGGCGAAGGATCGGGCGCCAGCATCTCCGCTGCCAACTCGGCGTCGGTGAAACGCTTCAGCGCCGGCTCGGTTTCAGCGGCCAGCGGCCTGGGATCCTCCAACAGCACAATCTTGCCCTTGAGCTTCCCTTTGAACTTGTCGAGATCCGCATCGGTTCTGAGGGTGGCCAGCACCGGCTCTCCCGAAACCGGACCATTGGTGCCCGGCGACCAGGGCCGCGCGAAACCGATCAACGGCGCATACTGCGGTTCCTTCTGATGCCCGCTGAAATGGATGCAAGTCCAGCCCCGCCCGAAGGGTCCCCACTTTTCCATGCCGGGGTTGGCCAGCCCCCACTCGGTCATGCGGCGGACCGCCCATTCGGCGGCTGCCTTGAGACCCGGCGATCCCGTCAGCCTGGGCCCGTACACATCGGCCAGGTAAAAAGCGTTTTCCATCACTTTGGAGTTTTGAAACTCCTCGGCCTTGATGCGGTTGACGGTGTACAAATCCACCTTCTCTTCCGCCAACAGCAGAGGGGCAAGCAGCAACAGCCATGCGTGTTTCATAGTGTTGACGAGATTATCACAGGTGCGGCGCGGTTTGCAGGCGTGTTGGCGGCCTGAGGGGCCGCCGCAGGCCGAGGGCCTGCCCCACGTATTTGCAGCCTGCCGGACTATAAGCCGGTTTCTGTACCCTTACGGGCGGCAGCCATTCATCTGGGCCGGACATTGCTGCCCGGCTCTAGCGACCTACCCGAGAGTTCATCGGAGCGGGCCGCTCCTCCTCTCCTATTTGGTCTTGCTCCGCGTGGGGTTTGCCCTGCCGGCCGGATTGCTCCGTCCGCGGTGCGCTCTTACCGCACCATTTCACCCTTACCCGAAGGCCGTGCGCTTGCGCGCCCGGATCGGGCGGTATACTTTCTGTTGCACTTTCCGTAAGGATTCCGTCGCCAGAACCCTTCCCGGCCGTTAGCCGGCACGCTGCCCTGTGGAGACCGGACTTTCCTCCCGTTTCCGGGCGGCTGCCCATCCGGCAGGCTACACCCGCCATTATCCCATTTTCTGTGAGGGAACACCCTATTCGATTGACTAAAAGCCGCAAAATGTTGTAGATATGGATAAGGGTACCGGTGTATCCTAAATAGTTTAGACTGGTTGTTGTTTGCATTCGTAAAAAGTCTCGCGTACACGCTGAAATGTTGAGGAGGTGCTCATGATAAAACAACTGGCGGCAATAGGCGCAATCGGAGTGTTTTCGACGTGCCTGTTCGCTCAGGGCTTGAACACAAGCCAAACCAAAGAACAATGGGAAGAGATCAACTTCGAGTTTAATTCTTCCATCCTCTCGGACGGATATCCGAGCCTCTTGCGGCTGGCCGAGATGTTGAGCCAGCATCGCGATTACCACGTGAAGCTGGTCGGAAACACCGACTACGTGGGCTCCGCGCGTTACAACGACCGCCTGGCGATGCGGCGCGCCGAAACCGTTCGCGAATTTCTGGTGAAATACGGAGCCGCGGCTGACCAGGTCTCGACGGCCGGCGACGGCAAGAACGATCCGGAAGTCAACAACAAGACCAAGGAAGGCCGGTTCTTGAACCGCCGCGTGGTCTTGACCGTCACCGACGGCCAAGGCAAGATCGTAGCCGCCGGCGGAGCGACGGAGGTGATGCCCACACTGTCGGAGCTTCTCAAGAAGCAGGAGGAGTGCTGCGCCACCATCCTGAAGCGGCTCGACAAGCTGGAGGATATTCTCGCGGCGTTGCGCGATATCAAGGGCGAGAACGACCGGCTGAAGGGCCAGGTGGCCGAGCTCCAGAACCAGGAGAAGGCGCTGGAGGACAAAGTCAACGGTATGCCGAAGCCGCTATCGAAGGACGAGACTACTGTTATCGCTGAAAAGGCGGGCACGGACGCTTTGAACGAGGCGCAGACCCGCAACAAGAAGTTCTCGCTGTTGGGCCTCGACGTTGGTCCTACGATGGGCAACCGGCCGTCGGGCGACGTCACTATCCAGGGCAGAGGCCAGTTCTTCTCGCCATTTGGCGGCGACGGCTCACACGCTGTGCAGGCGGAAGCCGAGTACATGCGTTATCCCGGCCGTCAGGAAGGCCAGTTCGACATCGGTCTGGTCAACCGTTGGGATCACCTGCAGGCGGGCTTGTTCTCCAGCTTCAAGTACATCCGGTTCGGCGAGTATGAAAATGGCGGCAGCATGGGGCAGGGCGCTTTCCTGCTCGATTACCTCTTCAGCCGCGGCCGGATCGGTTTCTACGGAACGGAAGGCTTCAAGAATACCGGCGCGCTCACCGAAACGCCGCTGGGCCTGACGTCATTCATCGAAACCTACGCGCGCCCCATGAACCAGCTCGGCTTCAACACGCAGGTGGGTGCCTGGGGCGACGCCTGGATTCAAGGCAACTTCGGCTATATTCATAGCCACAGTTCCACGCCGAACCGCCCAGGGGGCGAGATCAAACTCGTGCAGCCCTTAAGCAAGGAATTCGCTTTCACCGTCCGCGCGGGCCTGAACTCCACCCTGCTGACAGCCAAGAATACCGGCGAACTCACGTTCGGGTTGGAATTCGGCAACTTCATGCGGCCGAAAGAATACACGACCTTCACGCATCCGGTCCCCATGGACGTGCCGCGCATCCGGTATGAGTTCCTGACGCGCCAGGTGGGCCACAGCGCGCCAGTGGCCGACGCAGGTCCGGCTCAGATCGGCGTGCCGCCCGGCACCATCACCCTGAACGGCAGTGGCTCCTATAGCCCGGATCACGATGCTCTGAACTACTCATGGACCCAGGTTTCCGGTCCTAACGTGGCAATATCCAGCGCCAATGCGGCCATCGCCACATTCACCGCGGCGGGCTCCACCAGCTACGGCTTCCGCCTGACCGTTACCGATCAGTTGACTGGCCTGACCGCCAGTGCTAACACCACCGTGACCACGCAGAGAGCTCTGCAAGTGGTGCGGTTCTCGGCGACTCCCAGCCAGATAGCCGCGGGACAGTCGTCCACCCTGGCCTGGAACGTGACCAACGCGACCTCGGTCAGCATCTCGGGCGTCGGCTCGGGTCTCAATGCGCAAGGCACCGCGACCGTGTCGCCGACCCAGACCACCACCTATAACTTGACCGCCACCGGGCCGGGAGGCCAGTCGATCACCGCGAGCGTTACCGTTACCGTCGGCGCGTCCAAGCCCGCTATCGTACGCTTCACAGCCGCGCCGACCAATATCAACCAGGGCCAGTCTTCGCTTCTGTCCTGGACGACCACCGGCGCCAGCACCGTCACTATCAACAACGGAGTGGGCACCGTGCCCGCGAACGGCAGCAAGAGCGTTTCGCCGTCCACAACCACTACATACACCCTGACGGCCACAGGCGCCGATGGGGTCACCTCAGTTACCGCCGCCGTCACCGTTACCGTGGGTGGCGGAGCGGTGCCGGGCATCCTTAGCTTTACGGCTTCGCCGACGGTCATCGTTGCAGGTGGCCAATCGTCGCTCTGCTGGAACGTGACCAATGCTCAGACAGTCAGCATCGCGCCTGGACTTGGTAATGAGCCCTTGGTTGGCTGCACGACCGTCACACCGGCCGCAACCACTACCTACGTGCTAACGGCTACCAACGCCGTTGGCCCAATCCAAGCCGTCGTAACAGTGAGCGTGGGAGCCGTTCAGATCCTCACGTTCTCTGCCAATCCGGCTTACTCGCCGGCTTCCGGAGCGCCCGTAGTCTTGTCGTGGACGACCCAGAACGCCACTTCCGTAACCATTACCGGCACGGGCGTACCCGCCGGAGCTCAGTCCGTCAACGGCAGCGTCACCGTGAATCCGACCACCAACTCGGATTACACGTTGACCGCTTACGGTCCAGGTGGGCCGGTATCCTCCGTGATCCACGTGTTCGTGAGATAACGGGGCGAAAACACGTAACGACCAGCCGGGCGGCTAACCACCGCCCGGCTTTCTTGCATAGTTAGGTTAGTTTAGGGCCTGACCCGGCTCGAAGTGGGGCAGGCAGTCCCTGCCCAATGACACTTAGTCTTCCCATCTTGAGCAAGGTGTTATTCGTGGGGTAGGACTCCCGTCCTGCGGCCGACGTCCACGTCGGCGTTTCCGAGAAGAGCGGGTCCTGGAGGACCCGCGCAGACCTGGAGGTCTGCCCCACAAGCTACCAGAGATGGTAGTAATCATCCCGCTGGGTCAGATCGACCGGCAGGCCGAACAAGCCCGCGAGCGCCGTGGCTGTAAGCACATCCTGTTTGCGCCCGTCCGCCACGATGCGGCCCTCGCGCATCAGAATCACGCGATCGATTTCGGGAATGATATCGGCCAAGTGGTGCGTCACGAGAATGATTCCAATCTCCGCGCGCGCCAGCTTGCGCATGGTCTCGCGCAATTCGTGCTGCGCAAAAACATCCAGGCTGTTGCTGGGCTCGTCCAGCACCAGCGCGCGGGGATCGTGCACCAGCGCGCGCGCCAGCAACACGCGCCGCGCTTCCCCCGACGACATCTCCGTTACGGTCCGCTCCGCCAGATGCGGAATTTCGAGCAGCGCCAGGATCGCGGCCGTTTTGCGCTCGATTTCCGGCGTAATGCGATGGTAAGGCTGCACGCCGACGCTGCCGAAGAAGCCGGATAGCACCGCCTCGCGCCCGGTGATCTCGCGCGTGCACAGTGCCATCCAGTCGTTGGAGACCACTCCCAGCAGCGGACGGAGATCGAAGATGTTCCAGCGCTCCTGTCCGAAGATGGCCATGCGCGACCCCTCGCGCACCAGCGGATAGCATTCCCGCGCGATGGTCTTGATGAGCGTGGATTTGCCGCACCCGTTGGGACCCAGGATGGCGACGTGCTCGCCCACACCTATGCGCAGGCTCACATCGCGCAGCACGATCTTTTCGCCGCGCATCACGCAGACGCGCTCCAGTTCGATGAGCGGGCGCTGGTCAGATGGCACGGGTGAGCAACTCCTCCAACTGGCCGCGCGTCAGCACAATGGGATTGGCCTGCATGCTGCTGGCGCGGGCGGCCTTATCCGCCAGCGCGGGCACGTCCGCTGCGCGAACTCCGTAAGCGCCGAGCGGCCGGATTTCGAGATCGCGGCACAAGCACTCGACCCATGCGGCCCCATCTTCGGGCGTAGCGTCCGAGTGGCCCGTGAGGGTGCGTGCGACCGCAGCGTGGCGCGACAGGCTTTCCGCGTGGGGTGGCGAAGCACGCAGCGCCGCGATGTTCACGCGCATGGCATGCGGCAGCAGCGCCGCGCAAAGGGCGCCGTGCGGCGCATCGAACATTCCGCCCAACGGGGCCGCGAATCCGTGCACCGCGCCCAGACCGGCGTTGGCCAGCGCCAAGCCGCCCAGCAGGCTCGCGAAAGCCATGTCAGTGCGGGCGGCGAGATCGTGGCCGTCGTGCCAGGCCCGCCGCAGCGCGGATGCCGCCAGCCGCATGCCTTCCGCGCAGTAGAGATCCGTCATGGCATTGGCGCGAATCGAGACGTACGGCTCGATGAGCTGCGTCAGCGCGTCGAGTCCCGTGCTGGCGGTGAGCGCGGGAGGCAGATCCAGCGTGAGCTCGGGGTCCACTACCGCTAGACTGGGCAGCATATATGGGCTGCGCAGGCTGGCCTTGACGCGGTGCTCGGGCGAGCGAAGAACCGCATTGCGGGTGACTTCCGAGCCGGTACCCGCGGTGGTCGGGATGGCGATGAATGGCGCCGATGGGCGGTTCAGCGGTTTCGCTTGCCCCACGACCTCCAGGTAATCGAGCGGATCGCCGCCATTGGCCAATAACGCCGCGATGGCTTTGCCTGCGTCGATCGCGCTGCCGCCGCCCAGGGCGATCACCAGATCGCAGGCCGCATCACGCGCCAGTTGCGTGCCCTGCCGCACCATGTCTACCGTGGGTTCGCCATGTATCGGGAAATGGATCGGGAACGGCACGCCCGCAATTCCCGTGCGTTTGAAATCCGCGGACGCCCGAGTGACAACCAAGGCCCGCCGCCCCATTTCCGCAGCCGCGGCGGGGACCTCCCGCACCGTTCCGGGGCCGAAGACGATCCGCGTAGCCGTCGCGAATTCGAAGCGCATGCGGCGTTACCAGCCTTCATCGCCCGGGAAAATGTTGGCGCACTTTACGCGGGTGCGCGGCTCGGCCATCATCTCCGCGACGGTGTTCAGCCAGGTTTTGTAGTGCGCGGTCTCCCTGTGCTGCGCGGGCGCTTCGGCGGTGCGGTAGACTTCCACCAGGATGAAGCGCGCAGGGTCGTCCGCCTGCCGCAGCAAGTCAAAGCGCGCGATGCCCGGCTCCTTCACGCTCTGCCGCGCGTTGGCGATGGTGGCCTCCCGGAAGGCTTCCACGGACTCCGGCTTCACATGGACGTGAACATGCACGATCGGCATGCAGCCATCGTATAACGTGGCGCGCGTTCGACGCCGGGCCTGTTTTATACTTGTCTTCCAAGCCCATGCGACCCACCGCCAGCGCTCTTCTATTGTTCGCATTTACGCCTTTGTGCGGCGTGGCTGCGCCAGCCGATCCGCGGGACAAGATCGACGCGTATGTGACAGCCGAGATGAAACGGGAACACATACCCGGCCTGGCGCTAGGCATCTACAGGCGCGGCGAGATCCTCAAGGCGCAAGGCTATGGCCTCGCGAATGTGGAGCTGGATGTGCCGGTGAAGCCGGAGACTGTATTTCAATCGGGTTCCGTCGGGAAACAGTTCGCGGCCACCGCCATCATGATGCTGGTGGAAGAAGGCAAGATCGATCCGGAGGACAGCGTGACGAAGTACTTCGATCGCGCGCCGGCAATTTGGAAGCCGATCAAGGTGAAGAATCTGCTGTCGCACACCTCGGGCCTCGCCGAATATGAAACCGACGCGCGCACCAAAGCCGGCGGCCCTTTCTACTTGCGGTTGGACTGCACGGAAACCGATCTCTTCGACAAGATCGCGGCGCTGCCCATGGATTTTCAGCCCGGCGACAAATGGCGGTATACCAATACCAATTACGCGATCCTGGGCATGACGATCCGCAAGGTCACGGGCCAATTCTACGGCGACTTTCTGGCCGAACGCATCTTCCGGCCGCTGGGCATGACTGCCACGCGCATCATCAGCGAGCGCGACATCATTCCCAACCGCTCATCCGGGTACGAGTGGACCAAGGACGGGTTAAAGAACCAGGAGTGGGATGCGGCCCTCTATACCGAAAAACTGGTGAAGAAAGCGTCGCTCGACCGGATGTGGACCGTGTTTCCGTTGAACGACGGCAAGCCCAACCCGGGCAATTACGGCTTTGCCTGGGCCATCGGCAAACAGAACGGCCACAGGGTCATCGAACATAGTGGCGCCTGGCAGGGTTTCACCACGTACATCGGCCGCTACGTGGATGATGGCTTGACGGTGGTGGTGCTGACCAATCTCGATGCCGGCCACGCGCGTCCCGGCAAGATCGGGCACGAGGTTGCGGGATTGTACGATCCCGCGCTGGCGGCGGCAGGTGTCCGCAAGAGTGCGGACACGGTACGCTGAGGGCGTGCGCCACATAACATAG
>OBLT010002039.1_pt1 | contig 12703 bp, 10 predicted proteins | sample 1518721 | NCBI WGS metagenome assembly OBLT01 (sample SAMEA3539307, study PRJEB22396) | soil metagenome | biome: tundra; feature: field; material: soil | place: USA | collected 2010-05 | depth 0.15 m | reverse complement strand
GGTTGAAGTGCGGGTCGAGATTGCGAGTGCGCCCGGCGCAATCGTAGTTCCGGCTGCCGCTCTGTTTCAGGATCAGGGCGCGGATCGCTACCACGTGTTTGTAATCGGCGCCGACGGGCGCGCGCATCGCACGGACATAAAAGTCGGGCTTCGCGATCGCGACCTGGTCCAGGCGACCGCCGGAATCAAAGCGGGTGACCTGGTCGTGACTTCGGGCGGCTATGCGCTGTCCGACGGCCTTGGCGTTCGCGTCGCGCAGGGAAATCAATGACGCGCAGCAGCTCGACGCTGGCGGTGCTGTCGGTGCTGGCGGCCAGCGTGCTCGGGGTCATCCTGGCCGGAACAATTCCGAGCGCGATATTCCCCGAGATCACGTTTCGCCGCGCGACGATTCTCGCCGACAGCGGTGATCTGCCGGCGGAACAGATGCTCGCGGCGGTCACGCGGCCGCTCGAGGAAACCGCCTATAGCGTGGTCGGGGTCACGTTGGTTCGATCGACGACGACGCGCGGCAGCGCCGAGATAGACGTCACGTTCGGCGAAGACGCCGACCCGCAAATCAGCTTCCAGACGCTGAGCGCCGCGGTCGCGCATACGCGCACGCAGCTCCCGAACGATACGGCAGTCGATGCGGTGCTGCTGACGACCGGTACATTTCCAATCGTCGATCTCAGTCTGAGTTCAAAGCTTCGCAGCCTGCCCGAACTGACCGACATCGCAAACTACGACCTCGTTCCGAGCCTGCATCGAATCGACGGCACCTATCGGGTTGGCGTAATCGGCGGCAAGTATCGCGAATTCGTGGTGCGGCTCGATCCGGCGCGGCTGCTGCAGCATGACATGTCGCCGGGCGACGTCGTCGCGGGGCTGGCAAAGAACAACGTGATCGCGTCGGCGGGCCGGATGAACGAATCGCATCGGATGCTGCTGACGGTAGTGACGACCGATCTGCATCAGGCCGGCCAGAGTGCCGCGGTGCCGCTCTCGACGACGGGCGGTCAACCGGTACGCGTGAGCGATGTAGGTTCGGTCGAACTTGGAATCCAGGAAGACTACATCCGGGCCGCGTCCGAGAATGGAGCGGCAGTGCTGGTGGGAATCTCGCGTCGGCCAAGCGGCAGCACGGTGCAGATCGCGGCCGAGGCGCGGCAGATGCTCGACGAGTTTCGCCAGCGCTATCCCGACGTTCAGTTCTCGGTCTCGTACGATCAGTCCGAGCTCGTCACCGAATCGTTCAACAGCGTGCGCGATGCGATCGTACTCGGTCTCGTGCTGGCGGTGCTGGTGGTGCTGGCATTCACGATGAGTCCGCTGAGCGCGCTGGTCGCGGCGATCGTGGTGCCATGCACGGTCGCGATCACGTTCATCGTGATGAAGGTTGCGGGACTGACTTTCAACATGATGACTCTGGGCGGACTGGCGGCAGGAATCGGACTTTTCATAGACGACGCAATCGTGATGATCGAAGCGATTCATCGCGAACTCGCGGCCGGCCAGTCCACCGGGACGGCGGTGGCCGAAGCGCTCAAGCGCCTGGGGCGGCCGTTGTTCGCCTCGACCATGACGGTGATCGTCGTATTCGCGCCGCTGGTCTTTATTTCAGGCATAACCGGCGTTTTCTTCCGCTCGCTGGCCGCGACGCTCGGCGGGGGACTGGCCATTTCGTTGATACTCGCGATCTACTTCACGCCTGCAATGGAACTCGCGATTGCGCGGTTTCGCGGGCGCGCGCGCGAAGCGGGGCGAATCTATCGCGGCGTTCAGACGGCATTTCTGACGGCGATCCGACCCGTCATCCGCGTTCCTGCGCTGGCAATTCTTGGTGCGATCGTTTCAATGTTCGTCGCGTACTTCGTTTACAACAGTATCGGCACGGACTATCTGCCGCCGCTCGACGAAGGCGCCTTTATCCTCGACTACCTCACGCCGCCGCAGAGCACGATTGCCGACACGACTGCGCTGCTCGACTCGATTCAGTCGGTTCTGAAAACGACGCCCGAAGTCGTTGCGTTCAGCCGCCGCACCGGCACGCAGCTTGGATTTTTTCTGACCGAATCGAATCGCGGGGATATATCCGTGCGGCTGAAGGCGGACCGCAAACGCGAAATCGGCGCGGTCATCGCTTCCATTCGCGATCGCATCCTGAACTCCGTGCCCGGCGTATCGATCGAGTTCTCGCAAGTGCTGCAGGACTTGATCGGCGATCTTTCGGGCGTTCCGGAACCGATCGAAGTCAAGGTTTTCGGCCCCGACCAGAAAACAATCGAGGCGACCGCGCGGCAAGCGGCGAACCGGATGCGCTCGATCCACGGCCTGGTGGACGTCTTCGATGGAATCGTGCTGAGCATCCCGGAGCAGGCAGTCGTCGTCGATAACACTTCAGCCGCGCATTACGGACTGAGCGCCGATGATATTCGCGCCGCGCTCAATTCGGTGATTCAAGGGACGATCGCCACCAACGTGCTGTCCGGCGATCGGCTGGTCGGCATACGCGTGCGGTACCCGGACGCATTCCACGAAGATCTCGGAACTCTGTCGGAGGTGATTCTCAAGTCGAGCTCGAATGCGCGCGTCCCGCTCGCGTCGGTCACAAAGATCGACTTTCTCGGCGAGACCAGTGAAATCGCGCGCGAGCGCCAGCGTCCCGTCGTGCACGTCACGGCGCGGCTGGAGGGTATCGACCTCGGCACCGCGATCAACGAGGTCAAGCAGAGCGTGGCCAGGATGCCGTTGGCGGCGGGAGTATCGCTCGAATACGGCGGCCTGTACGCTCAGCAACAGCAGGCGTTTGGCGAGCTCGCGCTGGTGCTGGTGGCAGGGACGATCATGATGTTCCTGATTGTGGTCTGGGAGTTCGCGCGGCTTGCGCCCGCGATCGCATGCCTGGTCGCCGCGATGTCGTGTCTTGCCGGCAGCTTCATCGCGCTCGCCGTGACCGGCATGACGCTGAACATCTCATCGTTTATGGGAATCATCATGGTCGCCGGAATCACCGCAAAGAACGGCATCCTGCTGCTCGATCATGCCGAGCGTGAAGTCGGCGCGGGCGCACAACCAGGCGCGGCGTTGTTCGATGCGGCGACCGTGAGGCTGCGCCCGATCATCATGACCACGCTCGCCACCGCTGCGGGCCTGTTCCCGCTCGCGCTCGGCTTCGGCGCGGGCGCCAAGGTTCAGCAGCCGTTGGCAATCGCGGTGATCGGCGGACTCGCTTTCGCGATGATTCTTTCGACTCCGCTGGCCGGCGGAATCTACCTGATGGGTACGCGCGGCCGCGGCCGCACTGAAGCTCGCTCGTCGCAGGAATAGGCAGGCCTCGCCCGCGCCCGGTATCAAACCTCGCTCAAACCACCCCGGGCCACAAACGGTACCGGACCCGATCCATGTAGCGACGGTACTCGGGATCCGCGCTCAAATGTACTTCTTCCTGATCGATTCGCCAGACCATAAAGGGAAGCGTCGTCACGATCAGCATAATGTTGCGGCCGTTCGGATAGGACATCGCATAGCCAATCGAAAGTATCAGCCATCCGAAATATATGGGATGACGAACCCATCGAAACGGCCCCTTCGACACGATTCCACGGTTCGCCGGCAACACACCGAAGCTGCGACCCATATAGACGCGCGCGACCTGGGTCAGCACCACGCCGAACAACTCGAAAATAAGTCCGGTCGTCGCGAGCGCGCCGATAGACAGGTTTGTCGGACGCATGAAACACGGGAGGATTAGCATGCCGCCGGATGCGGCGAGCGTGCGCAGATTTACGGTCGAGCTGCGCGGGGCAAATCGCGCGAACGACATGACGGCCATGATCGCGGCGCCCGTCAGCCATACCACGTTTGCGGCTCCCGCCAGGCTGAAGCTGAGTTCGCGCGCGGCCGGCAGCGTTGCGAGCAAGAACGATACGGCGAGCAGACAGTCGCCGAGCGCGTGCCTTAGGCCTGCGGTTGTGACATGCGGTTGCGGAACCGCGACAGGCGCGGAAATGCCAGCGGCAACTGCTTCCATGAATATATAGTGCGCTCCTCATACTATACCAAGCAAACCCTCGCGAAATATAAGTGAGAATCATATTTAGTATTCATAGCAATACTAACTTATGACCGTCATCGTACTGCGGCAGTCGCCGTCGATTGGCTATCCCGGTCACCGCGTCGCGCAATTCGTCGGGATTGGATAAATGATCAAATCGTGGGGTCGTGATCGATGCGCGGCCGGTGCTATCCAGTCGCCATTGCCGGCGGCGCTACCATTGCCTAAGATGACTCGGCTTGAGTCTGCGGCTTCTTCGAGTGCCGAGGTGGCGGAATGGCAGACGCAGAGGACTCAAAATCCTCCGTGGGCAACCACGTGCGGGTTCAAGTCCCGCTCTCGGCACCAGAATTCTGCTCCGATGGTTGGGTCGCTTGGCGCCCTGGGATTGCGGTTTTGACTCAAACCGATTTTGAGTTCTCCAGATAACGCGGTGGCTGAGCGGTTTTGTAGTCTCGCCGGTCGTGGTTTGCCCATACTTGGGCGTGAACAGCGAACGAATCGCAGCCGCGATGCGTCAGCCCGCGATCCTGGCCGTAATTTGGATCTGCGCGCTTCTGATGTTGACGGGCACTTTGACCAAGATGCCCGGGCAGTGGCACCGCCGCGACTTCTCAAACTATTACGAGTCGGCGTGGGCGCTCCGGCATGGAATCGATCCATATTCCACGAATTTGACGCCGATCGGCGTCCAGCTCGGCCTGGAGACCGGCGGACTGCTTCACGCTTCCGAGACGCCGCCGTTTCTACTTTGCTTCGAACCTCTCACCCGGTTGCGGCCGCGGGTCGCATTCTGGATCTGGACCGCGATCAACTTTTCGGCATTGGCAATCGCGATGTACCTGTTGCTCGCGCATCGGCGCGGGCTTTCCGGGCGCACGGCGTGGTTGCTGGCGGGATTGATTCTGATGTCGGCGCCGGTGAATTTGAATTTTTACTGGGCACAATCGCAGCTGATAGTCCTGGCTCTGATGGTAGGCGCTATGCGCGCGATGGAACGCGAGCGCGACGGCACAGCCGGCTTGCTGATCGCATCGACCGGGCTGTTGCGGGCATACCCGCTTCTGCTCGTCGGCTACTTTGTCTTTCGTCGAAAATGGCGGGCGGTCGCATTCGCGACGGCTGGAATCGCAGCAGGAGTATTCGTAACTGTCGCGGCTTTGGGTTTAACGCAAACTCTCAGCTTCATTTACGGTGCATTGTGGCTTACTGACTATTCATTGGTGAGCCGGGTGGATAATCTTTCGCTCGGACCTTTCGTATCGCGGACGTTCTGGGCATTGACCGGTACCGCGTCCGGCTCATCGACCGATTGGATCAGACGCGCCGGCATCGCCGTTGCGGACATAGTAGTACTTGGAATGACTATTCGCGCGACGCTGGCAGATGCGAACCGGGGCGATCCCGACTGGAGGATCTACTCACTGTGGATCGCGACCTCGATCATGCTGTCGCCCGTCGGATGGCATCACTATCTAGTGTTACTGGCTATTCCGTTCGTGCAACTGGCCGCGTCCGCGGCGGATGGGCGGTCAAGCTCGCGGGCCGTCTGGATGGCGGCGTTGGCCTATGTTCTCAGCGCGGTTTCGCTCCGCGTCTTCAACCGCTTGCTGATACCGCCGCCGACCGAGTTCCAGCTCATCTTCCCATGGCTGGCGCGTGCGCTCGAGGAAACGAGCTTCATCGCATTACTAACGGGATACATCGCGGCGTATTGGTTCGCGACCGATCGCATACGCCAAGTTCCTGCGACTCAAGAAACGAGCAGTGCTATAAGGAATACCGGCAGCGACCGTCGAGAGAAGGAGGCATGAGCGATGCTCTACATTGCATTCATCAAGAACCGGCCGGGAACCGCGACCGACATCGACGTCATCGCGAAATCGCGCAAATGGTGGAACGAGGGCGCCAAGCCGGCCGGCTTGAAGACCATCGGCTTTTACGGAGTGCTGAGCAGCAATACTCCGGACGTATTCGTGTTCGAGTCGTCCAATCACGACGACATCCGCACGATGATCGAGTACTGGCGCGACGTCTCGTTCGAAGTCCATCCGGCGGTCGATATGGCGAAGGTCTTCCACGCTCAGGGCATGGACATCTCGTAGCCCGCTGCCAGACATCGCGAAGCCGCGCTTCACGCTACGCGCCGCAACACGACCATCGCGTGTCCCGCGAGGTGAACCCGCTCTTCGAATGCGTACGATCGTACGCGCTGCGGCGCCGTCGCATCCGCGGTGTCGAGGACCATCGTCCACTGGCGCCCCCATTTTTTCGGCGGCAGCTTGAATTCCATGGGCTCGCGATACGAGTTGAACATCACAAAGAAGCTGTCGTCAGCAATTCGGGCGCCGGCGCGATCGCGTTCGGTTATCGCTTTTCCGTTCATGAACGCGCCGAGCGTTTTCGCATATCCGACACCCCAGTCGTCGGCGGTCATCTCGGCGCCGTCGGGCCGGAACCATTCGAGATCTTTCAGCCGGCTGCCCTTCGCGGGGGCGCCGGTGAACCATCCCGGGCGCCGGAAGATCGGATGCTCGCGGCGGAGCCGGATCAGCCGCCGGGTGAAATCGATCAGCGTCGCGTCGGCGCTATCCCAATCGATCCATGAAATCGGATTGTCCTGGCAGTAGGCGTTATTGTTGCCGCGCTGCGTGCGGCCGAGTTCGTCGCCGGCCAGCATCATCGGTACGCCCTGCGACAGCAACAGCGTCGCAAGGAAGTTGCGCTTTTGCTGCTCGCGAAGCGCACGAATTGCGGGATCCTCGCTCGGTCCTTCGACGCCGCAATTCCACGATCGATTGTGGCTGTCGCCGTCGCGGTTATCCTCGCCATTCGCCTCGTTGTGCTTCTCGTCGTACGAAACGATGTCGGCGAGCGTGAAGCCGTCGTGCGCGGTGACAAAGTTGATGCTGGCGAGCGGCGCGCGGCCGCCGGCGCGGTACAGATCCGAACTGCCGGTGACGCGCGATGCAAACTCGCCCATCGAATAGCCCGCACCGCGCCAGAAATCGCGGACGCTGTCGCGGTATTTGGCGTTCCATTCCTTCCAGTTGACCGGAAAACCGGCGACCCGGTAGCCGCCCTCGCCGACGTCCCACGGCTCCGCGATCAACTTGGCCTTCGATATCACCGGGTCCTGCGCAATCGCCGCAAAAAAAGGGGCGCTGGCCGAGAATTCGCCGCGCGGTCCGCGCGCAAGTGTGGTCGCAAGGTCGAAGCGGAATCCGTCCACGTGCATCTCGATTATCCAGTAGCGCAGGCTGTCCATTACCATTTGGAGAACCCGCGAGTGTGTCAGGTCGAGTGAGTTCCCGGTACCCGTGTAATCCTCGCATCGGCCGCTGCCGTCGGTGCGCAGCCGATAGTAAGTCGCGTTGTCGATTCCGCGAAAACAAATCGTCGGTCCGCGCTCATCCCCCTCGCCCGAATGGTTGTAAACGACGTCGAGGATCACCTCGATTCCCGCGCCGTGCAATGCCTTCACCATCGCCTTGAATTCCGTGACACAACTGCCCGGCGCACCGCCGGATGCGAAGCGGATGTCCGGCGCGAAATAGCCAATCGTATTGTATCCCCAATAGTTAGTTAGTCCGGTTTTGAACAAGCGGCGTTCGGGGGCGGTCTGATGCACCGGCATCAATTCAACCGCGTTCACGCCGAGCGAGGTCAGGTGCCGGATGACGGACGGCGACGCGAGCGCCGCAAATTTGCCTCGAATCCGGCGCGGCACTTCGGGATGCAGCGCGGTCATCCCCTTCACGTGCGCCTCGTAGATGACGAGATCCTCCCACGCAATTGCGGGCTTGCGATCGCCATCCCAGTCGTACGCCGAATCGACTACTACGCACTTGGGCATCGCCGGCGCGCTGTTGCGCGGATCCAGCCGGGGCGCAGCATCGACGGCGGTCGAGCGATAGCCGATCATCGAATCGTGCCATCGAGGCATGCGATCGAGCGCCCGCGCATACGGATCGAGCAGCAGCTTGGCGGAGTTGAAGCGATGTCCCGCGGGGAGATCGTAGGGACCGCGGACGCGATAGGCATAACGCTGACCGGCCCGAACGCCGCGAACATAGGCGTGCCAGATGTGTTCGGTGCGCTCGACCAGCGGGATTCGCGCGATCTCGGTGTCACCAGCGACAGGGGAGCCGCCAAACAGGCACAGCATCGCGCCGGTCGCGTACTCGGAAAATATCGAAAAGTTCACCCCCGCACCGTCACAGGTCGCGCCAAGCGGATAAGGCATGCCGGGCAGAATTTCAAATTTGGTTTTCGACATTTTGAAGATGACACTAATGGCAAGCCGTACCGATGATGGCAACCGTTGCGGTATTTCGCAGCGGCCTGACGGGTCTGGGCACGCTACACAGCATCAAAACTGTTCTAAATTTACAATGAAAGGCTTGACTTATCGTAGACAATGTCAAACAGTACTACCCACGACAACGTCGGGCATAGCAATATCGCGCAGCGAGTGAGTCAGTAAAACTCCGCGGGCGCGACGATGCGAGAGAATCAGCTGACTTGGTTGGCGCCGGAATGGACCCCGGCGCCGTCGAAGTCCGCCTCCGCATCGCACCCGACGCGTGTCGGCGCCGGCGCGGGCAGTCGGGCCTTTCGGATCCTTCCGGCTGGTCGCGGCGCCGGGTAAGTGGTTCAAAAGCGCACTTGCAAAGTTGCAAGAGTGCACGTCCACACTATTGTTGGTACGGCATCTGGCTGCACTAGCTATAGGTAGTTTGGCATACGATTTGCTGTTTTAGGCCGATATAGATGAGCTTTGAAAAGCAGCGCGAGTCCCTTAAAATAAACTCCCTGTCACGCCAGTCAGGCTGGCATTTCGACTTCGTGGTCGTTTTATGGGCGCAGCCCTGACCTCATCGCCAGCCGCGGTTAGACGAATGCCGTCGCGGGAACCTGCGGCGCTGGAAACTCGCGAAGTTGACCATCTCGTTTCCAGGCTGCTCGCCGAGATCAAGGTTCCGTTCGATTCGCTCGGGACCCGGGTCCTCAATCAGCTTTCTGACCTGAAAAAGATTCTCTCCGCCGACTATGCGGACGTGCCCGCGCTTCCATCCAAGCCTCTGCTCAAGGAATTGGCGAAGATCGTCGAGAATGACATCAAGCGACATACGTCGGCTTACGCCGGCCTGGCGGATCTCGGCAGCCCGCAAGTGCTCGGTTATCTGGGCAAATTGTTCGGTCCGTGCGAAGTCGAACTGCGGGCGGAACCTTATCGCACCGGCGCCGGGCTGGCGCTGCGCGGATTTTACTGCCGTGCCAAGCTTGGCAACAAAAGCAAGTTCGTGATCTTCGTCAACACCGCGCATCATCCCGGCGCGGTCGCCGCGACACTCGGCCATGAACTCGGCCATTACATCTACGGCTCGTTGGTCGGAGAAAAAGCCGCCCACACGGCATTCATGGAAGGCGCGTTCGCCAATCATCTGCTCCAAGAGGATGAACTGTTTGCCGACAGTCTGGTCGCGCTGGCAGCCTACAGCCCGGAACTCATCAAAAAGATCGGCTGCCTTTCGCAACTCAGGCCGGGTTTCTCGGACGATCTATTCAACCGGATAAAGTCCGCCTACGAGTTGATCGGACCGCGTTACGACCTCGATCTCGCCAAGGGCAAGATGGCGGCGGCGTGGCGCGTCCGGTACCTCACCTCGATGGCTCACTTCTTCAAGCTGCGCTGCGCGCTCTACAAGTCGGCCGGAGTCTGACCTTCACAAAAGAGGGACAAAGCGGCCGCTCGCCGAAGTCAGACGGGCGGCATCGCTTTATCTGGCGCCCTCACAGCGCCGCGAACACCGCATTGAAAAGCGATGCGCCGCGTCGTCAATCATACACGCGTCTTCCCCCTAACCTTCTAACAAGGCCCTTGGAGTGCTCAGGATAAACTCCGCCCGCGTCTTTGTCTTAATACTGGGTGCAGGGGGCACCCCTGCTCATTTCGCCGGCGATGGCGCCGGCTCCGCAACCAGGCGCGCCGTCATCGGATGCGACTCGTGCCGAATCAGAATGTCCATGAAGTACTTGTCGGCCATCGCGGCTGCGACCTTGTCTGTCATCTCAAGCGCTGGCTCTAATCGGACCTTGTCGAACTCATTGTCGCCAACCTTCACCTTCACGTAGGGATTCGCCGTGTTTTTCTGAATTCTCCCGAACGATCGATCGCCCAGCCGGACATATAGTTGCCCGTCGATAACGGCCAGCCACAGCTTCGACCAGTGCTCGCCCTCCTCGGGCCCGATCGTCATTATCTGGAGCGTGCTCTGGTCGCGGAACGCATTCGGATCCCATCCGGGAACGGGGTTGTTTGCAGCGCAAGCCCCACCGATCAGGGCGATCCAGAAAACGGCCGACGCCACGACTGCGTTAATGTTCGTTTTGATCTTCATTAGGTTGCACCCTCAGCCTGCGGGCCAGAAGCGTTAACTCGTTTCACTTTTCGAAATTCTCGGCGAACGCGTCATTCGCACGATTGAATTTAGGATCGCAGGTGCCTTCGATTTTCACCGCCATGAACAACCAAAAGGGGGCTGCCGGCTCAGGCGATCGCGCCGCCGCAGCTCGATCCCGCGCCCGCCGTGCATCCGAAACAATGCGATCGGGTCGCGATGCGCGCGCCTGCAAGTTCGCCGACATCGTTATCCTTGATGTCCCAGATCGTCGATGCCGCGCCGTCACCGAGCGGAATTTCCAGCATCTGATTAAAATCGCAGTCGTAGAGCCGCCCGTCCCATCCGACGCTCACCAGGCTGCGGCACATCAGCGCATCCACGGTCGCGGGATTGAAGTGATTCACCAGCAAGCTCATGTACGCCGAGTGACTACCGGTAGTTCTCAACTGATTGGCGAAGCGGGCAATCGGCATGTTCGTAATTGTCAGCAGGGAATCGAAAACGATCCCGAAATTGCGCGCGAGTTCTTCCCGGTATTGCTCTTCAAGCTCGGCCTGCGGCGGCGGGAGCGACGCTCCAACCGGGTTGTACACGAGATCCAGCCGCAGCTCACCGCTGCCGAATCCGACGGCATTCAGTTGCTTCAACGCCGCGATGCTCTTGTCGAACACTCCCGCGCCCCGCTGACGATCGGTGTTCTCCGCGGTGTAGCACGGGAGCGAACAAACCAATTCGACACCCCATCGCCGGTAGAATTCCACCAGCCATTCCATCCCGGGTTCCAGCGTCACCGTCAGATTGCATCGAACGATCACCTTGCGGCCAAGCGCACGCGCCCGTTCCACCAGCATCGCAAAGTTCGGGTTCAGCTCCGGCGCGCCGCCGGTGATGTCCAGGGTCTCGACTTGCGGACTCGCCGCGAGCACTTCGATCACCCGCGCCGCCGTCGCATGCGTCATCTGTTCGGTCCGCCGCGGGCCCGCATCGACGTGACAGTGATGGCACGCCTGGTTGCACAGCTTGCCGACATTTACCTGGATGGTCGCGGGCGATTTACGGCTGAGCGCGCGAATTCCATGGCGCGCCAGCGTCGCGTCGAAGTCCGGACCGGAGAGTGACTCGGATATCGCGGCCATCACGCCATTCTAACACGCGCATCGCGTGATCGTCACCAGCAGAATCGTGGCGTCCGCGGACCACGAACACAACAACCAAAAAAAGCAGGAGACCGGATGGCCGGCCTCCTGCGCTACTGGGGGATCGACTGGTCGCAACAGTTCTAGTCGTGATGCTTTTGGATCTGCTCCGCGCGATGCATGAAATTGTACGGGTGCTCTTTGAATTCCTTGCGCACGTACGGATGGGTCTTCAGATACTCGTGGAGGGCCGGATGACTGTCCACGAACTGCTGATTGTCGATCAGTGCCGGATCTTTCTCGAGCGCCCGCGCGACGTTAGGATGCGAATCGAAAAACGCGTAGTCCGCGTTTGCGGCTCCTCCGCCCATCATGGGACCCTGCGCCATCACGGGACCCGCCATCGCAAATGCCAGTGCCGCTGCCGATAATATCGTGATTCCTCGTTTCATCTTCATGGACCTCCGCCCGCTAAAGTCAGTACGACCCTGGTCGTATCTGGTTTCAATACGTACTGCGCATCATAGCAGAAGCGATTTGTATGCCATGCCACCGGCGGTGCTTTTTCCTCGGGAATCAGCGGTTTTTCGATGATGCGAAATTGTAACCCGGCAAATTTACGCGTTCCAAATCGTATAGGCGACATCTCAATTTCGTACGCCAGCCCGGTTTCCTCGCCGCAAGGGCTGCGTTAAAAGAGCGTTCATGAGAAAAAAACCAAACGAACGAACCTACCGCGGCGGATGCCACTGTGGACGCATCCGCTTCGAAGTGAAGGGCAAGCTCGAGCGCGTCTCGGAATGCAACTGCTCGATTTGCACGAAGAAGGGCTACCTCCACTGGATCGTTGAGCGGGCCGCGTTCCGGCTGATCACACCGTCCGATAACATCGTGGCCTACACCTTCAACACGAAAGTCGCCAAGCATCTCTTCTGCCCGAATTGCGGCGTTGCATCGTTCTATATTCCGCGCTCCGATCCCGACGGCATCGACGTCAATGTGCGATGCCTCGAGGGTGTGGACTTGAGCCGGCTCGAGTACGAACATTTCGACGGCCGCAACTGGGAGCAGAGTATCGTGGGGCACAAGGGGATCGAGCGCGGCCGAGTCGCGAAGTGAGATCG